>Ga0209345_10005461_pt1 | contig 11773 bp, 8 predicted proteins | sample Cruoilmetagenom7_FD_187294 | JGI IMG/M metagenome (GOLD analysis project Ga0209345, IMG submission 187294) | Oil polluted marine microbial communities from Coal Oil Point, Santa Barbara, California, USA - Sample 7 (SPAdes) (version 2) | ecosystem: Environmental > Aquatic > Marine > Oil seeps ...
GATAGGCGTGACCTCCCTGATCCGCTCACCACTGTTTCTGGTAATCACCCTGTGGGCCGCCGGCCTTGGGGCTGCGGCGCAATTTGCCAAGATCGTGGTGATCTTTCCCGAACTGCAGGCCCATTATGGCGAGACCGGCGCAATCTCCGGGTATCTCGTCTCGCTTATTTCCGTCATGGGCATGCTGTTTGGTCTGGTCGCCGGTGTCATGGCCATCCAGATCGGCGTCCGGCGCCTGCTGCTCTCGGGGCTTTATCTCGGCGCAGCTGTTTCGGCCTGGCAGACAACCTTGCCGGGTTTCGAGTGGATGCTGGCAAGCCGCCTGCTTGAAGGCATGTCCCACCTGGCAATCGTCGTCTCTGCCCCGACCCTGATCGCCCAGTTCACCACCCAGCGGCATCAGGCCAAGGCGCTCACCCTGTGGGGCACCTATTTCGGCGTCGCCTTTGCCGGCATCGCCTTGTCTGCGCCGTTGATCCTTGAAATCGCCGGGCTTGGCGGCCTGTCCGCCCTTCATGCCACCTATATGGCCATCTTTGCGCTTCTACTGACCGCCGTTCTGCCGGCGGAGGATCGCCGCGCAGCGCCGCCCTGGCCGTCGTTCGGCGACATCCTGCGCCGTCACGTCACCGCCTACACATCACCCTTCATCACCGCACCGGCATTGGGATGGCTGTTTTACACGCTGACATTTGTCTCGATGCTGACCATCCTGCCGACCATGGTGGATCCCGCCCAGCGCGCCTTCGTCGCCGCTGCCATGCCGCTGGCAAGCATCGTGGCGTCGATGACCATAGGCAACGTGCTGCTTGGACGCTTCACTGCCGTATCCGTCATCATCATCGGATTTGCACTCGCCATCGGCCTCGTTCTGGTCTTTCTCCTCATAGGCCCCGGCGCGTGGCTTTTCATCGCCATTTTCGCGGCACTGGGGCTGGTTCAGGGCGCAAGCTTTGCCGCGGTGCCGCAGCTCAACGCATCGCTGCCTGACCGGGCACTGGCCAATGGCGCCATTGCCCAGACCGGAAACCTTGGCAATGCGCTCGGCACCCCGGCAATGCTGGCGGTTGCCGCCACGGGTGCGGCCACCGGTCTGCCGGCGCTGCTGATCGGCTGTTATGCCATTGCGATTGCTGTCCACCTGGCTCTGGCCCGCAGCCGGGCCAAGGCACCGGCTACGCCTGTTTCAGGTAACTGAGGCTGTCTGGCCTCATTCCGGCCAGATGTACTTGCCACGCGCCCAGCCAAGCTCGGCATCATCGGTCATCACCTGGCACCAGACATAGGCTCTCTTCATCTGGGCGTATTTCCAGGCGGCGCTGCCGTAGCCATCGATCCGGAACGAGACATTGGTGACAATGTTCTTGCAGCGCCCGGTCATGCTGATGGCCTCATTCAGCCCGTAGGCATCTATGATCCTGGATTGAGCAGACGGCCACTTGCGGATGTTGAGGGCGTCGTCCGGCGCGATTGCCGTGATCGTGCCCGCGGTAAAGGCCGATGAAAGCGCCGGAGCAGCCGTGATGGCGACAGTCGCTGCAGCAAGCGCAAAGATAATGCGGCTGGATGATTTCATGAGCTTGTCTCCCCTTCGGCGCGGGGTTGAGTGCGCCGGCATGGGCAAACTACAAAGGCGCACCTAACCCTGACCTGAATATCCCGTTCAGTCGGAATTCATCAAAAGCCCCCTCACCGCATACGCAGTGCCTACACGTGGAACTCTCCGGTCTGTCCGAACCGTTCGAAGCAGGAGCGGAAGTGGTCGCTGAGCGCGCAAACCTGGGGCGACGGATCTGCCGCCACCTTGAGCAGCAGCTGGTACTGGCCCGGTGCCGGCAATCCGCATTCCTCTTCCAGGATCTGCACATCCGGCCCGACGAAACTCCGGCCCATCGGCGCGATGGCGAGGTCCGCCAGGATTGCCGCCCGCTGACCGGCCATGTGTGACGTCATGAACGCCACCCGGTAGGCCCGCCCTATTCTCTCCAGCGCCGACAGCGCACTTTCGCGCCACACGCAGCCCTCATCCCACATAGAGACCGGCAGCGGATCCATCAGGCACGCCTGACCGCCCTTCGCACCGGCCCAGACGATGTCATCGTTCATCATCACTTCGCCAGGCTCCGGCGTGTGGTTCTTCATGCAGCTGACCAGGGCGATATCGATATGCCCCGAGGCAAACCGCTTGAGCAGGCTGGAGGACTGGTCGATCACCACGTCGACGACCACCGAGGGGTGCGACTTGGCGAACATCTTGAGCACGCCCGGCAGCACGGCCTCTCCATAATCAGACGGAGATCCGATCCGCACCACGCCCGACACCTCGGAGGTGACAAAGCGCGAGATGGCTTCCCGGTTCAGCGCGATCAGCCGCCGCGCATAGCCAAGCAGCACCTCCCCGTCGCGGGTGAGCGAGACATTCCGCGCGTCGCGCAGGAACACTGACACCCCCAACTGCTCTTCAAGCCGCTTGATCTGCATCGAGACCGCCGACGGCGTCCGGTAGATCCGCGCTGCCGCAGCCGTGAAACTGCCGGTCTCGGCGATGGCGACAAAGCTGCGCAGGACATCCGGATCCAGCATCAACAGCGGGTGATTGAGTGGTGCGTTCATATCATTCAATTCCGTTGATCGTTCCGGTCAATTCGTTTCGTTTGATTGAATGTTGCATCGGGGGGATGCTGTTGTCAATCCAGCCAGGCTGGTCAACACCGACACAGGAGACACCATTATGTTCGGTATTTCTCAGGTTATGCGCCATGCCCGCCGGTGGCATGCCAACCACAAGCGTGCTGCCATGGAACGGACCATCCTGGATCTTCCGATCGAACTGCAGAAGGACATCGGCTGGCAGGCTCCCCGGGACCAGCCAACACAGAACAGGAAGCACAACGACATCCATGCCCGACCGATCCTGTGACCCCTGTCAGCCCATGTCGCAAGCCGAAAAAATTCCGCAATCATCCCCGTGACAAACCGGGATTTTTATGGCCTGATCACGACATGGGCCTCTGCGAGGCGCGCACAGGATTTTGGGCATGGCCTCACAGAACAAACCGAAGCGGTCGATTGTCTTTTTCATGGTTCCGGACTTCTCGATGATCGCCTTTTCGATGGCCATCGAACCCCTCCGGCTGGCCAACCGGATGCTGGGCTATGAATGCTACCAGTGGCGCCTGACCTCGCATGATGGCGAGGCTGTGCCGGCATCCAACCAGGTCGTCGTCAACGTCAACACGTCGCTCGCCGACGAGCGGCGCAGCCTGTCGGGTGAAAACCGGCCGACCATGGTGTTTGTCTGTTCCGGCACCAATGTCGAACGGTTCCAGAACAAGTCGGTCCTGGCCTGGTTGCGCGAGGAGCACAATCGCGGCGTAGCCGTTGGAGGCTTGTGCACAGGTGCCCATATCCTGGCGCAGGCGGGCCTGTTGTCGGGACGCCGTTGCGCCATCCACTGGGAAAACCTGCCCGGTTTCGCCGAAGCCTTCCCCAAGGCCAATGTCTTTGCCGACCTTTACGAGATCGACGGCTCCATCCACACCTGTGCAGGCGGAACCGCGGCTCTCGACATGATGCTGAGCCTGATCGGCCAGGATCATGACGACACGCTGGTCAACCGGATCTGTGAAATGGCGCTCACGGACCGTGTCCGCAACGCCCATGACCGCCAGCGGCTGCCGTTGCGCGCCCGTCTCGGCGTGCAGAACGCCAAGGTGCTGTCGATCATCGAGTTGATGGAAGCAAACCTCTCCGAACCACTGTCGCTGATCGAGATCGCCGACGATGCCGGCCTGTCGCGGCGGCAGATCGAACGCCTGTTCCGCCAGGAAATGGGCCGTTCACCGGCGCGCTATTATCTGGAAATCCGTCTTGACCGGGCGCGGCACCTGCTCATCCAGTCACCGATGCCGGTGGTCGAAGTGGCCGTAGCCTGCGGCTTCGTTTCCGCTTCGCACTTCTCGAAGTGCTACCGTGAACTCTACAACCGCTCACCGCAGCAGGAACGCGCCGAGCGCAAGCAGTACCTGACGGCCGCCTGAGAACCGGCGGCCGCGGCTACGCGGCCGAAGCGATAATGGATCAGGCGGACACCGCGACGTCCGAGTAAGGTGCCGCAGCCCGTTTAAGGGCTTCCATCTTTCTCAGAATCCCGATGTTCTGCGCGATACGGCACTGAAACTCTTCCTGTACAAACGGGCGATAGAGAAAATCGCTGGCTCCGGCCTTAAGAAAGCTTGCCGAAAGTTCAGGGTCTGCCGAGTTGGAAATGCCGATGATGCGCAACATGTCGTCGGTATAGTCCCGCCGCAGTTTGCGGGTCAGCTGATAGCCGTCCATGTCGCCCATGTGATAATCGGTCAGCACCAGCTGGATGTCGGGGTTTTCCGCGATCATCTCCAGCGCCTGCTGCCCCGAAGCAGCTTCAACAACCTCGAATTTCTGCGCACGCAGCATGGCCGACAGGATGCTGCGCTGCGTCTTGGTGTCATCCACCACCAGGATCCGGTAGTTGCGGTTGGAAATGATCCGCTGAACCGCCGTGACGATTTCATCAAACGCCCGGTCCGTATCCTTGATCACGTAGTCGAGCACATTCTTCTTCAGAATGCTGGCGCGCGTGTTGAAATCGAACTTGCCCGTAAAGACGATCGTCGGCAAATCGATTTCCAGCGCGTAGTCAAGCGCCTCGCAATGCGGCGAATCCGGCAGGTTGAGATCCGTGACAGCCACGAAAAAACCGTGCCCGGCATCGCTGGCAGCCTGTTTCATTTCCGCCAGCGAGCTGCAGGTAACGACATCGACCCCGAGATCGGTCTCGAACCTGAATTTGAGCGCCGAAGTAAACATCCGTGAATCTTCGACCAGCAGGACACGAAGGCGTTCCCCGGTAAGAGACGGATAGGCTTGCATTTCGAGTTCGTTTGAAGCTCTCGGCATCAGCTACTCCATTGCTACGCAGGCCGATCGCACGGGTGCCAGATCGGGTGCAGGTCGGGTTATGCGACTTTCGCCGCCGCCATGTTTCCCTTCAACCGTCGTGCGGATTTGATCTGGTCAAGCGTATCCAGGTTCTGGTTCACACGGCAGTAGAATTCCTCGTCGACATAAGGCCGCAACATGAAATCATTGCCGCCGGCTTTCAGGAAGCGCGCCGACAGGAACCGGTTGTCTGACGACGAGACACCGATAATGCGCAACTCGTGGCTGCCGCGAACCGATCGCAGGCGCCGGGTCAACTCGAAACCATCGATATCGGGCATGTTGTAGTCGGTGATCACAAGGCCGATATCCGGCGTCACCTTCAGCAGGCTCAAGGCCTCGGCTCCGCTTTCGGCGGCAGTGACCTTGAAATTGAAACGCTCAAGCCGGCTGCGCAGAAGCGCACGTGCCGTCGGGCTGTCGTCGACAATGAGCACATGGTGGCGGTGGTTGGTCAGGAACCGGCACACCGATTCCTCGAGCATGTCGATCGCCAGGATGCTGTCCTTGATGACGTAGTCGACAATGTCACGGGCGAGAATGCCTTCCCGGGTTTCCTCATGGAAGGTTCCGGTGAAAACGATGATCGGGATCGACAGTCCGGCAAGGTAGGCCAGCGCCTCGCCGTTTTCCGCGCCGGGCAGATTGATATTCGAAATCGCCAGCGTGATCGGCCGGTCATTGTAGTCATATGCCAGCTGAAGCTCTTCGAAAGAGCGGCAGATCTCGATGTCGATATCAAAGCTTTCTTTCAGCTTCTGACCAATCATCGAGGTGAAGACATTCGAATCCTCAGCCACGATGATGCGGTGGTCACCAAGTGATCCACCTGAATATTGCATACCCGAAAGCCCGATAAACATTTATGCCCCCTGTTTTATAGGTCAGGCTAATCATGCCGGGATTGAATTTCGGTTAACACAACCGGTCGAAATCAGCACTCGCATGAGCTGAGACGGTCCGGAATCGGCACACATTTGCAGCCCGGAAACTCGGGCCCGGGACACGCACCAGATCCGGTTCAAACCGGTTGCCGCCCACCGCCATCGCCCGCTCCACCGGAGCAGGCGTTTTTCTCAGGCAGCATGCAGGAAATCAGCTCCTGGGCTTGAGGTTCTCGGGGTCGTAAAGCGGCCTGTAGCCGACTGCCGCCACTTCAACCGGATAGGTCTCGCTGAAATACTCGACGTTGAGCTTGCGCCCTACCTGGCAGTAATCCCATGGCAGATACGCAAGTGCGATGTTCTTTCCGATGGTGGGACCGTAGGCGATCGACGTCGTATAGGAGCGGCGGCCGAGTTCGTCGACAAGGGTCTCGCCGGTTTCCGGATCCATCACCGGCAGAATGCCGACCGGATAGCGGGCTACGCCCCTGGCGTCGGTATTGTCGGTCATCACCAGCGTGCACAGCATGGCCGGCTGATGCTCCCGCGCCTTGTATTCAAGGTGCTTCGCCTTGCCGCGGAAATCGGCTTCCTTGACCTTCGGGCGTGCCAGATCGGCTTCGATCAGATTGTACTGGGTCAACAGGTCGGCGTTCTGCAGCCGCAGGCTCTTTTCCATGCGGCGGGAGTTTGCGTAGGTCTCCACCCCAACCGGCGTGACACCGGTCGACCGGAGCGCATCCCAGACGGCAAGACCGTCCTCGTACTTCATGTGCAACTCCCACCCCTGCTCGCCGACATAGGAGAGCCGGAAGGCCGACACCGTCTTGCCGGCGATCTCGATCGACTTGATCGCAGCAAAGGCGAAGTTTTCGACATCAAGACCCGCTGGGTCGGCAACGACCTTTTTCAGCGTCTCGCGGGCATTCGGCCCCCAGATGCCGATTGTGGTGTAGGCCTCGGTGACATCGGTGATGGTGACGTCATAGCCTTTGTCCTCGGCCATGCGCCGCATGTAGTGGAAATCGCGCGGCCCGGCGTCCGCTCCATTGATCAGGCGGCAGCGGTCAGCCATGCGGATGACCGTGAAATCGGCCCGTACCATGCCCTCGTCGTCGAGGAAGTGGGTGTAGATGCCCTTGCCGATATTGTTGTCGCCGCCGATCCTGGCAGCGCACAGCCACTCCATCAGTGCAACATGATCCGGCCCCTCGATGTCGACCATGTGGAAGTGCGACAGGTTGATGATGCCGCAATCCTCGGAAAGCTGCAGATGCTCGGCATTGGACACGCGCCAGAAATGCCGGTTGTCCCATTCGTTCTCACGCACCGGAACACGCTCGCCGAACTTCTCGAGCAGATGTTCGTTCGCCGCATAGCCATGCGCCCGCTCCCAGCCGCCCAGTTCCATGAAATGGCCGCCAAGCTCGACTTCGCGTTCATAAAATGGCGAGCGCTTGACGCCGCGGCTCGATGCATAGGGCTCGCGCGGATGGATGGCCGGGAAATAGATCTTCTGCGCCGCTTCGTAGCAGCGGTTCTCGATGAATTCCTCGGTCATCTGGTGCGGATAGAAGCGCGCGTAATCAATCGAATTGTGATCGATCTCGGTGCGTCCGTCGGTCATCCAGTCGGCGATCAGCTTTCCATAGCCGGGTCCGTCCTTGACCCAGATGGCGACGCAGTACCAGAGCCCGCGCACCTTCTGGCTTTCGCCACAGGATGGCCCGCCGGCGGCAGACACCTGCAGCAGGCCATTGAAGGAGTGGTTTTCATTGTAGCCGAGCTCGCCAAGGATCGGCGTCAGCTCCATCGCGCGCTCCAGCGGCTCGATGATCTGCTCCATGTCGAGATCGCGCTGCGAGGGAGACAGCCGCGCTTCGTTCTTCTCGAGAATGTCGCGGGGATGGCAGAGGCGCGGATTGTCTGTCTCGTAGTAGCCCCACTCGACCTGACCGCCCTCGGCGGTCTTCGGATCGCCGGTATCGCGCATATAGGCCGAATTGCCCTGATCACGCATCAGCGGCCAGCCGATATCCTTGCCGGTGCCTTCGAATTCATTGTACGGGCCGAAAAAGGTCAGCGGGTGATCGACCGGCATCACCGGCAGGTCCTCGCCCACCATGTCCGCGATCAGGCGTCCCCAGATACCGGCACAGACGACGACATGATCGGCCATGATGGTGCCGCGATGGGTAACGACGCCCTTGATCCGGCCGCCCTCGACGATCAGCGATTGCGCCGGCGTGTTGGCGAAGACGTTCAGCTTGCCGCTCTTCTCGCCCGCATCGACGAGCTTGCCGGCAACCGTCTGCGAGCGTGGAATGACCAGACCGGCATCCGGATCCCACAAGGCGCCGGCAACCATGTCTTCTTCGACCAGCGGGAATTTTGCCTTCACCTCGGCAGGACCGATAAAGCTGGCCCGGGTGCCAAAGGCCTTGCCGGAAGAAATCTTGCGCTTGATTTCCTCCATCCATGCATCGTCACCGGCGCGCACGATTTCCAGCCCGCCGATGCGGGCGTAATGGCCCATCTTCTCGAAGAAATCGATCGAGTACTGCGTTGTCCAGACAGACAGATAATCATGGCTGGTGGTGTAGCAAAAGTCGGATGCATGCGCCGTCGAGCCGATATCGGTGGGCACGCCGGACTTGTCGATGCCGACAATATCGTCCCATCCGCGCTCGATAAGGTGATGTGCGATGGAGGCACCAACGATGCCGCCCACGCCAATGATGACTACCTTCGCCTTTTCCGGAAACCCTGCCATTGTCTTCTACCCTGATTGCGCCTGACGCAGAATTTATGATCTGCCACATCGAAACTAGAGCCTGTCTACGACATTATCGCCATACAAGGACGACCAGTGACCTGTGGACCAGCGATTTCGGAATCCGGCAATTGCAGGAGCGCAACGCCTCAAGGCAACCGGCCGGGATCGCATGGTCGTTGCGGTGCCAAGCGTAACATCTTGAAAGAATTGCCTGACATGCAAATCCGGCACGTCGGAAAATCGTCGACCGCCTTCCCGGAAATGACCGGAAACCGGGACATGGCCAAAACCACAGAGCATTGCCGGGCGCTGGTCGCGGCGCCATGCCTGTGCCGGTGCGGGATGTGAAAAATACGTGAAACGGCGCCCCTCGCCTTCGGCTATCGCACGGACTGCGGTATGTTTGTTCCAGATACGGAACGGGGACCAGCAGAATGCGCTATGTCAACCGAAATGCCGTGCCAGCGCCGAAAACGCTTGCAAGTTCGCCTTTCAACAAGATGCGGGAAAGTTATCTCGCCTATCTCAGGTTGGACGAGAAACAACGCTCACAGACAACACCACCCGACAGGCACCTGCCCTACGACGACGATCTGGACAGGGCCCTTTCCGAGCTGTTTTCGGATCAATGCGCCTTTTGCGAATCCCGAACGAAACTCACGGCCTACCGCTTTCGCCCGACCAGCGATGCGTTGCCGGTGGGCAAGGACCAGTTCGCGTTCATGGCCTATGGCTGGCTGGCCGACGCCTGGCAGAACCTCTATCCGGTTTGCAGGGAATGCAGACCGAAGCAACTCAACTTCTTCCCGGTCGCCACGCGTCGCAGCAGCATACCCAGCGCATCGGAATACAAGGCATATGCCGACAAGAATGATGGCCTTTGGCACCTTCCGGTCTCGGAAAAGAACCTTCTGCTCGATCCCTGCAACGACCGCGATATCGCCCGCCATCTCATCCTTGCCGACAACGGGTTCCTGACCGAGCTTTCCGCCCGCGGCGAAGCGACGATCGCGCATTTCAATCTCAACCGGCTCAGCCTGGTCAACAGGCGCGGCATTGCAAGAGAACGCCTGGCCCGCGACGTTTCCTTGTTGTCCAGCCGGCCGGACTCCTATTTTGCATCCAAGGCATGGGTTTCGGAGACAGAATTCCCCGGCCTCATGGCAAGTTACATCAAGTCGACCAGGTCGAGGTCCAGCGTCCGCCCCGCAACCGCGGCACCGGTCAAGGGCTTGCGAAAGCCCGCAAAGGCAAGCGGTCCGAAGAAGGACGCTCTCTCGCGATGGCAGTTGGCGACGGTCAAGATCAGGTCCTTCAAGTCTCTCGAGCAGGTTGAGTTCGAGATGCCCGCGCGCAATGACGAGCAGGGCAAAAGCCTCACCCCTGCACTCATGATCCTCGGGGAGAACGCCACCGGCAAAAGTTCGATCCTTGAAGCCATCACGTTGACCCTGGCGTCGAAAGAAGCCCGCCAGGCCCTCGGCATCAAGCCCGAAAACCTGCTCCTCAACCCGACATTCATGGGTGATCAGAAAAAGCGGCGCCGCAGTTCGGCAAGCGTGCACATCGGCTTTACCGACGGCAATGGCAAATCGCTTGAGGTTGGCCTCAAGCTCACGTCCAGGGGCTTCACCGTCGATGGCAAGTTCCCGCCCGGCATTCCGGTTTTCGCCTACGGCGCCTATCGCCACTATCTCAACGATTTTCTCGAATGGGAGCCGCACCGCAACATCGTCAGCCTGTTCAAGAGCGACAGCCTTCTGTCCAATCCGGAAAAATGGCTCCTGGAGATCAGCCAGACCAAATTCAACATGGTGGTCAGGTCACTGCGTCACGTTTTTGGAATCGGCGAAGACTTCAATGTGATCGAGCGCGACCAGAAGGCCAAGCGATGCATGGTCGTGGTCGAGTGGGCCAATGGCAAACTGTCCAAGACACCTTTGTCCAGCGTGTCTTCCGGTTTCAGAACCATCCTGGCGCTGACATGCGACATGATGCGCTGGTTTCTCGACGAGAAGCTCGATTGGGATTTTCAGACCCTCAATGATGCACACGGCATCGTCATGATCGATGAGGTGGAGGCGCATCTGCATCCCCGCTGGAAAGTCCGCATCATGGAGGGATTGCGCAAGGCGCTTCCCAAGATGACCTTCATCGTCACGACCCACGATCCGCTTTGCGTCAGGGGCATGCTCGACGAAGAAGTCATGGTGCTGCAACGCCTTCCGGGGCCCGCGCTGGACTCGAACCTGCCGGTGGCGATCGAGACCCTGACGAAACTCCCCAATGTGTCGCAACTGACCATCGAGCAATTGCTGACCTCCGACCTCTTCAGCCTGTTCGACACGGATGATCCGGTCAGCGGAAAGGCCATGGCGGAACTGGCCGACAGCATCGTCAAGTCGCGCAGCGAACCGATCGACGAAAACTCCCCGGCAGCCCGGATGCTGCAGAAATTCCGTCGCGAGATCGAGGAGGCGCTTCCCATTGGCAACACCGAGGTGTCGCGCATCGTCCACGAGGCGGTAAGTTCCTATATCATCAAGCGCGGCAACATGAATGCCACGGCCCGCGTCGGGCTGCGTGAGGACACCAAGAAAACCATTCTTGAAGCCTTGGAGCGGCCATATGCGTAGGGTTGACCGGGCAACGGCTCCACCACCGGGCGATCTCGTCGAGCCGGGATCAAAAGGCCTCATCGAGCTGGAGAAGAGCCGCGCACACATCGCCGATCCGGAAAAAAGCAAGAAGGCTTACCCGTTCAAGGCCTACAAGGCCGATGGAGTGAAGGCAGCGCTGCATGGCCTGTTTCACGGCAAGTGCGCCTATTGTGAAAGCTACTACCAGGCCCAGGCGCCCGTTGATGTTGAACATTTCCGGCCCAAGGGCGCAGTCGAGGGAGAGGACGACCACCCCGGTTACTGGTGGCTGGCGATGGCATGGGACAACCTTCTGCCCAGTTGCATCGACTGCAACCGGCGCCGCCGGCAGAAAACGCCCTCCCCCAAGATCAGCTTGTCCGAATTGAATGAAGCCGCCACCGAGACCATGAACACCGGCAAGAAGGATGCCTTTCCGGTCGCCGGTACCAGGGCCATCAGGGAAACCGACAATATTGGCGGCGAGGATGCCT
>Ga0209345_10005463_pt1 | contig 11769 bp, 11 predicted proteins | sample Cruoilmetagenom7_FD_187294 | JGI IMG/M metagenome (GOLD analysis project Ga0209345, IMG submission 187294) | Oil polluted marine microbial communities from Coal Oil Point, Santa Barbara, California, USA - Sample 7 (SPAdes) (version 2) | ecosystem: Environmental > Aquatic > Marine > Oil seeps ...
GATCTCTGATCCCGAACCGTTTCTCGGTTCTGTCGAGCATCGTGCGCGACGCCCCGACTTCGGCCTGGCGAATGGCTCGCGTCGCCTCGACATCCATGATTATCGAGCTTTTGGTGTCGATCAGATAGTTGGTGGCGTAAGCAAAATAGGGGCGACTTTCTTCGGCGCGGGTCCATTGCGCCCCCGGGTCGGACTTTGCCGCGAACTTCGGCTGGGTCGGTGACGCCGCGCTGAAGGCGGCATCATCCAGCGTTTCCAGATATCCCCGCGCCGCCCGATTCCCAGCTTCGCGCGCCACCTCAAGGCTCCAGTCCTCGGCTGCGATTGACCGAGCCTTGTTGGCGTCAGCAGAGATCAGGCTGGCATCCACGGCAAAGCCCTCGCCGGACACCAGGTCCTCCCTCAAGCACCGCTCGACCGTGGCCTCGAAGATCTGCCGCAGCAGGTTGCTGTCGCGGAACTTGCCATGGCGATACCGTGAGAACGTCGAGTGATCCGGGACCTTTCCCTCCAGGCCCAGCCGACAGAACCACCGATAGGCAAGGTTCAGATGGACCTCATCGCAAATGCGACGTTCCGATCGGATGCCCATGACGTAACTAATGACCAGCATCCGGATAATCAGTTCTGGATCGATCGAAGGACGCCCGAGGTGGCTGTATAAGGGGCGAAGGGCATCCCGCATCCCATCCACGTCGAAAAACCTTTCGATCTCGCGAAGTATGTGACCGGAAGGAACATGACGCTCCAGATCAAAGTCATAGAAAAGCTGTGCCGGTGCCGTTTGGGTGCCCATCATGACAAAATTCTCCAATCCCCTCATAATCGAGTGAATCAAAGGCCTTGCCGCACTGCAATAAAGAGTTTTTCAACAGCATGGTGGAAAGCAAACGTCTGCCGCGTTTGCACAGCATGGTTTTGTTCTATGATAGAACGGACATCCGCCAGCACCTTGAACTTCCTAACGCAGCGAACGGCGGCTATGGAACCTCACACAGCCATAGCTTTGTGGTCGCCATGGCCTTGTTGAGGAAGTGCCGAGCATGGCGTTCAATCTGCGTTTGTTGCAGAAATCATGGATGGACTTCAGTGCGTTAATTGTGGTGTGGTCTCGTTTCGGGGGAACCTAGGAGATTGGCGGATTTCTCCGAACTGTAGGCGACTAAGTTATGGCACGGCCGAGACCTTCGCGAGGCATGTAAGCTGAACATCTCTGAAAGATTTGCTTTTTCTCAGGGACAGTAGGGTTACCTTTCGGTCTGACTCCATAAAGCGGTCCGATTTGATTGTTAGTCCATACTGCTCCTATGGTCTATCGAGACGATACTTCAGGCGCTGGAGGACGGTATCCCAGAGCGCAGTGCGGCCTGACCGTATTGTAGTAGCGCCGCTACCCTTCGATCAGGGTTTGAGCTGACACAGCCGCTTCCGCCCCCCGCACCACACCGACCGGGCACCGTCAATCGTCGCCCCACATCCGGTAGAGGTTACTCTTGGCCTTAAAAAGCCGGTCGAAGGCCGGCGTCTTGCCGGCGGCGGCAAAAAGCTCGCTCGCGGCGACGTCCAGATCGTAGAGAACCTCACGTCGGGCGGGATCGCGCACACGACTGGTCACCCAGCCTACGAACGCTATGCGTTCGCCCCGGGACACCGGTTCAACCCGATGTAGGGCGCTGGTGGAGTAAAGCACCGCATCGCCTGCCGCGAGCCGGACCACCCTCTCTTCGATCCCGTCGTCGATCACCAAGCCGCCGCCATCATATTCCTCGGGGTCCGAGAGCGGCAAGGTGAAGGACAGGTCGGTCCGGTTGCCGTTCATGTAGGGGTCATCGACATGCAGCCCGTATTCCATGCCCGAGCGATAGCGTGACAGCAGCATCCTGGCGAATTTGCTGGGCCGGGCGGCGGCGCGGAAGATTTCGTTGCCGCGGAGCGCGATCCGCACCTTCTCGAACTGAGCCTCGAGCGCCTTGGAAGGTTTCGCCTGGAGGTTTTGCTTCACGTCCTTGGCGTAGCGCCCGGCGGTGGTCTTGCCGTCGACGAACTCCAGCCCATCGGCGGCGGCCCTCAGGGCCGCCACCTCGTGGCTGTCCAGCACATTGGCTATGACAAGAATCATGGTTTAGCCAAGCTCCAGTGCTTCGAGCTCGATCCGCGCGGCGGCGCCGAAGAGCAGGGAGGGATCAAGCGTCATCTCGCCCTGACCCTGAATATCGCCGAAAGCAGCGTCCGTTTCGGCGAGATACTCAAGCGCTTCTTCCGCAACGTGACGCGCCGCGCCGTCACCTGTCTCGGCGATCTGCCGAAGCTCGTCTTCGACCACCCGCAGGAAACCCCAGCTGTCCTGATACTCGTGCAGGTTGGAGATCGAGCCGCCTTCCACCGCCACAGCGTATTCCTCGCCGGCAACGCGCACGAGCTGGGCCAACCCGAGGATCTGGTCCTTGTTCGAAAGGCCCTCGCGCGCCTCTTCGATCGTGGCGCGTGCTGCGTCGAATGCCGCGGTGATCTCGGCTGCCGGGGCCTCCGCTTCGGTCGCAGCGGCGATGGCCGAAATCTGCCCGCGCAGGCGGTCCAGACCGCGTTCGGCGAGCGGGTCTGCGACCGCACCATATTTCTCCTCGATCGGGTGACCCATGTGTGTCTTCGCTGCCGCCAGATCACCGGCCTCATAAAGCGCCAGCCCGGCGCGGAGGTGGCCCTCCATGAAGCTCAGGTCGCGTTGCAGGGCCTGCCCCGAATCGCCGGAACCGGCGCCTTCACCTTCGCCGCTGGAGGAGCCTTCGCCTTCACCCTCGGCGTGAGCGTCGGCTTCTCCCTCACCTTCGCCTTCACCCTCACCTTCGCCTTCAGCGTGGGTGGTGCCTTCGCCCTCTCCTTCGATCTTGCTGGAAGTTGCTGTCGTCGCAGATGCTTGGTGAAGAACGATCGAGGATGTGTCGCGCCAAATCCCGGCGTCGGCTGCGGGGGCTGTCGCGGTCAATGCTACGGTTGCTGTGGTCGCTGTCAGCGACAACATGCGCCGCGCCATCACCACGCGTGGTTTTTTCTCCATCGACATGTATCGGCTCCTTATCTTACTAAAACACTCGGACATACGCACGTTCGCTTACCCGATGCAACAGGCAAGGCTCTCGTGGGCCGATACCTGCATCGGACAACATCTTCTGCAATCGCGTGGGGGCAGTCCTTACGCTATTTTTACGGCCCGGGCCCTCGATAGATATAGAATCCTAATGCTGCCGCACCGATATAGCCCTTTCGCGGACATATGCCGCGCTCTGCAATCAGGCCAAGTAATGCTTTATCCTTTGAATACCCCCGCGCGATGGCATCGCAGCCTGCCCCGCGGGCACGGCATTCGATTGCTTGCTTATCTCGCAGCGGCACTCGTCATGGCTGGCATAACGAGTATCGCGCGGGGCCTGGAGGCACTGTTGCCCCCCGGAGAACTGTCACTCATTTTTATGACGGGGGTGATCATCGTTGCCTCGCTCTTCGGACCCGGCCCTTCCATGCTCGCATCGTTGCTCGGGGTGCTGGGTTACAATTTCTACTTTACCGAACCACGCCTCACCTTACGCGTGATACAGGAGACCGATCTCGTCACCCTCGGCCTGTTCTTGCTGGTGTCGATCGTGACCGGCACATTGGCCGCGCGTTTGAGAGCCCGTGCTGCTGCACTGCACCGAAGCCACAAGCGCGTCTCGTTCCTCCATGGTTTCACTCGGCAGATCGCGGCAGCAGGAACGACTCAGGAGGTCGCACAGGCCGCGGTTGAAAAGATCGCGGGCACATTCGGTGGCGGGGCGGCCTTGTTTCGCAAAACAGGCGGTGGCGCTGATCTGCTCGCCTCCGAGGCCTGGCCGGGGCTCGGGCCGGCCGAACGAAAGAAAGCGCTCGAATTGCTCGACCACCTGGGGGCCGGCACTGTAGAGCCATTCCCACAGTCTCAAATGCCTTGGCATATGGCGCGGGTTGTCGCCGGCAACGAGACCATGGCCGCCCTTGCAGTATTGTCTAATGAGGAACTTCCACTCGACGAAGAAGACCGAAAACTTCTTGTCGCAATGGCAGACCAGCTGGCGCTCGCACTGAAACGCACTGAGCTCAACGCCTCTCTCGAAGCCGCGCGCCTCACGGCGGAGACGGAAAGGCTTCGCTCGGCGCTTCTGAGCTCTGTCAGCCATGATCTGCGCACACCGCTCGTGAGCATCATCGGAGCGGCTTCAGTGCTGGCAGAGCCGCAGCTCGCGCACACACCCGAAGCCCGCCAAGCCCTCGCCGACACCATTCGCGAAGAAGGGGAGCGCCTTGACCGATACATTCAGAATTTACTGGACATGACGCGCCTGAGTCACGGCGCTCTCGTGCCGCGGCGCAGGGCGTGCGATCTGTCGGAGATCATCGGCAGCGTGCGGCAGCGACTTCGCCATAATCTCACCCGATACAGGCTGCGGGTGGATCTGCCGGATGACCTACCGGCAATCAAGGTTGATCCTATTCTTATGGAGCAGGCATTCGTCAATGTCCTCGACAACGCCGTCAAATATTCTGACGCTGGATCTGAGATAACCATCCGCGCAGAGATATCCGATGGCGGCCTCCACATTGAGGTCGGCGATCACGGGCAAGGCATTCCGGCGGACGCGCGCGGGCAGGTCTTCGAGATGTTCTACAGGGTCAACGCTGGCGATTCGCAGAAGGCGGGGACCGGCCTCGGTCTCGCTATCGCGCGTGGAATCCTCGAAGCGCACGGCGGCTCAATCCGTGCCGAGGGTGTCAGCACCGGCGAGAGCGGCACCGTGATGGTTCTCGAGTTGCCGCTCGTCGTAAAGGAGGACTGAATGGCACATATACTGATTGTAGATGACGAGGACCAGATCCGAAAATTTCTGAGGATCACTCTCGAGGCAGCCGATTACACCGTTGCGGAGGCAGCAAATGGCAAGGAGGGCATCACCAAAGCATCGACCACGGCACCCGACCTCATGGTCCTCGATCTGGGCCTTCCCGACATGGATGGCAAGCGAGTGCTTGCTACCGTGCGGGAAAACCACGACCTGCCGGTTCTGGTGCTTTCAGTGAGGTCGGATGAGGTCCAGAAGGTCGAGGCGCTTGATCTTGGCGCACAGGATTACGTGACCAAGCCATTCGGCACGCGCGAGCTTCTGGCTCGCATTAGAGGCCTCCTTCGGGATCGCGGCGGCGAGCGGGCCTCGATCACTCAACTGGAAATTCGGGGCCTCGCACTCAATCTTCCCGAAAGGACCGCGCTACTGGAGAAGGCATCCATCTCCCTGACCCCCAAGGAATTCGATCTACTCTGGCTCCTCGCTTCTTATTCCGGCCGTCTCGTCACACAGCGGATGGCACTGGAGCGAGTCTGGGGGCCAGCCCATGCGGAAGATAGCCAGTATCTGCGGATTTTCATTAAGCAGCTTCGAGCCAAGCTTGGCGATGATGCGACCGATCCGACGTGGATCTTCACCGAGCCCGGCATCGGTTACCGGTTTCGCGAGGGATGAGCCGCTCTTGAAATTCATTGCTTTCATCAACGGTGCCCTGCTGCTCGCCCTGGGGATAGCAATGGCATTTGACGCCGTGCTGTTTCCAGCAACACGGACAGTCTTTGTCGAAGCCGCCATCCTTACAATCTTGATCGGCGGTTGCGTGTGCCTAAGCGCGCAGGATTGGGGTAAGGGCCTTGATCGCCGGCTGTCGTTCCTTCTCACGGGAAGTGCGTGGATGGTGGCGGCGGGAGCCGGTGCGTTTCCGTTATGGCTCTGGGGATTGTCGTTCACCGACGCGTTCTTCGAGTCGATGTCCGGTATTACCACGACCGGCTCAACAGTCATGACCGGTCTTGACGGAACCGCCCCAGGTGTCCTTCTCTGGCGGGCCATCCTCCAATGGATCGGCGGTGTGGGCTTCATCGTGGCGGGGATTGCGCTTTTGCCCGCCATGCGAGTTGGCGGCATGCAACTCTACCAGACAGAAAGTTCTGAGAAGGGCGAAAAAGCGTTAACCAGCGCCGCCCATTTCGCAGCGGCAACGATCTGGATCTACTTGGTGCTGACGTCGGTTTGCGCGATCCTCTATCTGGCGGGCGGAATGACGGGGTTCGAGGCAAGCGTGCATGCCTTCACGACCGTCTCCTCGGGTGGGTATTCGACATCCGACGCCTCCTTCGGACATTTCGACAGCGCTTACTTGCAGTGGATCGGCAGTGCATTCATGTTGAGTGCCGGGCTACCATTCGCGTGGTATATCCGTGTTCTGAACCGTAGCGCTTGGCAAAGCGAACAGGTGAGAGCCCTCCTTATGACCCTCACAGCGGTGATCTGCCTTCTCACCGTGTGGAGGGTTTGGACTGCGAATGCCCCCCTGCTTGAAAGTCTTCGCTTGGTTACCTTCAACGTCATCTCTGTGGTGACGACCACCGGCTTCGCTACGACAGACTACACAGCTTGGGGGCCCTTCGCTGTTACAATGTTCCTGTGCCTGACACTCATGGGCGGATGCACCGGGTCCACTTCTGGCGGTGTCAAAATGATGAGATGGATAATCCTTGCGCGCGCCGTTCGCGCTCAAGTGCGGCGCATTTACTACCCGCACGGCACATTTCCGATCATATACGATCAAAAGATCGTGGGGGATGATGTCATGAGCGGTGTGATGACGTTCTTCACCTTCTTCGCGGCGACAGTGTTCGTGCTCGCCCTTGCTCTGGCGTTGATGGGGCTGGACTTCGCCACGGCTGTGAGCGGCGCAATCACTGCCGTGGCCAACGTTGGGCCGGGCGTCGGGTCAATCATAGGACCGGCAGGCAATTTCTCAACCTTATCCGAACCTGCAAAATGGTTATTGAGCTTGGGAATGTATGTCGGGCGATTGGAGATGTTGACGGTTTATGTCCTACTCGTCCCGACTTATTGGCGTGAGACTGCGGGACTGAGATAAGTTGCCGGACCTTTCTCGTGAGTCTTCGCGCTTTCGCCCCGTGGTGACAAATGTGCCGGCAGAGCATGCGTCAATGAAGGGAACGATCGCCTTCGTGGTAGGGGCCGGTGGCAAATTAACACGGGGCAACCTTGAGCCTGCGGCCTTCTCCGAGGGACTAATTACCGGAACGACAGGCGTGCCGAAACTGATCTTTACAGATAAAGCGGCCAGCCGGACCTACCTCACGGGTCCCGGATCGACGGAAACAGACAGCGGCACAGTCCAATGTTGACTCTCGCAATCCAGCGCAGCCGACCACAAAGGTCCGCCAATGTTTGACTTCATCACATTGCTACTGGCTTCCATGGGCAGTCTCGGCGTCGCGGCCCTCATGCTGATCGAGAACGTCTTCTCTCCAATCCCTTCAGAAGTCATCGTGCCGTTCGCAGGCTATCTCGCGGCAAGCGGTGACTTTTCCTTCGTCTGTGTAGTGATTGCCGGCACGATCAGTTCAGCGACCGGCGCATTCCTATGGTATTGAATCTGCACGTTGGTATCTGAAGCACGAATGCGCAGGCTTATCGTGCGGCACGGCAGTGTTTCTGGGTCGAATGGTGCCGGCTGTCCGAACGCTGATATCCGTTCCGCCGGAATGACGGGGATGCCGCAATTACCCTTTTTGTTCAACACCGGGTCAGGCAGCCTACTCTGAACGGCCGCCCTCACAATTTCAGGCTATCTCCTTGAGGCGCAAATCGCCAAAGTCGAAGCGTGGATAAATCCGGTAACAAATGCTTTGCTCTTGGGCCTTCTGGCTCTCTATGTCTTGCGACTGCTTCGACCCAATGCGTAAAGATGACGGCGGTGGAACAGCGAGATTTGCGCAGACTGAACCACCGGCCCATTGCAACGTTACTTCTTGCCCAGGCTATTATGGCAGCTTTCCAAATTTGTAACGGCAGCGCCGAGATCCCCAGTCCGATAAAAATTTCCGATTCAAATATTCGGCCTCGAAGCTCGCAACCCTCACACTTTTGGCGGTCTTCGCAGGCACGACACGGGACGAGGAACGGTAGCAAACAGCAGGAAGGCCCTCACTGCTGGCCATCGCACACAAGATTTTGCCGCGCGACGTCCCGATTGGCTTGTTCGGGGAAGCTGCGTTGCAGCGATAGCCACTTGGCGAATGGCGGCTTTGGGCCGTTCGCTACCCACCCCTATGAAAACTGACTGAGTAGCCTCAAATATCGAGTTCCTGACTACTTAAGAGAAGTTACATGAGAGCTAAGTAACTTGTGGTAACTTTAATCTTTAGGTTGTTTAAGGGACTTTCTGGTAAGCTATTAGTTGTGCGCGCGCCGACTTCTAACGTGGTCACGAAAAAGGTACCTTCCGACTTGATCAGATAAATTTCCTATTCATCGGGCGTTAACCTGTTTCTTCGATCTTCTCTGGACGGTCTTGCGTCGGAAGCCGTACCAATTGTAGCTATGACCCGGAAGCGTCGGCGTCCATGAAGGGCGGTAGCAAACACTTCGTAAAAGCGCTCGCGTCGGATTGCTCAATGTCAATGAAAGATTCCCGCCCCCACAGCTTCAATGTACTTGACGACTTGCTGTGCTTTGCCTGCCTGTACGAGTTGCATCGCAGTTTGGCATCAAAGCCCGCCAGCGGTTCGGACCTATACCACTTATATGCCATGACCGGTGTAACGAACTGAGGTCCCACTTTGTTCAGGAGATCCACAAGGTTGTCTCATCGGCTCTGCGTCTCATCCGACATAATCTCAGGGCCTTGCAGTTCCTTCAGGTCTACCCCCGCGGCTACGGCTAATTCCGCGATGGAGGTGCGCAAGATGAACGCGACTTTTCGTGGGTCAGCCTGCCCGTTGTTGTTGAAACAATTAGTTAAGTGCATCGCGATCTCCCTTCCGACTGGGACGTTGGTGATTTTCCTCGCTTGGGCAAGGTCCTGAGCGGGATAGGCCCACGCCAAATTTAGCGATATCGCGAATGTGCCGATGAACACTAATTGGACGGTCCCGCAGGAGCTTGAACTTCTACGTGTCTCGGCGACAAGCATCCTTGCAGGAATGGAGAAAGAATAAGCCTCGGCGCCTACTTCTAAAGCTCAGTGTCTTTTCTTTCGTCGTCTCCATCTTGGGCAGCGTGCTCGTTCTCAGACTTTTGAATAGCGGCAAGGCGCTCCCAGGGGGCCGTTTCGACGAACCGTCTCACGAGCTCCATGTCTGGGCCAATGCTTTTTGCTGACTGCTTGTACGCGCGCCAAGATACAAAAAGAGCTACGCCGCAGCCTATTATACCTACGGTTGAAAAGATTGTTTGTGGGCTCAGGAAGGTATGAGTCTGTTCTGAGCTATAGACCAGACAGTTTTCGATGTGGCCTTTCAAATATCTGCTGAGGCTAAGCATTGCTAAGTCCTGCGGAAATTTGATCTGCCTTGATGTAAGCTTGGACCTCGGACGGGGTGAGCATAAGGGCGTCTGCGAGACCTACCCTGCCATAAAGCAATGAGCACAGATCTCTCCGACTGGCATTATCGCCCAACCGGTACCATCGGGTCGACGTGCGGGCCCAAGCACCCTCTGTGTCCAACCCACAAAGCCGAGACGTATTGATGAACCTACCCCGCAGAGTTGGGTGCCCAACCTGCGCTCCGATTAGGATCGCGCCCCCGTATTCTGGATCAAGGATGGCAGACCATGGGGAGAGGGTTGGCGCTTGATCAAGTTCGGCAGGAGATGGCCTCACCTTGCTGAGCTCGAGGGAGCGCCGCGTCATGCGTGTCATGAGCTCGACTATCAGCTTCTCCTTGCACGACACCCAATTCTCTATTGGGAGGCTCAGCTTTTCGCCAACGTCTACATACGTCACCTTTGCGGTGATTTGCTCAAGCGCTACGTGAATCTCGGGCGGGATGGAACCGGCTACCGCATAAGACGCGCCATCATTATCGGTGATTACAAGTGGGTCGCATCGTCTTATAGTCTCAAGAAACTTGAGGTCCGCCGAGTTAGGATCCATCGAGGCTCACCCAAAGACCTGCTTCGAACAGATATTCACTCTCTGGCCGAAGGAATTCCCGACAATATCCCACGCTCACGTTCCGAGCGTCGGATTGTCCAACCATGGCGCGTAGCCGGCGATGTGAATGGCCGAAGAACCATGCTGATGGGGCAAACCTAGAAATTAGGTCTGTTAAATCAGAGTGAAATGCGGGTGTAAGGCCATCCACTGGCCCTGCGACCGACAGATGGGGCCCATGATGGGTCACAACGACCGTGCGACCTGCCTTTCCGCAAGGGTGGGGGGACATCAACTTGTCCTCAAGCCAAGCGCGGTGGTCGCGGTGAACGCCAAGTGTATCAGAAGGTTCTATTTCGGTCGCTGAACGTTGCCACGATATCCCGCCCCCGTCACCTGAACCTGCGGGGGGATCAACCCATATATGGGAGTAATCCCGCATAACGCTTCCAGCGATGCCCATTGCTGTTTCTGCATCCGCCAACAGATCGAAGTCTGTCCAGAGCGTGCAACATATGAACCGCGTATCGCCGTGGAGCAATTCTTCTTTCTGCACGTAATGTGCGCCGACGGACTGAACGTGTTCAGCAAGCAGATGGTCATCTGAAAGTGTGCTGCCATAATAATCATGGTTTCCAGGCATCACATAGATGCGTTCTGGCGGAGCGTGCGGCGTCAATTGAGCGAGCCCCTGGACCCAACTGCGCGCAGGTCCGTCCGTAAGGTCGCCGGCGATGATAAGTCCATCAAGCGTGTCGTTCACGATGCTATGGAGACCCAGCGCGGTGATCGGATCAGTCCCTCTGTGCTCGTATGTATTGGCATGCAAGTCCGAAAGGACGGCGATCCGGCCGCTGTTAAACGGAATTGTCAGTGTCATGCCGGCCGCCCCCATCCATGGCAAGGTGATTTGCCTTTCATGTAACGCCGGGTCGAAATGTGAGTCAACCGCCTGTTTTTAAACGATTTTGCGAATAATTCGCTTTAAGATAATCGTAACCCCCCCAAACCTAGAATTTTCAGTCCTGTATGGAAATTCAGAGGAGGTTTCTGCTGGTTTGTGCAGTACAGGCGTTCTTGAATAGCATTGTGTTTAGTAAATTCGCAAAAGAGCACGCTGGGTGGACGCAAACCAAACTCTCTGTTCGAATATGTCTACGCGCAGCAAAGGCCGAAAAGAACGGGGTGCAAACCCTGTGCAGTCTTCCAGTCGCGGAGTACTACCTAGCGCTCAACCCTGCCTTACGGGACCCTTATTGCGGCGGCTCCGTCGCATCTGTTGAAGCATCGATGACGAGTAAAGGATCAGCGCCGCCCAGATCATCGGGAAGGCGATCATTCGCGCGCGGCCAAACTCTTCGCCAAATACGAATACCGCAACGATGAAGATCATGGTCGGCGCGATGTACTGCAAAATTCCGATGGTCGAGAGCCGCAAGAGCTTGGCGCCGTTGGCATAGACAAGCAAAGGCACGGCTGTAACCGCGCCACAGCCCAGCAAAAGCCACGTATCGATCGGCGTTCCGGTGAGGAAATTCCCCTGGCCGGTGGACGTAAGGTAGGCGATATAGGCGAGGGCCGGGACGAGCAGGAGGAGCACTTCGAGAAGGAAGCCTTGGTTCGGCCCGATCGGCAGGCTCTTCTTGGCCAGCGCGTAAAAACCCCAGCTTAATGTCAGCCCCAAAGCAACCCATGGGATCGATCCGGTATCCAGTGCCAGCACGAACACGGCTCCTACGGCGAGGCCCACTGCAATTAACTGCCGTTTGGACATGCGTT
>Ga0209345_10005464_pt1 | contig 11768 bp, 8 predicted proteins | sample Cruoilmetagenom7_FD_187294 | JGI IMG/M metagenome (GOLD analysis project Ga0209345, IMG submission 187294) | Oil polluted marine microbial communities from Coal Oil Point, Santa Barbara, California, USA - Sample 7 (SPAdes) (version 2) | ecosystem: Environmental > Aquatic > Marine > Oil seeps ...
GTTGCCTCGCGACCAATTTCGTGCAGCATTTGGCGGCCAGTCCGAACCAGCTTGTTGATGGTTTCGATCATATGCACCGGAATACGGATGGTGCGGGCCTGATCGGCGATGCTGCGGGTGATCGCCTGACGGATCCACCATGTCGCATAGGTGCTGAATTTATAGCCGCGACGGTATTCAAACTTGTCCACCGCCTTCATCAGCCCGATGTTTCCTTCTTGAATTAAATCAAGGAATTGCAGGCCACGGTTGGTGTATTTTTTAGCGATCGAAATCACCAAACGCAGGTTGGCCTCGACCATCTCTTTCTTGGCTTGGCGGGCTTCTTTTTCGCCCTTTTGAACCTGCTGCACAATGCGGCGGAATTCCGAGATATCCAGACCGATATACTGCCCCACCTGCGCCATCTCGCCGCGCAGTTCCTCGATTTTCGGGGTCGAGCGCTCAAACAAAGCCTGCCAGCCGCGGCCGGTCTTTTCGTTCATTTGCTCCATCCACATCGGGTCCAGCTCGTGATCGCGATACGCCTCGATAAACTCGCGGCGGTTGATCCGCGCCTGATCGGCCAGTTTCACCATATTGCTGTCGATCGACATGATCTTGCGATTCACGCCATACAACTGGTCAATCAGCGCCTCGATCCGGTTGTTATGCAGATGCAGCTCGTTCACCAAGGTGACAATTTCTGTGCGCAGTTTTTGGTATTTGGTTTCCGCTTTCTTCGAGAAACTCTCGTCCTCGTTCAAAGTCGCCGAAATCCGCGTGTCCTGCATTTCCGACAGCAGCGCGTAATCATGTGCGATCAGATCCAGCGTTTCCAAAACCCGTGGCTTGAGCACAGCCTCCATCGCGGCTAGCGACAGGTTGGCTTGCTCCTCTTCGTCTTCGTCATCGTCGTCTTCTTGAACAATCGGATTGCCGTCTGCATCCAGCTCTGCCGGCTCTTCTTTCTTATCGTCAGTGGCGCCATCAATGGTTGGCGTAACGACGGGTTCTTCTTCCTCTTCTTCCCCCATCGTGTTGCCAAATGTGGTTTCCAGATCGATCACATCGCGCAGTAAAATATCTTCGGTTAACAGCTCGTCACGCCAAATGGTGATCGCGTTAAACGTCAGCGGGCTTTCGCACAGCCCCAAAATCATCGTGTTGCGTCCGGCTTCAATCCGCTTGGCAATCGCAATCTCGCCTTCGCGGCTCAACAGCTCGACACTGCCCATTTCGCGCAGGTACATCCGCACCGGATCATCCGTACGGTCCAGTTTCTCTCCACCGGTTACCGTAAGCGCGATTTCCTGGGTGCCGGATGTTGTGGCCACATCGGTCGCGCCCTTGTCGTCGTCTTCAACCTCGTCATCCTCGATGATGTTGATGCCCATCTCAGACAACATCGACATCACATCTTCAATCTGCTCGCTACTCACCTGTTCTGGGGGCAAAACCTTGTTCAGCTGATCGTAAGTGATATAGCCCCGCTCACGTCCCTCGGCGATCATCTTTTTAACTGCGGCTTGCCCTGTTTCGGCGATATCGTCTTTGTCGTCGGTGTCTTTGGCGGCCATCGTTGAGGTCCCTTCGGATGCAAGGTGATTCGTTTTCATATGCTGAAACGAATCAACACGTCGAATCACTGATTCGCAATACGTTTACCCTGATTTCTTTACTTGTTCCTTATCAAAGCGTTCACTTTTTGCTTTGATCGCCATTCTTTTGTTCGATTTCACCCATCAATTGGGCCAAAGCGTCTCTTTCGCCGCGATCTAACTGCGCCCCATTGGGGGCGGTATCGAACACAGCCGCGTCCTTGCTCTCACTACGCTCGGCCCGACTTAGGGCTTCGGCGGCTTGGCTCAAGCGCCATGTTAGACCCTCGTCAACGACACCGCCGATGTCTTCCATCGCGTCATCAATCTCACGCAAGACTCCGCGTCGTGCATCCAGTTTGGCCAGTTCTTCAGCCACGCACATCGCCGCAATTTTCGCATTTCCAGGTTTGCGCACAGCGGGTGAAATTTGCACATGGCGCGGGGCCAATACGGCTGCCAACTCGGCCCCTGCATCGGCCTCGATCCGCGCATGTAAATCCTCGGCAGAACCGATGCGCAAAATACAGTCGCGCACCAGTCGATGCTCGTAAGTACCAAAATCCATCCTCTCCAAGGCGCTTTCAAAGTCAGCCAAAATTTCCGGGTTCATCACCAATGTCGCCAAAATCACCGCCTCGCGCAGATGCTCTTCGGCCCCCTGCCCGGCATTGCCCAACAACGAGGATTTCGTGCTGGGCTGCACCGGGGCGGGCTTGTCTTTCCACGCACCCTTTTTCCACGGACCTTTTTCTGGACTGGCACGGCGTGGCGAAAACAACTCCCAGCGCATCTGCTTGATCGCTTCGCCGTAATGCCCCCGAATGGACGCATCCTTGATCAGCGAGATCGCGGCCCGTAAGTTCTTGTCCAACGCCGCCTTGCGCTCGGGGCTGTCATACACACCCCCCTCGGTTTCGCGTTGCCATAGCAGTTGCACCATCGGCAATGCGCTATCCAAAAGGCGCTGCATTTCACTGCGTCCTTGGGATTTCAACACATCGTCGGGGTCTTGCCCTTCGGGCATCAAGGCAAACCGCAGCGACTGCCCCGCCTCAAGTTGCGGCAGGGCCAGATCAATCAGCCGCATTGCGGCTTGCAAGCCAGCCCGGTCCCCATCCAGCGCGATCAATGGCTCGGGCGAGACCCGCCACATCATCTGCAACTGGTTTTCTGTGATGGCTGTGCCCAGCGGGGCGACGCAGGCTTCAAATCCGGCCTCAACCAGTGCGATCACATCCATATAGCCTTCGGCCACAACCAAAGGTGCCCCTTTGCCAGCCGCTTCACGGGCGGGCCCAAGATTATAAAGGCTGCGTCCTTTATCAAACAACTCGGTCTCGGGCGAATTCAGGTATTTGGCCCGCGCATTCGGGTCCATCGCCCGGCCCCCCAGCGCAATCGCACGGCCGCGTGCATCCCGAATAGGGAAAATGATCCGGTCCCTGAAACGGTCATAGGGATCGCGACCATCGTCTGGCCGCGCCGCCAATCCGGCGTCAATCACCAGATCGGGCGCGATGCCTTTGCTCGTGAGGTGGCCAAAAACCCCTTGGCGACCATTCGGCGCAAATCCAATTTCCCAGCGATCTTGTGCGGCCTCGGATAAACCACGCCCCGCCAAATATTCACGGGCCTGGGCTGCATTCGCTGTCTTCAGTTGTAGGCGAAAAAACTGCACCGCCTGTTCCATCACCTCGGCCAGTTGAGTGCGCCGATCAGACTTGGCTTGGGCAGCCGGATCGCGTTTTGGCACCGGCATGCCTGCCTCGCGCGCGATAATTTCAACCGCTTCCATAAAACCGACATTTTCAGTCTCGCGCACGAACGAGATCGCATCGCCCTTGGCGTGGCAGCCAAAGCAGTAATAAAATCCCTTGCGATCATCGACATGGAAACTGGCGGTCTTTTCCTGATGGAACGGGCAAGGTGCCCACATATCGCCCTTGGCCTGATTGGATTTACGCGTGTCCCACATCACTTTGCGCCCGACAACATCAGTAAGGCTGATGCGGGTGCGCAATTCTTCTAAGAAACCAGGTGGCAGACTCATAGCGGCATTTATCCGAAACCACAGCCCCAGAGTCTAGCGCCAGTTTCAACAATGCAGCGGCGAGGCTCGTTTTAAGGGCGTGAAAAAGCTCATATGCAGTTCATATGGTTTTCGTATTGCAAGTTTCAACCCTGTGCAGCCACCGACTCCATCGCATCTTGTAGATCATGCACCAGCGTCCCCGCCATCGAACGAAACGCCATTATTTCAAACGCATCCGCCCCGACACGGGTGATCGAGACCATCATATGACGCAATTCGCTGCGGGCTGTGTGGCCGCGTTTAAAAACCGCCGGACGCAGATCGACCGAGGTCAACCGCGCCAGCACATCCGCCGCGCCTGCGCCTTGCAACCGCACGACCGCCCAGCTGTCAGACTGATCCACAAGGGCCGCGTATTTGGCCAGGGATTTGTCCGGCGCGGGGACAACCAGCAGGGCTTGCCGATGCCCGAACCAAACACATCTGGCGCCTGTTTTTCCGGTGCTGCGGTTTGGGGCTGCCAGCCGCATTCCATGCGCCGTCAACAACGCCTGACTTAGCTGCTTTTTCTTACCTTTATAAGGGGATAGCAGGGTCATACTGGCAGGTAAAACCTCGCTCAGATTGCAATCCCCGATGGCAATTGGCAGCAGCCCCGCGCATGGGTTTATGGCTTGTAATTCAACCACGAACGCGCCCTCCTTCTGGATCAAGAAACACCGGATCGCAAACCTCGCAAAGGGTCTCGACCCCGCGCAAATGATCCACCATGCGGATCACCTCGCCGTGCCGTTCCCGTCCGTTTTGCAGCAACCCCAGCGCCAAAGGCACCCTCAACGTGGGCGAGAAACAAACGCTTGTTATGCCGCCCTGATCATTGTCGCGCACCGCCTCGGCATCCTTGCCAAACAAATGCGCGCCCGCTGTCAGCATTTTGCCAACACCCACAGGTTTCAGGCCCACCAGTTGTTCGCGCACAGGCCCATTCAGCCCCGCCCGCATTGACGCCGCCTTGCCAATACAGTCCTTTTTGGCAGACACCATCCGCCCCATGCCAATATCAAATGCCGTGACCCGCCCGTGAATTTCTGCATGTGTGATAAAACCCTTTTCAATCCGCAAAACATTCAGCGATTCCATGCCATAGGCACCCCCGCCCATCGTCTCGGCCAGCGCCAGCAATGTGTCAAAAATCGAGGCGCCAAATCGCGCGGGCACGGCAACCTCGTAGGCATGTTCTCCAGAGAACGAAATCCGAAACAGCCGCGCCGAAACCGCGCCGATTTTCACAGGACCACACCCCATAAAGGGGAAATTATCGTTGTCAATCGGTGCCTTAACCACCGCGTTGATCAAATCGCGCGCCTTTGGTCCGGCCACAGCAAACTGCGCCCATTGCTCGGTAACAGAGGCTATCCGCACATCCCATTCAGGGTGCAGCGCCTGTAAGACAAATTCCATATGCCGCATCACCGGCCCCGCCGCCGCAGTGGTTGTCGTCACCACGTAATGCGCGCCCCCCAGACGAGCACAAGTGCCGTCATCCATCACCATCCCGTCTTCACGCAGCATCAAACCATAGCGCACACGCCCAACCTTAAGCGTCGACATCATATTACTATAGATGAAATCCAGAAAACGGGCGGCATCCGGCCCTTGCACGTCGATTTTGCCCAAGGTCGAAACATCACAAACCCCGACCGCGGCCCGCACCATATTGACCTCGCGGTCACAGGACTGGCGCCATGTTTTTTCGCCATCCCGCGGAAAATACGATGGCCGATACCACAATCCAGCCTCGATCATCGGCGCGCCCAATGCCTTGGTTGCTGCGTGTGACGTGGTCAGGCGTTCTGGCATAAACCCCTTGCCCGCCCCCGCAGCACCCATCGCCGCAATTGACACAGGCACATAGGGGGGGCGAAACGTCGTTGTGCCGGTTTCGGCTATCCCGCGCCCCGTTGCGTCTGCCAGCGCCACCAGCGCCCCGATATTGGAGTTTTTACCCTGATCTGGTGCCATGCCCTGGGTGGTGTAGCGCTTCATGTGCTCCACTGACGCCATATTTTCACGCGCCGCCAATTCAACATCCCTGAGCGTCACATCATTGGCAAAATCCAGCCACGCGCGGGTGCCATTGCCCTTTACCGACCACAAGGGCGATAAAGAATATTCATCATCACCCGCAATTGGCAGTGCCACGGCACGCGCCTTTAGCCCCAAGGCTTTCAGCGCTTCTTTGGAACGAAACACACCGGATTTCAGGGCCCCTTTGGTGCTGAACACACCGGCGGCCGCGCCTGCCACATGCAGGCCTGCGCAATTGGCCGGATCCGGCACAAAAGCGTGTATTTTATCGTTCCAAATCGGTCTGCCACCCAAATGGCAGCTCAAATGCAGCGACGGGTTCCAACCGCCCGACATCGCTAAACAATCTGCTTCGATTTTTTCAACACCGCTGCTGGTTTGCACATGGATTTCACCCAGCGATTTGCGCCCCTTTGTGTCCACCACTTGTGCGCCCGTGTAGATTGGAAAATCTCCTGTCACAGCCGCATCAGCGCGACTGTCAATCAGCGCGACCACCTCGACACCCGCCGAGGCCAGATCATGTGCTGTTCGGTGGGCATCGTTATTGTTGCCAAACACCGCCACCTTTTGACCTGCCGCCACCCCCCAGCGGTTCAGATAGGCCCGCACACCGCTGGCCATCATCACACCGGGCCGGTCATTCATCGGAAACGCCACGGGCCGTTCAATGGCCCCTGCGGCCAAAACACATTGCTTGGCGGCGATCTGCCAGAATGTTTCCAGCGGTGCCCCCGTTTGCGGGTTAGCCAAATGGGCCGAAACCTGTTCAAGCGCCCCGTATGTGCCGCTGTCATAAACCCCCGTCACCGTGGTGCGGTGCATCAAGCGCACGTTGTCCATTGCAGCAAGTTCCGCCACCATGTGGTCCACCCATACATGCGCGGGCTCGCCATCCAGCGGCTCGGTTTCGGCCAGCAGCCGCCCGCCCATGCGCGCGTCTTCATTCGCCAGTATTACGTCCGCTCCGGCACGTGCTGCGGTGAGCGCCGCCATCAAGCCGGCAGGACCAGCGCCGATCACCAATAAATCACAATGGGCCGTGGCCTGATCGTATTTGGCCGTATCTGGCAGGCCCGAAAGCGCGCCCAAACCGGCAGAACGACGGATGATCGGTTCGTAAACCCGTTCCCAAAAGGATTTGGGCCACATAAATGTTTTGTAGTAAAAACCGGCCGACAAAAACCGCGAGAAAGCGTCATTTACGCCCATCAAGTCCAGATTTAGCGAGGGCCAGCGATTTTGGCTCTCGGCCTGCAATCCGACATAAATCTCTTGGGTGGTGGCGCGCACATTTGGCGTGGTCGCCGCCCCCTGCCCAGTGGTCACCAGCGCGTTTGGCTCTTCTGATCCGGCGGTCAAAACCCCGCGTGGGCGGTGGTATTTGAACGAGCGTCCAACCAACCGCACGCCGTTTGCCAACAGGGCTGACGCCACCGTATCGCCAGCGTGGCCGCAGTATCGTTTCCCGTCAAAGGAAAACGGCACCGTTGTGCTGCGGTCTATCAGACCTTTGTCCTCAATCCTCATGTGCGTGCCTCATCGCTTGCCAGCGCGGTGTCCAGCACCTCATGCGTGATGGTATTGCGCGTCACCACCAGCCACGCGCCGCATCCGGCCTCGTGATGCCACAAATCACGGATCACACCTGCGATGTTATCGCGGTTGTGCAGGTAGTCATCCCACGCTTGCGGCGGGGCGTCCGCGTCGGGGCGCTGCAAGGCAAGCGCGTCGCCCTGATAATAAAATTCGCGTCTGTCGCGCTCCCCGCACAGGGGGCATTTGATCCGCATATTCCCGCGTCCCTTTGTTCGTTACTTAATGGCGCATTGACTATCGGCCACGCGCATCAACTTGTAGGTTACTTTTTCGTTGACCTTTTCGGCCAGATCGACGGGTCCACCACATTGATCAGCATCTCCGACCAATAGATAGTCCGTCCGAAACAGCAGTATTTTGGCATCCGCACGGGCGATTTCCATGCTACCGCCATCGCATTCCACACTGCAGGTCCAGTTTTTACTGCCGTCTCGCGGGGCAAAACAATAAAGGAACTGGTCCAGCAACTGGTTACCATTTCCGCTCGCCCGAACGTGGCCCTGATTGGTCGTCAGAACAGACATTTGCGCGACCCTGTCGCCCGCTTTCTGGCCAAATTTCACAGCGATTTGTTCCACAACTTGATCGGGATTATTGACCAGATGTGCTTGGCTATAGGCCCTTTCATAACAGCCCTCGGGTGGGGCGGATTGAGCCTGAAGGGGCCACGCAAACGCCGCCAATGGCAGCATTGATAATAATTTAATGTAAGTTATGTTGGGCACCTGTACCCTCCTCGTCGATTAAATGACCCGATTTAAACCGGTCCAGCTGGAACCGCGCGGCTGGTTGGTGGTGGGTTCCGGTGGCCAGCAAATGCGCGAATGATTTGCCAGACCCCGGCACAGCCTTGAAGCCGCCGTAACACCAACCGGCGTTTACAAACAGCCCCTCGATATGGGTTTTGTCGATGATGGGGCTACCGTCCGGCGTCATGTCCATGATGCCGCCCCACGAGCGCAACACACGGGCCTTGCCGATCATTGGCATCAAGGTCATTGCCGCCTGCATCACCTGTTCCTTGCGGTGCAATCCGCCGCGTTGTGCATAAGAGGCGTAAAAGTCCAGATCGCCACCGAACACCAGCCCGCCCTTGTCGGACTGGCTGATATAAAAATGGCCCATGCCAAAGCTGATGACGTGATCAATCGCAGGTTTTAGCCCTTCTGTAACAAAGGCTTGCAGCACGTGGCTCTCGATGGGCAGACGCATACCGGCCATGGCCGCCACTTGACTGGAGCGCCCCGCCACAACCATCGCCACTTTTTTGGCGCGGATCGCCCCACGTGTGGTTTGCACCCCGCGCACTTTGCCGTTTTCAACATCAATTCCGGTGACTTCGCAATTCTGGATCAGATCAACGCCGCGCTGGTCGGCCCCGCGCGCATAGCCCCACGCCACCGCATCGTGGCGCGCTGTGCCGCCACGCGGATGCAGCAGCCCGCCATAGACCGGAAACCGCGCGTTGTCATAATCCAGATAGGGCAGGATTTTGCGCAATCCTTCGCGATCCAGCAAAACAGCGTCATCACCCTGATTGATCATTGCATTGCCACGCCGGACGGCGGCGTCGCGCTGCCCGTCCGAGTGGAATATCTGGATCACCCCGCGCTGGGACAGCATCACATTATAGTTCAGCTCGGCTTCCAGGTTTTCCCACAGCTTCAGAGAATGGCTGTAAAATTCGCTGTTGCCGGGCAGGTAATAATTGGCCCGCACGATGGTTGTGTTACGCCCGACATTGCCGCCACCCAAGTAGCCTTTTTCCAACACGGCGATATTTTTCAGCCCATGTTCCTTGGCCAGATAATAGGCCGTCGACAGCCCATGCCCACCGCCACCGATGATGACGATGTCATATTCGGTTTTGGGATCGGGGTTGCGCCATTGCGGGGCCCAGCCCTTGTTGCCGCTTACCCCTTGGCGCAACACCTGCCAGCCAGAAAATCGCATATTGTCCCCCAGACTATATTGGCCCAACAAAACCAATTCTTGGGAGAACATTCAATGGAAAGAAACAAAATATCCAGCCGCTTCCCGACATTGTTTGGTAGATCGGCGACTTACAGCCCTTTAGCGGCATAGGATTTGGCCACCCGCTCAATCGCCACAATAAAGGCTGCGGTGCGCAAATCCTCAACGTCGTCGCGCGAATGCCAGAGTTCGCGCATGGACAGGTAGGCCGCACGCATCGTGTCATCCAGCCCCGAGCGCACAAGTTCCAACTCATCCGCACCGCGCAGGTATTTGCGCTTGAAATCTGGCGACATCGACCAAGCATCTCCCAAATAGCGGTCCAACCGCTCCAACTCGTCAACCACCAGTTGGTGACGCGATTCTTCCTGACGGCGCTGCATGCGGCCAAACCGGATGTGGCTCAGGTTTTTGACCCACTCGAAGTAGGAAACCGTCACCCCCCCCGCGTTGGCATACATATCCGGAATGATCACGACACCCTTTTCACGCAGCACTTCATCAGCGCCAGCCGTCACAGGACCGTTTGCAGCCTCGATGATCAGTGGGGCCTGAATACGTTTGGCATTTGTCAGATTAATCACCGCCTCAAGGGCAGCCGGGATCAAAATATCACATTTTTCCTCAAGTAATTTGGCGCCGTCTTTGTCAAAATGGGTGTCCAAAAATCCCGCCAGCCCACCGTGTTTGATCAACCATTTGTGGATAGCATCGACGTCCAACCCGTCTGGATCATAAAGGCTGCCATCGCGCTCGATGACGCCAACAATCTTGGCACCATCTTCCTCACTCAGGAATTTCGTGGCGTGATAGCCCACGTTGCCCAAGCCCTGAACGATTATACGTTTGCCTTTCAATGTGCCGTCCAGCCCCGCCTTGGCGATATCTTCTGGGTGGCGGAAAAATTCGCGCAAGGCGTATTGAACACCGCGCCCCGTGGCCTCGACCCGCCCGGAAATCCCACCGCCATGCAGCGGTTTACCCGTGACACAGGCCTTTGCGTTAATGTCGGTCGTGTTCATCCGCGCGTATTGGTCAGCAATCCACGCCATTTCCCGTTCGCCGGTGCCCATATCGGGGGCTGGCACATTCTGTGACGGGTTGATCAGGTCGCGCTTGATCAACTCATAGGCAAAGCGTCGCGTGATCAGTTCCATCTCTTGTTCGTTGTATTCCCGCGGATCAATGCGCAAACCGCCTTTGGAGCCGCCAAACGGGGCTTCGACCAGCGCGCATTTATAGGTCATCAAAGCGCCCAACGCCTCGACCTCGTCTTGATTAACCCCAACCGCAAAGCGAATACCGCCCTTTACCGGCTCCATATGTTCGGAATGAACTGATCTGTATCCTGTGAATGTTTTGATTTCCCCGCGTAGCCGCACCCCGAAACGAACAGTATAAGTCGCGTTCACAACGCGGATTTTTTCCTCAAGCCCCGGGGCCAAATCCATCAGCGCAACGGCACGGTTAAACATCATATCAACCGATTCACGAAAGCTGGGTTCATTTATTACTGACATCGTCGTTCTCCAATTAAAAAAAGGGGTGTGGTAGAATCACGCTGGTTTCACAGTAAAAAAACAGTAAGCCTGTTTTGATTAACATCCTACATACATTTCCGAATCATTATCCGAATTCGAATGAAAGCGCCCTTAAGCTTGCACGGGCATCCATATTCACCAATTCACATCATATTCCCGTTGATTATATCGCCCTTACGCCAAAATCCGAAAGTACTGGTGTGAAGGATGCGGAAATCACGCCATTCCATGCGGATGCTGTCGCGGAATAATTTCAACAACAACGCGTCGGTTTTTCCGGTGCCTTTGTCGTATCAAACGCTCTATCGGCCAATCCCGCGCTCGGACAGCATGGCGGCCAGAACTTCGGACATGAATTTTGCTTGAGACGCCGCCGTAACGCCGCCAACACCGACCCGTTTGCCGAGCCGCCACCAGATCCCCGGTGCCCAGCCCCGTGCCTGTCGGGTTTTGGTCAGCACAGAAAATCCGTTCGAGGGTTTGAGCGAGAATGACCCCCGCACCACACCCAGCATATCATCAACGCGCACCAGCACCTGCCCGTCTGTGGTTTGCAAGGCGTCCTGTGTCAGCACCACGCCGATTTTCGTCGCGCGGCGCATTTTTTCGGCCAGCCACAACACAACACCCCCAAGCCCCAGCAAAAACACCCGCAGCAGGATCGAGGCTGGCGGAGTCGCCATCGCCACATAGACCAGCAACCCACCCAGAACAGTTAATATCAGCAATCCGGCATATCGACGGATCATAGAGGGCATTACGGTGGCAATGATCTTACTCTCGGACATATCAAGCTCCTGTGGTTTCGCGCCTGACATAGCCCCTATTGTGACCAAGATCGAGAGGGCTTCGCCTCATAATCCTCGGCCTCGGTTCATCATCTGTCATTTCGGCTGGAAAACCTGGTGCCGTGATGTCCAGCCTGCAAGGATTGCAATATCTCCAGTCGCC
>Ga0209345_10005465_pt1 | contig 11768 bp, 9 predicted proteins | sample Cruoilmetagenom7_FD_187294 | JGI IMG/M metagenome (GOLD analysis project Ga0209345, IMG submission 187294) | Oil polluted marine microbial communities from Coal Oil Point, Santa Barbara, California, USA - Sample 7 (SPAdes) (version 2) | ecosystem: Environmental > Aquatic > Marine > Oil seeps ...
GAGCAAATAAGCTGATCAACTCCAAACCAATCACATAGTCTAATAATAGTTCCTAAATTACCTGGGTCATTAATTTCATCTAACACTAAAATTAAACCTTCTTTTTTTACCTTTTCTTCTGAAGGAATTTTAAACAATGCCAATACATTATTTGGTGTCTTTAAATTGCTAATTCTTTTTAATTCAACTTCAGAAATTTGAGCTAGTTTTTCAATATTTTTATAACCGAAATCATCAACACAAAATAGCTGTTCTAATTCAAAATTCGAGTTTAAAAATTCATTTACAACTTTAGTACCTTCAACAATAAATAAATTATTTTTAGTGCGGTACTTTTTTTGCTGTAAACTCGTTATTAATTTTAACTGATTTTTACTTAAACTCATAAATTTAATTATAAAAATTGTAATTTGGCAATACCTTGAAAAGGTTTACTTTTGAAACAAATTTAAACTCTTATTTATTGAAAAACAATTTTATAATATTAATAATTTTATTAAGTATATCTTATAGTTTTTCATCGTGTAATGCAGTGAAGTATGTTCCTGAGAATGAGCACATGCTTACTAAAAATACCATTTTTGTTAATAATAAGAAAAATTCAGATGACGAAATAAACGATTATATTGTTCAACGCCCAAATCAATTAGTACTTGGAATTCCATTTCCTCTCCATTTTTACAATATTGGAAATAAAAATTTTGAAACAGATTTTGATAAATGGAAGTTAAACAAGCCAAATTCGTATAACTTTACAACAGGAGTTTTTTCAGAAAAACAAGCCATAGGGTTTCGAAATTTTAAATACAACACACATCAATGGTTTTTAAATAACGGTGAAGCACCAATACTTTTAGATTCAAAAAAAACAATACAAACAGTTAAAAATTTGACGCAACATTATTTAAACGAAGGTTTTTTTAACGTAAAAGTATTCTCTGAAACAAAAGTGCTAAAAAATAAAAAAATAGCTGTTAACTATTTTGTTAATACTGATAAACCCTATACATTAGATAGTATTACTACAGTAATAGAATCAAAAGTTTTAGATTCAATTTATAATAATGATAAAAAGAAATCTTTCATAAAAAAAGAAAATAGGTTTAAACTTTCTTCATTTGTAAATGAGCAAAATAGGCTAACTAAATTATTTAGAAATTCAGGAATTTTTAGATTTAACAAAAATGCTATTACTTTTGAAGGTGACTCAAGTAATTACAAATCTAATATTGAACTTGTTATAAATGATAGTATTGCTAATATCCCTTTTAAAATTCAAAAAATTAAGAATATTAATATCTATACTGATTATAGTTACAACACAAAAGACAACCCAATTAAAGACAGCATAAACTATAAAGGTTATTCATTTTTAGCACACGAAGAATTAAAATACAATCCTAAATTATTACTAAACTCCATTTTTATTGAGCCTAATTCTATTTACAAAGATGAAACTAGAGAATTAACCCGTAAAAATTTAAGAAGTTTAAAAAACTTTCGATCAGTTGATATAAAATATAAGGAGTTGAATGATGATATGCTTGAAGCATCAATCTATTTAACTCCACTTAAAAAATACTCAATTGGTATAAATACTGAATTAACACATTCAAATATTAGACAACTTGGAATATCAGGAAAATTATCATTTTTAAACAGAAATATTTTCAAAGGGTCTGAAATTCTAAAGTTCTCTATTCAAGGTTCTTTCTTAGATTCAAAAGATGCAGCAGACAATGAAAGTTTATTAAATGCTTGGGAAATTGGTGGTGACGTATCATTAGAACTCCCTAGATTTTTATTACCTTTTAAAGCCGATAAAATTATTTCAAAAAGAAAATCTCCAAAAACTATATTTACAATAGGTACTAGTTTACAAAAGAATATTGGACTAGATAAACAACGGTTTACAGGAATTATAGATTATAATTGGGAATCTTCAACCACTAAAAAACATAGTTTACAACTTTTAAACGCTCAGTTTATTCAAAATTTAAATGTGAGCTCTTATTTTGATATTTATAAATCTGAATTTAATGATATTCAAGATATTGCAACAACCTATTTTAATGAAACTTTGAGTTCTACAAATGTTATTGATTTTATTGACACTAACATTGACACAAATTTTGAAACTACAAATCCAAATGAATTTAAAATTGCACAAAATATAAAAAACCGATACAATATTATTACCGAAGATGCTTTGGTGCCTTCAATTTCATACACATTTACATTTAACAATAGTAAAAACTATAAAGATATTGACTTTTCATTTTTTAGAGCACGTGTAGTTTCATCAGGGAATCTAACAACCTTACTTGCAACTAAAAAAGACGTAAATAATGTAAAAACACTTTTTAAAACACCTATCGCTCAATATATAAGAACCGATTTAGAGTATAAAAAATTCTGGAATATATCCTTAGAAAATGTTTTGGCTTTTAGAAGTTTTATAGGAGTTGCTATTCCTTATGGAAATTCAACTACTATCCCTTTTAGTAGAAGTTATTTTATTGGAGGACCAAACGATTTACGAGCTTGGAAGATTTACGATTTAGGACCAGGATCAACACAAAGCGGTTTAGAATTTAATGTTGGGAATTTAAAGTTTATAAGCAGTTTAGAATACCGATTCAAAATAATTAACAGCATTAAAGGAGGCTTATTTATTGATGCAGGAAACATTTGGGATATCACTAATTCCTCAGTAAACTCTTCAGAAGCAAGATTTAACGGTATAAACTCCTTAAAAGATATCGCAATTGGGTCTGGGTTTGGTATTAGATATGATTTAAGTTTTATTTTATTACGATTAGATTTAGGGTTTAAAACATACGAACCTTACCTACCTGAAGGCAACAAATGGTTTAGCAATTATAATTTCAATAAAACCGTCTATAATTTTGGTATAAGCTACCCATTCTAAAATATATTAAAAGCTACTATTACGATTTCGCTTATTTTTCTTTTCAAATTACGTATTTAAAACGTAGAATTCCTTAATTTTGCTAGAATAAGTTATCAATACTAATTACACATAAAATATTATGAGTCATACAATTAAACCAGGAGTAGCAACAGGAAAAAACGTGCAAGAAATTTTTAAATTAGCAAAAGCTAAAAAATTTGCGTTACCTGCTGTAAACGTTACAGGTTCAAATACAATTAATACGGTTTTAGAAACTGCAAAAGAATTAAACTCACCAGTAATTATTCAATTTTCAAATGGCGGCGCTCATTTTAATGCAGGAAAAGGATTATCTAACGAAAACCAAAAAGCTGCTATTGCTGGTGCTATTGCTGGCGCAAAACACATACATACATTAGCTGAAGTTTATGGCGTTCCTGTAATTTTACATACCGACCATTGTGCAAAAAAATTATTGCCTTGGATTGATGGATTATTAGATGCAGGTGAGCAATTTTATAAAGAAAATGGCGTACCTCTTTTTAGTTCACACATGATTGATTTATCTGAAGAACCACTTAAAGAAAACATTGAAATTTGCAAAAACTACTTGGAACGCATGAGCAAAATTGATATGACCTTAGAAATTGAATTAGGAATTACTGGTGGCGAAGAAGATGGGGTTGACAATTCTGATGTTGATGTATCAAAATTATACACACAACCTGAAGAAGTAGCTTATTCTTATGAAGAGCTAAAAAAAGTAAGTGATTCATTTACTATTGCAGCTTCTTTTGGAAATGTTCATGGGGTTTATAAACCTGGAAATGTAAAATTAACACCAAAAATATTAGATAATTCTCAAAAATTTATAGAGAAAAAATACAACACTGAAACAAATCCTGTAGATTTTGTATTTCACGGTGGCTCAGGATCTTCACTTGAAGAAATTAGAGAGGCTATTGGATATGGAGTTATAAAAATGAATATAGACACCGACTTGCAATTTGCTTTTACTGAAGGAATTAGAGACTATATGATTGATAAAATTGACTATTTAAAAACACAAATAGGAAATCCTGAAGGAGCAGACCTTCCAAATAAAAAATACTATGATCCAAGAAAATGGTTACGTGAAGGCGAACAAACTTTTAAAGCTCGTTTAACTGAAGCGTTTAAAGATTTAAATTGTGTAAACACATTATAATTATTACATTAGCATATCAAATCAATAAAGAGAGCATTATTTTAGGTGTTCTCTTTATTTTTTTTAGTAATTTGCACGTCTATATTTTAAACTAAAACAAAATATTATGTCATCTTGGTTTCAAAGAAAAGATAAAGGAATTCAGACACTTACTGAAAACAAAAAAGATGTACCTAAAGGATTATGGTATAAAACCCCTAGTGGGAAAGTTATAGATACTGAAGAATTAAAGCAAAACTACTATGTTAGTCCAGAAGATGGTTATCATGTTAGAATAGGAAGTGCTGAATATTTTGAAATTCTTTTTGATGATAATAAGTTTAAAGAATTTGATGAAAATATGGTTTCTAAAGATCCATTAAAATTTTCTGACAGTAAAAAATATACAGATAGACTAACACAAGCTTACGAAAAAACAAAACTAAAAGACGCTGTAAGAACTGCTGTTGGTAAATCGTTGGGTAAAGATATTGTTATAGCAGCAATGGATTTCAGTTTTATTGGAGGTTCAATGGGAAGTGTTGTAGGTGAAAAAATTGCACGTGCTATTAATTATTCTATAAAAAATAAAGTGCCATTTTTAATGATTTCAAAATCAGGTGGTGCAAGAATGATGGAAGCAGCCATTTCATTAATGCAGTTAGTAAAAACATCGGCTAAATTAGCGCAACTTGCCGAAGTAAATATTCCTTATATATCATTATGTACAGATCCAACAACTGGTGGTACAACAGCATCTTATGCAATGCTAGGTGATATAAATATTGCAGAACCTAATGCTTTAGTAGCATTTGCTGGTCCAAGAGTTGTAAAAGATACAACAGGAAAAGAATTACCTCCTGGTTTCCAACGCTCAGAGTTTGTTTTAGAACATGGTTTTTTAGACAAAATTGTAGAACGTAAAAATTTAAAAAAACAAGTAAATTTATATATTGATTTAATTCAAAATTTACCAATTAGAAAATAAAAAAAGCGAGCTATAAATAGCTCGCTTTTTTTATTTAAAATATTCTTATTGTTACATACCTCTCCTTAAAATAATTTCAGTTTCTACACCTTCGCTATTTGTAAAAATTGCTGTATTATCACAACTTCCATCACCAAAATTTAAGGTTCCAATACTATCATTCTTTTGCAATTCTAAAATTCCACTTACAATAAATCTACAAGCCATTTCTCTACGTAAAGGCTCCAAAACAGTTGATGAGACTACTGTACCATCTCTAAATGTTGCCGTCCAATTACCTGTAATTAAGAAAACATTATCTCCAAAAGTTCGTGTATCAGAACCTTCAATCCATTCTCTAACTTTAGTTCCTTCTCTAGAAGCATAAACTCCATCAGGCCAAGTTAGAGTAGTTCCAAAAGTAATTGTTGATTGAGGATTTCCATTATCATTTTCTCTTACTCTAATTATTGTATTTTCACCTTCTACACTAATTTCATTAAAATAGAAGTTTTCATAAGTATGGGTAACTGTAAAAGAGTATGCTTCTGTATCTATAGCATAGCTCATTATAATTTTTCCACTTAAAACATTACCACTTGGCAGTTCACAACCTTCGCCAAAATCTAATGCTATCGTTTTTGTTGTAGTTGTTAACACAATAGTTTTTGTAACACAAGGTAATAAGTCTTCTAATTTACTTTCAGTTTCAGAGCTTTTAGAAAAGTCTTCAGTTTCAACTAAAAAGTCATCAATTATATTATTTACTTCATCAGATACAACATCAACTTCAGCTAAAGCAATTGCTTCTTCTGTTGAAATTTGTTCTGATACATTTACAGCATCTTCACTATTATTACAACTAATTAACAAAGTAGTAGTAACAAAAAAGAATGCCAACAATTTTAATTTTGAAATTTTCATAAGATTATATTTTTAAGCGATTAACAAAAAATTAACTTTTAATGTATTTAAGACCTACTAAATTTGAAAAGGTTTAATTGAAACCAAAAACAATTAAGTTGTTAGTGTAGTTAATTGTTAATCAAAATAATAATAGTATATTTGCGGCCTATTTACTGCAGTTGTAGTAAATACGCATAAAAATTATTAATAAAAATTAATGTTAGCATGTACTTAACAAAAGAAAAAAAAGCAGAAATTTTCGCTAAACACGGCAAAACTGCAACAAACACTGGTTCTTCAGAAGGGCAAATTGCCTTATTTACTCACAGAATTAACCATTTAACAGAACATTTGAAAAATAATCGTAAAGATTATAATACTGAACGTTCATTAGTTAGACTGGTAGGTAAAAGAAGAAATTTACTTGATTATTTAATTAAAACCGATATTATTAGGTATCGTGAAATAATTAAAGAATTAGGTTTAAGAAAATAATTTCACAAAAAAAGAGGCAAAATTTGCCTCTTTTTTTTTAAACTAATCACACATTAAAGAAAGCATATATTAAACTTTTCATTGGTAAACACAACACAACAACTAAAACCAATTGTTTAATTAAAATTAAAACATTATTTATGATACCAAAGGTATTTAAAGAAATTATTGATTTAGGAGATGGAAGAACCATCTCATTAGAAACTGGAAAATTAGCAAAACAAGCACACGGTTCAGTTGTAGTTCAGTCAGGAAAATGTATGTTGTTATGTACAGTTGTTTCCAATTACAAACAAAGTGATGTTGACTTTTTACCATTAACGGTAGATTATCGCGAAAAATTTGCAGCAGCAGGTCGTTACCCTGGAGGTTTCTTCAAAAGAGAAGCTAGACCAAGTGATGGTGAAGTATTAACGATGCGTTTAGTAGACAGAGTTTTACGCCCACTTTTCCCAAAAGATTACCATGCTGAAACACAAGTGATGATTCAGTTAATGTCTCATGACGAAGATGTTATGCCAGAAGCAATGGCAGGATTAGCAGCGTCTGCAGCAATTCAATTAAGTGACTTCCCATTCGAATGTGCCATATCTGAAGCTAGAGTTGGTCGTATTAATGGAGAATTTGTTATTAATCCAACACGTGCTCAATTAGAAGAATCAGACATCGAAATGATGATTGGAGCTTCAGCAGATTCAGTAATGATGGTTGAAGGTGAAATGGATGAAATTTCTGAAGAAGAAATGGCTGATGCAATTAAGTTTGCCCATGAAGCTATTAAAGTACAAATTGCTGCTCAAATACGTTTAGCAGAAGCTTTTGGCAAAAAAGAAGTTCGTGAATATAAAGCTGCTGAAGTAAACGAAGACTTAGCAAAAAGAATACATGATTTAGCTTACGATAAATGTTATGCAATAGCAAAACAAGGAACGTCTAAAGTAGAACGTAGTAATGCTTTTTCTGAAGTTAAAGAAGAAGTAAAAGCTTCATTTACTGAAGAGGAGATGGCTGAATTTGGTCATCTTGTTGGAGGGTATTACAGCAAAGCAGAAAAAGAAGCGGTTCGTGAACTAACGTTAAGTGAAGGCTTAAGATTAGATGGTAGAAAAACTGATGAAATTAGACCAATTTGGTGTGAAACAGATTACTTACCATCAACACATGGTTCATCTATTTTTACAAGAGGTGAAACTCAAGCATTAGCAACAGTTACTTTAGGAACATCTAGAGAAGCAAACAAAATAGATATGCCATCTTACGAAGGTGAAGAAACATTTTATTTACATTATAACTTCCCTCCTTTTTGTACAGGTGAAGCACGTCCGTTAAGAGGTACTTCTCGACGCGAAGTTGGTCATGGAAATTTAGCACAACGCGCATTAAAAGGAATGGTTTCTGAAAACTGTCCTTATACTGTTCGTGTAGTTTCTGAAGTATTAGAATCTAATGGTTCGTCTTCAATGGCAACTGTTTGTGCTGGTACAATGGCACTTATGGATGCTGGTGTAGAAATGAAAAGACCTGTTTCTGGAATTGCAATGGGATTAATATCTGATGGTGATCGTTATGCCGTTTTAAGTGATATACTTGGTGATGAAGATCATTTAGGTGATATGGACTTTAAAGTTACCGGGACTACTGAAGGAATTACTGCTTGTCAGATGGACATTAAAATTAAAGGTTTATCATACGAAATTTTAGTAAATGCCCTAAAACAAGCTCGTGATGGTAGATTACATATTTTAGGAAAGATAACTGATACAATCGCTGTTACAAATAAAGAAGTTAAAGCACATGCTCCAAAAATGGTTTCTAAAACTATTCCTGGAGATTTTATTGGCGCTTTAATTGGTCCTGGTGGAAAAGTAATTCAAGAATTACAAAAAGAAACTGGATGTACAATTGTAATAAATGAAGATCCTGTTACTGAAGAAGGTATTGTTGAAATATTAGGAACAGACCAAGATGGTATTAATGCTGTTTTAGCTAAAATAGATTCAATAACATTTAAACCAGTAGTTGGTAGCGTTTACGAAGTAAAAGTTATAAAAATGTTAGACTTTGGTGCTGTTGTTGAATATGTTGAAGCTCCAGGAAACGAAGTTTTATTACACATTTCTGAATTAGCTTGGGAACGTACTAACAATGTAACTGATGTTGTTAATATGGGTGATGTATTTGATGTTAAATACTTTGGTAGAGACCCAAGAACTAGAAAAGAAAAAGTTTCACGTAAAGCTATTTTACCAAAACCTGAAGGGTTTAAAGAAAGAGCTCCTCGCGAAAATAATAGAGATAATCGTGGTGGGGATAGAGATAGAAAACCTAGATCTAGAGATTAATTCTCAAAGTTATATATTATAAAAAAAGCTTCTCAAATTGAGAAGCTTTTTTTATGCAAAATTTCAAAAAATAGCAATTAAATTAATATTTTATTATTCTTTTTGTAACATTTTTAAAAATACAACGTATAATATAATGTACAACGTATACTAACAAAATATCATAGCTACTTAAATGAGACAACTTAAAATTACAAAACAGGTTACTAATAGAGAAACAGCATCATTAGACAAATATTTACAAGAAATTGGTAAAGTTGATTTAATTACTGCTGAAATGGAGGTTGAATTAGCACAACGAATTAGAGCTGGTGATCAAGTTGCATTAGAAAAATTAACAAAAGCAAATTTACGTTTTGTTGTGTCTGTAGCTAAACAATACCAAAATCAAGGATTAACATTACCTGATTTAATTAATGAAGGAAATTTAGGATTAATTAAAGCGGCTAAACGTTTTGATGAAACTCGTGGTTTTAAATTTATCTCCTATGCTGTTTGGTGGATTCGTCAATCAATTTTACAAGCATTAGCCGAACAATCTCGTATTGTACGTTTACCGTTAAATAAAATTGGCTCTATTAATAAAATAAATAAAATGTACGCATTTTTAGAGCAAGAAAATGAAAGACCTCCTTCTGCTGAAGAGATTGCAAAGAAATTAGATATGACTATTAATGACGTAAAGGAATCTATGAAAAATTCCGGTCGTCATGTATCTATGGATGCTCCTTTAATTGAAGGTGAAGATTCAAATTTATACGATGTATTAAACACTGGTGAATCTCCAAACCCAGATAGAGCTTTATTACACGAATCACTAAAAGTTGAAATTGAACGTGCTCTTGAAACTCTAACACCAAGAGAAGCTGATGTGGTTCAATTATACTTTGGTTTAGGTGATGCACACCCAATGACATTAGAAGAAATTGGAGAAACATTTGATTTAACTCGTGAACGTGTTCGTCAAATAAAAGAAAAAGCAATTAGAAGATTAAAACATACTTCAAGAAGTAAAATCTTGAAAACATATTTAGGATAAATAATTAATAAACGCTCGAAAATTCGAGCGTTTTTCTTTTATAAATAATACTTTTGTAAAAACAACAATTAACAAAATGAAAAAACTAATTGCTCCTTCAATTTTAGCCGCAGATTTCGGAAACTTACAGCGTGATGTTGAAATGGTGAATAATAGCAAAGCAGACTGGTTTCATATTGATGTTATGGATGGTGTGTTTGTCCCTAATATCTCATTTGGAATGCCAGTAATCAATGCAATTAAAAAACATGCAACTAAAACAATGGATGTTCATTTAATGATTGTTGATCCAGACAGATATATTACGGATTTTAAAAAAGTTGGTGCAGATATTTTAACGGTACATTATGAAGCTTGTAATCATTTACATAGAACCGTCCAAGCAATAAAAGCTGAAGGGATGAAAGCTGGAGTTTCTCTTAATCCTCACACACCTATTGCTGTTTTAGAAGATATTATAGTTGATTTAGACTTGGTGTTGATTATGAGTGTGAACCCTGGATTTGGAGGACAAAGTTTTATTGAAAACACCTATAAAAAAGTTGAGCAATTAAAGCATTTAATTGAATATACTGGTTCTAAAGCACTAATTGAAATTGATGGTGGTGTCACAGATCAAAACATAGAACAACTTTCAGAAGCTGGAGCTGACGCATTTGTTGCGGGAAGTTTTATTTTTAAAAGTGAAAAACCTTCAGAAACTATTGAAAATTTAAAAAATTTGGTTTCACCTGAGTAATTATAATTAACTAAGCTCTAATTCGTATTGTTTCAATAAATATTTTAATATATCTGTTGTTGTTACAATACCAACAAGTATATTATTTTCAACTACTGGTAAAGCGTGAAATTCATTTTTAGCTAATATTTCCACAACAGATTTTATTGTAGTACTCGAATTAACTTTTATTGGGTTTTTAACCATAAGTTGCCCAATGCTTAGCATACTATAAATTGCATTATCTACTTTAGTTTCATCGGAATCATAAGAGTCTAAAAAACCTATTCGTTCTAAACCCGAACAACTTAACATTCCAATAATATGTTCATCTTCTACAATAGGAATATGCCTAATATGATGCTCTTTAAATAATTTTTCAGCTTTATATAAATCGTCAAACAGCGTTAACGTTATTAGCTTTCTAGTCATAATTTTTGATACAGGCTCTAAACGTTTCATACTAAATCATTTAATATTCAATATAAAGTTCTAAAAATATTGTGTTATTTTCTATGATTTTAATCAGTTATCTAAATTTTAAAATAAAAAAGCAAACTATTTAACATAGTTTGCTTTTTTATTTAGTGACCTCGACAGGATTCAAACCTGTAACCGCTGGAGCCGAAATCCAGTGCGCTATTCAGTTGCGCCACGAGGCCTTCTTAAAAAATTTATCCTAAAAGTTGTTTTACAACAGTAGAAATAGCTTTCCCATCAGCCTTACCTGCTAATTGTTTTGAAGCTATTCCCATAACTTTCCCCATATCTTTTATTGAAGTTGCTCCTACTTTCGACATAATTTCAGCTATAATTTCCTTCAAATCCTCTGCACTCATTTGTTCTGGTAAAAATTGAGCTATTATAGCTACTTGTGCTAATTCAGGTGCAGCCAAATCATCACGACCTTGCTCTGTAAATATTGAGGCACTATCTTTTCTTTGTTTTACTAATTTTTGAAGTAACTTTATTTCTTCTTCTTTAGTTAAACCGCTTGTATCTCCTCCTTTTGTTTGAGCTAATAATATTTCAGATTTTATTGCTCTTAAAGATTCCAAAGCTACAGTATCTTTAGCTTTCATAGCTTCTTTCAATTTAACCATTAACTCTTGTTGTAAACTCATACTTAATTGTTTTTGTTTTGCGAAGATAAATAAAAGAACTCGAAAATCTTTATTATTAATAAAGCTTTCCGAGTCTA
>Ga0209345_10005466_pt1 | contig 11767 bp, 10 predicted proteins | sample Cruoilmetagenom7_FD_187294 | JGI IMG/M metagenome (GOLD analysis project Ga0209345, IMG submission 187294) | Oil polluted marine microbial communities from Coal Oil Point, Santa Barbara, California, USA - Sample 7 (SPAdes) (version 2) | ecosystem: Environmental > Aquatic > Marine > Oil seeps ...
TCAATTAGTATTAGAAAATTAACCAAAATTATCAAATTCTAATTATATTTAAAATTTAAAATCCTTTCCTAATTTGTTCATAAATTGTGCTCCTTGCTTTCCCATTCCCGGAATACCTGGCATTCCTTTACCTTTCTTTTGCATTTGTAAGGCTTTTTTGAAGAACTTTTTCATTTGGTTATATTGGTCAAGCATTTTATTTATTGTAGCATAATCTGTACCGCTTCCGAGAGCAATTCTTCTTTTTCTGGTTTTTTTAATAATTTTTGGGTCAAACTTTTCTTCCGAAGTCATAGAATCTAAAACCACTCGCCATTTTTCTAAATTCTTCTCAGCATCATCAGTTAGAGCGTCGGGAATATTTCCTCCTCCTATCATAGCTAAAATATTTTTCATCTTACCTACTTTTTTTATGCTTTTTAATTGTAAGTAAAGGTCGTCTAGAGTAAACTTACCCTTCATCATTCTTTTAACCATATTTGGGTCTACATCAATTTCAGCTTCCTCAACTTTTTTTACTAAGCCTTCTATATCTGGTATACCTAATAAAGTGCCTACAAAAGCACTTGAATTGAATTCTTCAAAATTCTCCAGTTTTTCCCCAACACCAATAAATCTTATGGATTGATTAGTCGCAGCACAAGCAGAAAGAGCACCACCACCTTTAGCAGTTCCATCTAATTTAGTTACGACTATACTACCAATATTAGTGGATTTTGCAAATTCTTCTGCTTGCGAATAAGCTTGTTGACCTATACTTCCGTCAATTACGAGGATTACTTCGTTAGGCTTTAAATTTCTCTCAATTTTTTCCATCTCTTTCATTAATTCTTTCTCTTCCTTATGGCGCCCAGCAGTATCCACGATAATTATATTATGTCCATCATTTATCGCTTTTTTAGTTTCTCTTATGGCAAGTTTAATTGCATTTTTTTCATTAGGATTTCCATAGCATTTAACCCCTATTTGTTCTGTTAGCTGAACAAGCTGTTCATAAGCCCCTGGACGCCATGTGTCTGTTGTGACAGTAGCTACTTTATATCCTTTATTTTTATAAAAGCGTGCTAACTTACCAACAGTTGTAGTCTTACCTGATCCTTGAATTCCGACAAGTAATATTACGTTACTTTTCCCTGGTTTTATTCTAATGGGAGCTGATTTCCCTCCGATAGTTTTTACCAATTCGTCATGAATAAGTTTAATTATGAAATCTTTTCTTCTTGCTCTTTGAAGATCAGTATTCCTTGCCTGTTTTTTAATATTTTCAGTCATCTGGAAAACTAGTTCAACTTTAACATCAGCACTTAATAATGCTCTTTGCAAATCTTGAATAATTGCGTTAATTACATCCTTATCTATCTTTGGTAAACCTCGTAATTTTCGCATTATGTTCTCTAGATCTTTCCCTAGTTTCTTAAACGCCATAACAAATCTATTTGTACTTTTATGTTTTAATAAATAATATTTACAAAAACTAATATTTTTTTTTAAATAAAGATAATATTATATAAAAAAAGATATGTGAAAATAAAAAATATTTCATATAAACCTAATATTGAAAAAAAAAAAAGGAGAAAATGATTTATGAGCATAAGAAGAACTGAAATTCAAAAGCTTAAAACTGGTCAATACATTATGGTTGACGAAGAACCGTGCGTTATAAAAGCTACTGAAAGAAGTAAGTCTGGAAAACATGGACACGCCAAAGTTAGGGTCGTATGTGTTGGTGTATTCGATAATAACAAGAGATCTCTCACTATACCATCGGGTCATATGATTTCCATTCCCGAGATAATCAAAGGTACAGCACAGATTAATTTTATTGAAGATGCATCAATTAACATTATGGATCTTGAATCTTATGAGTCTGTGGATGTTATCTGGCCCTCAGAAGAAGATTTGACCGCAAAATTAAAAACATTACAAGCTGATCCTGGAAAAATGTCGATGGCGCAAGTAGAATATTGGAAATTAGCGGGAAAAATGTTAATAAATAGAGTAATTATTAATTAGAAAGTTATATTAAACTTTTTGAGCACAATTAGAAATTTATTTTCTTACAATTTATTCATTTTTGTAATATATCAATGAAAGTAAAGAAAAATATAAAAGAAGTCTGAGTTCGATGAAAAAAAAGGCAGTTTCATTAGCTTGTAGAATGGATTCAGAGCGAGCGATTAATTTAACTAAGAGCCTTTTTGATTATTTAGTGAAAAAAGGCGAAATTGTTCAATTGGAAACCAGAATCGCACCTAAAATCTTACCTCACAATGGTATGGATCTTAAAGAGATGACAGCAGAGAATATAAAATTTCTCATATCTATTGGAGGAGACGGAACTATTCTGAGAGTGGCAAGTGGTCTATCACAACGCAACGCTCCACCTATTTTGGGAGTAAATATTGGGTCTATCGGCTTTTTAGACGAGTCTAATGAAGGAACCATTTTTAATGACGTAAATCGTGTATTAAAAGGCGAATATATCATTGAAAAATGCTCTAAATTAACCCCATATATAATTAAAGCTTCTGAAGAAATTAAATTAAATAATGCATTGAACGAAATATTAATTGTTTCATCAAAAAGCTCTAAAGTATTATTAACATCAGTTAAAATTGATGGTTGTTTTCTAAATCGAAGTTATTTAGATGGTATTATTATTTCAACTTCAGTAGGCTCTACGGGGTATAATCTAAGTGCGGGAGGTGCTATTGTAAAACCTACGATGGATATTATGCAAATAACACCATTAAATAGTTTTGCAAGATCAGGATTAAAACCAATAATACTTCCTATTGATAGCGAAGTTGAAATCCAACTTCTAAGACCAAGACTAAGTGCAAAAATTATAGTTGACGGCCAGAGAACTTTTAAAAATATCCAACCAAATACAGTTATCAAAATCCGTAAAGCAAATTCCCATACTAAATTCATCCGTCTTTCCAGAAGCATAAGCGATAATTATATTAGGCGATTAAGGAAAAAAATTATTGGAATTATAAAAGTTCCGAGGAATGATAGTCCTGAAGAAGAGTTCAATTCTAGTTTTTGATACTAACATTTTTTTAAAAGGTATCGATTTCAATTTTTTTAAGGAGACTATTTTCACCACTCCAGAAATTATCGATGAGATTCAAGTTAAAAGATATAAAGATAAGAACAGAAATATTATCCATAGAATAGAAGTGGCAGTAGAACTTGGAAAATTAATTATAAAAAATGCTAATGGAAATTACATTAACATAGTAAACGCAAAATCTAAACTAACGGGCGATATAAATGCGTTATCTAATGCTGATGTAAACTTAATTGCATTAGCTTTAGAATTGATGGACACATATAACCAAGAGATTGTTCTCTACACAAACGATTATTCTATGGAAAATTTATGTAGTGAATTAAATATAAAATTCATGCCTATGTTTAAGGAGGGTATAAAAGAAAAGATATTTTTTGAGATATATTGCCCCTATTGTAAAACAATTTTCAAACCTAAAGATTTTAATAAAATTTGTGAAATGTGTGGAGGGTCCAAATTAAAAAGAAGACCATCAAAAAAGGAAAAATTATAGTGTAAAATATATTGGAAAAAATATAAATAAAAGTTGGATAAAAATAAAAAAGACAAACCATGGGTACTAAAATAAATGAATTAGTGAAAGATGTAAGAAGGACTATTACATTTGATAACCTATTAAATAAACGCATTGCTATTGATGCATTTAACACGATCTATCAATTTTTAGCAATTATTAGGCAAAGAGATGGCACACCTTTAAAAGATTATAATGGTAATGTGACTTCTCATCTATCTGGATTATTTTATCGAACAATAAATTTTTTAGAGCATAATATCAAACCAATTTATGTGTTTGATGGGATTCCTTCTGAATTAAAATTAGAAACAATAAAAGAACGAAGGAGAATTAAAGAAGATGCTAAGGAAAAGATGATAAAAGCTCAGGAGAAGGAAGATTTTAGAGAAGCTAAAAAATTCGCTCAGATGACATCTAAATTAAATACGAACATGATTGAAGATAGTAAAAAATTATTAAAATATCTGGGGATTCCAATTATAGAGGCGAGCTCTGAAGGTGAAGCTCAATCTGCCTTTTTAGTTGAAGCTGGTGATGCTTGGGCGTGTGCATCCCAAGATTATGACACGTTATTATTTGGAGGAAAAAGGTTAATTAGAAATTTCGCAATAAGCAGAAGTAAAAAGGTTAGAGATACTACAGTCACTTTAGATATAGAATACATTTCATTATCTAAATTTCTTGAAAATTTAAAGATTACTCGAGAACAGTTGATAGAGATGGGGATTTTAATAGGAACTGATTTTTTCCCTGGAATTAAGGGAATAGGTCAACATAAGGCCTATGACCTAATCAAGAAATTTGGTTCCTTAGAAAATATTTTAAAAAATAATGTAAAAGTTGGTAACATAGAAATTCAACTAGAAAAAGAATCAATTGACCAAATAAAAGATATCTTTTTATACCCAGATGTAAATAAAAAATATCCTAAGATAATCTGGGAAAAAATTAAATACGAGAAAGTTAAAGAGTTACTGATAGAGCAACACAATTTTTCAAAAACCAGAGTTGAAAACGCAATAGAACGGTTGAAAAAGCAAGATTCTTCTAAAAAACAGGTGTCTTTGGACAACTTCTTCAAATAAAAATAAAAAAAATTAAAACTAAATATTAGAAAAAAAGGAAAAATTTTTACAAAATTATTACTTCATATACATATTAAAAATTGCATTTTGTTTATCCGATCTAAAATGTCAACTAAAGAGAATGATAAAAAGGGAACAAATAATAAAGATTCACAAATAGTTGCACTTCGGGTGCAAGAAGCTAAAAAAAGGGATATTGGGCGTAATATTGCTAGAATTGATCAAGAAACTATGGAAAAGTTAAATATTCAAACTGGCGATGTCATCGCTCTTTCTGGAAAGAAAGAAAGTGCGGGAATTGCTTGGCCGAGTTATCCCCAAGATAGTGGATTAGGCATAATTCGTATCGATTCTAGATTAAAAAAAAATACGGGAGCAAGTATAGATGAGACAATCCAAATTCGGAAAGTCAACGCTCACCCCGCTCAAAGTATCGTTTTAGCGCCAATAAGCGTAAAAATAAAGCCCATTCCTAGATTTGAAACTTTCGTTAAACGAAAATTAAATAATTATCCTGTTACAATCGATGATTTTATATTCATCTCAATAGGAATAAGTCGAGAGATTACGTTTAAAGTTATAAGCATAAGACCAGGTGGAGTTTGTATGATCAAACCAGAAACAGCTCTACATATTAGCGAACATATTACTGAAGACGAAGAAAGGGGAGCTGATTATGTTACTTATGAAGATGTTGGTGGATTAGATCGCGAGATACAAAGGGTGAGAGAAATGGTTGAACTTCCACTAAGACACCCCTCTTTATTTAAACGTCTAGGTATTGATCCTCCAAAAGGAATTTTACTAAGGGGTCCTCCTGGTTGCGGAAAAACTTTGTTAGCGAGAGCTGTAGCTAATGAAAGCGAAGCTTATTTTATTTCAATAAACGGTCCAGAAATTATGAGCAAATTTTATGGCGAATCTGAGAAAAAATTACGGAAAATATTTATTGACGCTGAAGAAAAGAGCCCATCAATAATATTTATTGATGAGATCGATGCAATTGCCCCAAAAAGAGAAACTGTAACTGGTGAAGTAGAGCGAAGGGTTGTTGCTCAATTATTAGCCTTGATGGATGGACTACATAGTAGAGGAAAAGTTATCGTTATTGGTGCAACAAATAGACCTAATAGCTTAGATCCCGCTTTAAGGCGTCCAGGCCGATTTGATCGCGAAATTGAGATAAAAGTTCCAAATGAAAAAGGAAGAAAAGAAGTTTTTCAAATTCATACAAGAAATATGCCTCTCGAAAAAATATCTTTAGAAGATTATGCTAAAATTACTCATGGATTCGTTGGTGCGGATATTATGGCAGTGTGTAGAGAAGCTGCGATGGCAGCTCTTAGGAGGTATCTACCAAAGATTGATTTAGATTCTGAAATGATAGATCCTGAATTACTTGAACAGATAAAGGTAACTAAAGCTGATTTTGAGGAGGCTTTAAAGGAAGTAATGCCATCTGGAATAAGAGAAGTATTCGTAGAAATACCAAATGTCTCTTGGGATAAGATAGGTGGATTAGAGGAATTAAAACAAAAACTAATAGAGGCTGTAGATTGGCCTTTATCGCATCCAAAAATTTTTGAGCGTATGGGAATAAATCCTCCTAGAGGAATCTTATTATATGGTCCACCTGGGTGTGGAAAAACGCTTTTGGCTAGGGCAGTTGCACACGAAAGTAAAGCTAATTTTATTTCTATTAAAGGACCTGAATTGTTATCTAAATACGTAGGAGAAAGCGAAAAAGCAATTCGCGAAATTTTTCGAAAAGCTAAAATGGCGGCACCATGTATTATCTTTTTTGATGAGTTTGATTCAATAGCCCCAAGTAGAGGTAGGCATACTACAGATTCGGGAGTATCCGAAAAAGTTCTATCACAATTTTTAACTGAATTAGATGGTTTAGAAGTTAAAAAAGATATTGTAGTGATTGCGGCTACCAACCGCCCTGATATTTTAGATCCAGCCTTAATCCGACCTGGAAGAATTGATAGGATGCTACTGGTACCCCCACCTAATGAAATAGGAAGACTTGAAATATTAAAAATATTTACTAAGGATATGCCACTTGCGAATAGTATGGATTTGGATGTTTTAAATAAGTTATTAAATGGTTTCTCTGGTGCGGATATTGAGACATTATGTCGCGAGGCGGGTATGATTGCCCTTAGAGAAAATATAAGAGTAAGAAAAATTACGAAAGAGCATTTTAAACAGGCAACAGAATTAATTAATCCTAGTATATTACCCGAAATAATTAAATGGTATGAAAAGTTTGGAGAAAAATTTAAAAGTAGAATCATTGAACAATCCAAAGAAGATCGAATGGTTATGTAATAATCATAAAGTTAATTTGAGAAAAATAATTTTAATAACAATATACTTTTTTTATTTAAAACTGATTAAAAGGTGATTAATAATCGAAACACAACGTTGGAACCAAAAACCTGTAGTAAATTCTTTAATCGACATTTTGGTTAAAAATAAAGGAGAAATATTAAATAAACGATTGGAAGAACTACTTAAAAAGGAATTCCCTTACATGAATCCATTGAAATTAGAAGAATTATTGATGAAATTAGAAAGTCGAACCATTATTAATGTCTTCAGGGTCTCAAAAACTAAAAAGATGATTGTGCTTAGCAAAAAATCTCAAAAAATTAGAGAAGAAATTCTAGAAGACTTAAATTGATTGGAATTTTTTCCAATTTAAACACACTTGAGCTAAAGATATATTTTCAATTTGAGATAAAAATCTTCTCTCCCTTATTTTTAAAAATATAGGATAATTTACAGCATTTCCCATCAATAACATTTCACCTACTCCTAAACTTGATATCATGTCAGCGTATTCTTTAGTAATAGCTTCTGAACTATCCATTAAATGCTTTAAGTCGTATGGGTTCTTAATATTTAGAATTAATTTTGAATTAATTTGAGATAGAGCCGTTGTGCTTAACTTTTTGGGTCTTTGACTTATTAAACATAAACACGCCATAAATTTCCTTCCCTCCCTAGCAATAGTTTCAATTATATATTTAGATAGTGCCTTAGAATGAGCGGCTTCAGGAGCAAATTGGTGAGCCTCTTCAATAATTAATAAAAAAGGGGGAACTTCATTCATTCTTCTTAGATTAAACAAACGACTACAAATATAATCAACTATAATTTGTTTTTTACGAATCGAAATTTCATTTTGAAGATTAAAAATAGTAATTTCTCCTTGATTTATGACTTTTTTTAAAAAAGGGTTTTCTTGCGAACCAAAAAGGGTTAAATGTTCTAATTCAGAAAGCCAGCCCACTAAAGCTTGCTTTGTACTTTTATTACCGTCAGGTTCTTTTTCAATTGCATCTATAATGTTATTTAGATTATAATTATTCTTTAACTCTTTATTTTTCCTTAACATTTTAATGTATTTAGATAATTCTCTTATTTGCACATTAGATATTTGCTCTTGGTATTTCTTAAAAGAATAAGCGCTCAATTTAGGTACAGAAATTTGAAAGTATGAAGTGTCTATAACTTTAACTTTATTTTTAATCTTAGAGATCGCATTTAGATATTTGTATTCTCCATGGACATCAATCATTATAATTGCAGGCGTTCCAAAAGTTTTATTTCTTGTTAATAATTCTTCAATAATAATAGACATAAGATAACTTTTACCACCTCCCGATACCGAAAGAATAGCAAGGTGTTTATTTAATAATCGATTCATGTCTATATAAGCATCGATATTTGATACCTTTAATTTTCCCAAATTTAAACCAAGCTCTTTATCGAAACCTATAAAATTATTTAGAATGTCTGCTTCTACCAAATAAACTTCTTTACCAGGACTCGCAGGATACGACATCCTTGTTATTAATTTAATTTCTTCTTCGCAATCATCTTTAAACTCTATAATCCCTAAATTCCTAACAATTGCAATAGCATATTCAAAATCATCACTAGGAAATAGTCCTTTGAGAATATTGGGATTAGTTTCGCTGTTATAAGATTTAATTGTTAAGGCATCCGAGAAATATTCGTTTACTAAAACAATTTTCTCAATTATGCCGATTAAATAACCCTCAATTGTTCTAGTGAACACAAACAATCCCTTTTTAACAATTATCTGATCATTTCGTTTGTTAATTACGAAAGGATATTTAGAAACATCAGGTAATTGAAGAAAATTAAAAACAATACCAACCTTAAAGGGCATTGATTTTAGATATGACGATTTATTAATAAAAATAAGATAAGAGAGAGAATTTATTGATTTGAATAACTGTAAAAATAAAGAAAAAATTTTTAAATTTCATGAAGTTGATTCTTTTTCATCTTTTTCTAATATACCCATAATATTAAGTATCACGATATATCCATTTTTCCAAAAATAAATCAGAAAAAGTCCAATAAACGAAATAAATAATAATAACATTCCTATTAATAGTACCCAATTCCCAATTGAAAAGGAACTCAATAGACCTGAAAGTGGTGAACCACTAGGAGAACCGAAAAAAATATCTTGAGTAACAGCAAATACTAATCCGACAAGAATTGCAATTAAACTTATTAATAATCCACCAGCAGCAATTTTTACATTTAATCTATTTTTATATTGTTCTTCGACCTCCCTTACTTTAAATGCAATTCTTAATATCCATTTCCGACCTTTTCTAAACAAGCCAAAAAAGAAAATCAGAAGAAAAAATAAACCTGCTAAGAATGCTCCTATAATAGCTATTTGATAACCGAGATTAAATGCTAAAAATGCATCCATTTTACCAGTAGGAGAAATAAAATCTCCAAGTGAATAAACTACACCTCCAATAATTACTAAACATGATGCAACGATTAAAACATAAAATACTGTAGAAGTAATTCTTTGAACTTGACTATATTCAACTTTTGATCCTGATTCATTCATTGGACTAGGTTGATATTCTTCCATTTTTTTCACTAAATTATTTTATTTAAAAGATTTATAACATTCTAAATATTTAAAATTGTTTATTGTTGCTTGACTATAGAGAAGATATGTAGAAAAGCATCTGATTTAAACTAATTTTTTATTTTGAAGCGTATTGAAGTAAGTTTTGTAAAAATTATTCTCATTTAAAAGCTTGTATAAATCATTCGATAATTGGTAAATATCTTGATAAAACTCATGTCGGTTTAAATCAGGATTCCATTTATTATCTACTTTACACACATTTTCGGCAGCTTTAGCGATATCTGAAAACAACCCTGCTCCCGTAGCCGCCAATATTGCCGCTCCCAACGATGTAGCCTCTTCAATAACATTTCTGACGCATGTTATACCTAATACATCGGAATAAATTTGATTCCACAAATCTGAACGAGAACCCCCTCCAGTTAGCCTTAATTCTTTTGTTTCAATCCCTAGCTTTCCAAAAACTTCAATATTCTTTTTAACTTCAAAGGCTACTCCTTCAATAATCGCTCTAATGATATCTCTTCTTTTATGCCCTAATGATAAACCAAAAATTATCCCTCTCGCATACGGATTCCAATGTGGTGCTCCAGCACCAACTAAGTGGGGGATTACTAATAACCCATTAGCACCAATAGGTGATTTTTCAGCTTCTTCCGTTAGAATTACGTAAGGATCTTGATTTTGTTCTTCAGCTAATATGCATTCTTCTCTTCCGAGTTCGTCCCTAAACCACCTTAGACAAGCCCCACTTGTAAAAATGCTCGCTTCTTGGATCCAAGCCCCCGGGATTGCGTGACAACTACATAATACTCGCTTTTGGGGATCGAAGTTCGGTTTTTCCAAATAAGCTAAAATAAAGCTTCCAGTTCCAGTCGTTAATTTTATCCTCCCAGGAGAAACGACGCCCACTCCTAGGGCTGCTGCTTGTTGATCTCCAGCGCCTGTTACAACCAAGGTTTTTTTATCGAATAAAGTCTCTTTTGTAACGATCTCCCCTATATCAACTCCGCTTTCAATGGCATCTGGCATTTTATCCAAATCTATTTCTAACTCAGAGGCAATATCTTCTGAATATTTGAGTTTATTTATATCAAATAACATCGTTCTACTTAAGTTACTAAAATCACTAACGTATTTTCCTGTTAGTTTATAGATTATAAAATCTGAAACTAGCAAGAATTTGTATGTTTTCTGATAGATATCTGGCTTTTCGTCTTTAAACCAAAGAATCTTTGTAGCTGAAAAATACGGATCTATTGTTAAACCCGTAGTGCTATAAATTTTATCTATTCCTATTTTATTTTTTATAAAGTCTACTTGTTCAGTTGTCCGTCTATCTTGCCAAACTAATGCGTTATGTAGCGGGGTACCTTCCTTATCAACAGGTACTATAGTTTCTCGTTGGTTTGTTACGGAAAGACTAACAATTTCTGATTTGTCGATTCCACTCTTTTTTATGGCTACTTCGATGGTTTTTTTAATTGACTCCCACCATAAGTTTGCATCTTGCTCCACATATGAAGGTACTGGATAAAAACTCTCCCACTCTTGATAATCACTTGATAAAACAGATCCAGTTATATCAAAAATAAATGTCCTACATCCCGTAGTTCCTAGGTCTAAAGCTGCAACAAACATAGTTGGAAAATTCTCCTTTTATATTTAGGTTCAATAATATGTTATAGATCGCATCATGTAATAAAAATCATTATTAAAGGTTTTAATAAAAATCAGTTTTACTTCACTTTTTTAAATCCACATCGTGGACACACGAATCCAACTTTATAATCACTTATCTCAGTTAATGGCCCCTTACAAATTGGACATTTTACTTCAGTTGTAATAATGTATCACGAAATCTTGTTAATGTGATACGAAAAACCCTTTGTATCTTTGTAATATTATACGAAAGTCAAAATAAGTCAACTTTTTTCATAACCACAATAAGGACACTTTAACTTAGCAAACCCAACGTTAAAACCTTTTATATCTGTAATCAACTTGTTACAGTTTGGACAACGAGGTGAAGATTCGTAGAACCATTGGCCCTTTATATTAGGCATTTGCTTTAGTTTATTAATACGATTTAATTTTTCTAAAACCTTTTTATCCACTTGAATTAATTGTTGTTCCTCAGC
>Ga0209345_10005467_pt1 | contig 11767 bp, 11 predicted proteins | sample Cruoilmetagenom7_FD_187294 | JGI IMG/M metagenome (GOLD analysis project Ga0209345, IMG submission 187294) | Oil polluted marine microbial communities from Coal Oil Point, Santa Barbara, California, USA - Sample 7 (SPAdes) (version 2) | ecosystem: Environmental > Aquatic > Marine > Oil seeps ...
GGCGGGGACTTCCCCGAGCCGCAGGAACCGCGCGTCAGCCGCAACCTCGTGCTCGGCTCGGCCATGTTCGGCGCGGGCTGGGGGCTGGCAGGTCTCTGCCCGGGTCCGGCCATCGCCTCGCTGTCCTATGGCGGCCTGTGGCACTGGGTCTTTGTCGCAGCAATGCTGGCGGGCATGGCGCTGACACCGCTTTTGCGTGTCAGGCTGGACAGGCTGGTTCCGGCGGAATAAGCAGAGCCATGGATATTCGCCAGATCACGCCCCGCTATGCCGTCTCGCCGCAGATCGACCCCGAGGATCTCGGCGTGATCGCGGCTGCCGGCTTCACAACCGTCATCTGTAACCGCCCGGATGAGGAGGTTGCCCCCTCTCATCGCGCCGACATGGTGGCCGAAGCCGCCAAGGCAGCGGGACTGGCCTTTCACGTCCTGCCCCTGACCCATCAGACGATGACGCCGGAAAACGTGGCGCTTCAGCGCAAGCTGATCGAGGACTCGCAGGGGCCTGTCCTGGCCTATTGCGCATCGGGCACACGCTGTTCGGTCGTTTGGTCCCTGGGTCAGGCCGGGCATCTGCCGGTGGACAAGATCATGCAGGCTACCGCCGCTGCCGGCTACGATCTGGCGGGTCTGCGGCCGCAACTGGCCGCGTTGGAGGCGCAGGGCGGGGTCTGACCCCTCCCGGCACCACGTGACCAGTAGCAACGTGCCGCGCCCTATCCGGCAGATCGCCGTCTAACGAGCGGCTCATGCGGCCTCCGGCCCGCCCTGCAGGGCGAGTGCCCCCTGATCCTCATCCCCGCCCTCCTCGCGCCATGCGGCAAGGGCCGCGCGCGCCTCCGGGTCAAGCCCATCGGGCATGGCGTTCATGTCGTCATTCGCAGACACAGCGGCGGCCGCGACGCTGTTGCCTGTCCGGGATAGGCCCGCCTGTGGCAGGGCAGCCGACCGCTCCACCGCCCTTTGTGCCGCCGCAACAGGGTTACGGCCCGCCGTCTGCGTCTCGGGCGCGGTGTCGCCACCTGCATCACTGCGCGCCCCTGCGGCCTGCCCCGGCAGTGTCAGACACAGGGCGCGCATCCCGTCCAGCTTGCCCAGCCGGGCCGTGGCCACGCGCCGCCGCCCGACACCTTCGATGGCAATCACGCGCAGAGCATCCGCGGGCAGCGCCAGCACATCACCCACCGCAAGCCGCCCGATATCCGCAAGCGGCAGGGACAGCCGACACAGCACCGCATCCAGACGCACAGGCGCCTCCAGCACGCGCAGTTGCAGATGCGGCGAAACCTCTCCCTGCCCCGCGTCGCTGACCGGGACCTCGGGCTCCACATGCTGCGGCAGGGCCAGCATCAGCTCACCCGCGCGGACACCATCAGCAATGTCCAGCGGCAAGCGGAACACATGATAATCCGGCGCGCCAAGCGCCAGACCCAGACTGCGCCGATCCTCGATCATCGCGCCGAAGCGATAGCCGCAGGCCCAGTGACGGTCGGGATGGTCTGCAAGATGCTGCGACATGCGCAGCAAGACGCCGTCCACCAGCGGTGCCGCCATGGCGGCATCGGTGCGTGTCAGGGGCCTGTCCCGCAGCGGCCTGGCCAGAACCTGCCCCACGGTCTGCATCTCGATCAGCGCAGCCAGTAAAGCCGCATCCAGCGTCATGACCCCCACCCTGCCATCCGGTCCATCCAGCAGCAGCAGCAGGACCCCGTCCGGGATCTGCTCCAGCAGGCCCGCGTGATCGGTCTCGGACCGCGCGATCGGCTGCACCGACAGGACCAGCGAAAAGCTCTCATCCGCAGCCTTCTAGGCAGCAAGGCGCAGGGCCCGCAGGGGCGACATCATCCGCGCGTCCTGCTCGTGGCGCGCGATCATCGCCTTGCGGCGCAAGCCTGCGTTTGATGCTGTTCCGACCATAGCCTCCGCCACCGCTTCTGCGGGTTGATCCTGCGACTCTAGCCCCGTGAAGGTTACGATCTTCTGAACGCGGGCGCAGGCGATTCGCCTTATCGCGCGGCCATGCGCTGTGCGGCGGGCAGGCTGACACGAAAGGCCGCGCCGCCCTGACCGGGCAGATAGCCCAGCGTGCCGCCCAGCCGGGCCATGATCTCACGACAGATCGCCAGCCCCAGACCGGCACCCCCGGCTTGGCGGTCAGCGACACGGTAGAATTTCTCGAAAACCATGCTCTGCGCTTGTGGCGGAATGCCCGATCCGTTGTCGATGAAATCCACGATCACCCGCCCGCCCCGGCGGCTGACGTCAATCGTCAATTCGGGCCGGTCCGCATCGCAATATTTCTGCGCATTGGCGATCAGGTTGATGAAGACCTGCGCCAGCCGGTCGTGATCCGTGGTCAACATGATCTCGGATGCCGGTCCGGATCGGCGCACCCGCAGTACGTGCATATCCGTGCCCGTGGCCGCGATGGCATGGCTGATCACTTCGGACAACAGCCCATCGCGGATGTTCAGATTGACCTGCCCGTTCTCCAGCACGCTCAGATCCAGCAGATCGTCTAGCAGACGCGTCAGGCGGATCGCCTCGGCATGGATGATCGAGGCGTAGCGGGTCAAGTCCTTCGGCTCCAGCCCCTCGGCATCGCGCAGGATCTCGGAAAAAGCGCGGATCGAGGTCATGGGCGTGCGCAGTTCGTGACTGATCTGGCTGAGGAAGGCATCCTTCTGCACCGACAACTGCGTCAGCTTGTCATTGGCCGCGCGCAATTGCCGCGCGGTGCGGGTCAGTTCGTTCGACTTCGCCTCGAGCTGGCTGGAATACTCCATCATCTGCGCGGTCTCGTCGGCCACGGCCAGCAGATCCTCGACCGACACGGTCGCCGCGCCCATGATCTGCGCCACCATCGCATGGGCCGTGGCCCCGCCCACGGCCCCCGACAGCTCGCGCTCCAGCCGCGCCAGAAAATCCGGCGTCGGTTCAGGCAGATAGCCCGCCAACCCCTGCCGGGCCGCCTCGGTCTGAAAGAAGGCCTGCACCTCCTCGGGGCCCAGAATCCGCTGCGCCATGATCATCAGGTCCTCGGACTGGGCAATCCCGCCAGACCAGCTTTGCGGATTGTCGGAGTGATCGAAGATGTTGACGAATTGCGCGCCCTGCAAGCGTTCCAGCGGGGACGGAAAACTGACCAGCGAGACGATGATGAAGACCGTCACGTTGAGCAGCAAGGACCACATCACCGCATGGAGCAGCGGATCGACCCCTTCGATCCCGAACAGGGCGTGAGGCCTGAGCCAGCCCAGCCCCCACGGCCCCTCCGCCATGACCGAGGCCGACAGCATCCCGCCGCCGAATCCCGGCAGCAGCAGACACCAGGCCCAGATGGCGAAACCGATGACCAGCCCCGCAAACGCCCCGTTGCGGGTGGCGCCACGCCAGAAGATCCCGCCCATCATCGCCGGCAGAAGCTGCGCCAGACCGGCAAAGGACACCAGCCCGATCGCCGCAAGCGCAGACCCGCCGCCCGAAATCTTGTAGTAAAGATACCCCAGCCCCAGCACGACGCCGATGGACAGCCGCCGTGCCAGGATCACCACATGGCGCACGTCCGACGGTCCGCTGGCACCACCTTGCGTCAGACGCAGGAAGATCGGCATCACGATATGGTTCGACACCATCGTGGACAGGGCGATGGCCGCCACGATCACCATCGAGGTGGCCGAGGAAAAGCCCCCCAGAAAGGACAGCATCGCCAACCCCTCCTGCCCCTGGGACAGCGGCACGGTCAGCACAAACTGATCCGGGTTCGATCCGGCGGGCATAAGTTCCAGCCCGATCACCGCGATGGGCACCACGAAAAGGCTCATCAGCATCAGATATGTCGGAAAGGCCCATGCGGCGGTGCGCAGGTGGCGCTCGTCCTCGTTCTCGACCACCAGCACCTGGAACATGCGCGGCAGGGTCAGGAAGGCCGCCGCCGATAGGAAGGTCAGACCGACCCAGCGCCCGCCGTCCATCTGCCATTGTCCGATGTCCGAGGCGTCGATCCGCTCCAGCATCGGACCGATCCCCCCCGCCAGTCCCCAGACCACGAAGATCCCCACCGCGATCAGCGCAAAAAGCTTGACGACCGCCTCGACCGCGATGGCCATGACCACGCCGTGGTGACGTTCGTTCGCATCAAGATTGCGGGTGCCAAAGAGGATGGTGAACATCGCCAGACCCACCGCCACCCAGAGCGCGGTATCATAGCCCGCGATCAGCGATGCCCCTTCCGGATCACTGACGGCAAAACTCGAAAAAGACAGCGTAACCGACTGCAACTGCAAGGAAATATAGGGCGTGATCCCGATCACGGCCAGCAGGGTGACGCAAACCGCCAGCAGCCCCGACTTGCCATAGCGCGACGAGATCAGATCCGCGACCGAGGTGATGCGCTGCGTGCGTCCGATCCGCACCATCTTGCGCAGCGCCCACCACCAGCCGACCATCACCAGCGTCGGGCCAAGGTAGATCGTCACGAACTCCAGCCCCGACCGGGCGGCATAGCCGACCGCGCCGTAAAAGGTCCAGGCGGTGCAATAGATCGACAGGGACAGCGTATAGATCCACGGCGAGCGCAGCCAGTTGCCCCGCCCTTTCAGCGCCGCCCGTTCGGCCATGAAGGCCACGCCGAACAGCAGGGCCACATAGGCAAGGCAGACCGCGATCAGGATATTGAGCGTTGCCATGCCCGCCCCCTAGACGCTCCCGCCGTCCTGGGTCTCGGCCTTGCCATCCAGCATCAGCGACAGGAACAAAGCGGCGAGGGCCAGCACGATCCAGACCCCGAAGATATAGAGGATCGCACTGGACGTGGACACGGCGTCGACCTGCGCGGGCGCGGACTGACTGCCGCCCTGCGGCCAGAGCAACGGCACCAGCCAGAGCAACACCCCCAGCAGCGGCAACAGGCGCGCCGCATCCATCAGGCGGCGCTGGCGATAGCTGCGCCGCTCCAGAAACAGGGGGATCGAGCGGTCCTTCATTCCGCCACCAGCGCGTTGAGGGCCTCGATCACATCGGCGTTGGAAAAGGGCTTGGTCATGAAACGGCTGGCACCCGCCTTCTCGGCCAGTTCCCGGTCCCGCGCCTGCCCGCGCGCTGTCAGCATCAGCACAGGCAGGTCGCGAGTCTCGGGTTGGGCGCGCAGATCGGTCAGGATGTCATAACCGCTGCGCCCCGGCAGCATCACGTCAAGGATCACCAGATCGGGCGCACGGGCGCGCACCACAGCCACTGCGTCGTGCCCATTGGAATGGGTATCCACCTGCCAGCCGTCACGCGACAGGATGAAGCTGATCGCCTCGATGATGTTCGGCTCGTCCTCGATGATCAGAACATGTTTCGCCATGCCACTTTCCCCTCCCCTGGAATGTAGCGGATCGGCCCTGCAGGCCGGGGTCTCGCGCAGCCCCGCCATGAAAGCCTAGGGCGACTATCGTCGGTGCGGGGCGATGTGTCAAAACCCATCTGTCAGGATGGAGGGCTCGCGCCGTCCGGCACAGTCGCGGGCGGGGCAGATCCGGCAACTGACGCCGACCTCGCGCGGGGCATCCGGGCCGGTTGACGTATCCGGGCCTGCCGCATCGGGTGACAGGGGCAGGATCATCATATGCGCCTCGAACAGGGGATCGGCGTTGTAATCCGGTTGCCCCACCGGCTGCGCGATGGCGAAGGCGCGAAAGAGACGCCCGTGGCGACCGCTCTGGCGCAGAGTCTGGCGAATCGGCGTCATCGGGCGGCTCAGCGCGGCGAACAGCGGCCAGCGCGGACAGGCCGCCCCGAAGCGCGGCAGCGCAAAGCCGTCCAGCGGGCGGCGCAGCAACAAGGTGCCCGAGGCATCGCAACTGACCAGCCCGACAGGCACCGACGTCGCGTCATCGCCCGCGCCCCCCGATGGCAGACTGGCCAACCGCCGCATCACTGTGGCCGGATCGACGCCCAGCCGGGCCGACAGATGCAGCGGATCAAACCCCTCCTCCGGCCTGCTCGCCTCCAAACGCGCCTGTTGCAACCGCTCCAGCGGCAAGCGTTCCGCATCGGCACGATAGCGTTCCAGATAAATCCGTGCCTGCGCACGCGCCGAAGCGGATTGCAGCGCCTCGGCCCCGTCGATGATCTCGTCCAGCGCCCTGTCCGACCGCGCATTCTCACCTTCCAGCGCCGCGAAATGATGATCGCGCAGCGACAGGAACCGTTCCATCTCGTCCTGCGGGGAACTCAGCGCCGCATCCGCCTTGCCCGCCCCATCCAGATAGGCAACCAGCGCTTGCGCGGACCGCGCCAGACGGCCCGCATCCTCGTTGATGTTGCGATGGAAACGGTCGCGCCATTCCGGCTCGATCTCACGCGGATCCACAAGGATGGCGGCGGTCGAGCGGATCGCCGTCACACTGGACAGCACCTCATGCATCGAATCCGCAAGATAGGGGTCGTGGGTCAAGCGGTCGGCCAATTGCTCGACCGTGCGTTCCAGCGCCAGAACCCGGCGGTGACGTTCGGCCAGAACGCCCGCCCAGCCGGGAAAGCGGGCCGCGAAATCCTCGATCCCCTCGGTCTCGGGCCGATCGTGCGGCGCGGCACTGGCCGCCTCGCGCAGGACGGCGATCAGCGCGGCCTCGGCCCCTTCGGTCAGCGCCGAGGGTTCCACCCCAAGGGTCGCGGACAGATCAAGCAGCAGCTTGCCCCCGATCCGCCGCCGATTGTGTTCGATCAGGTTCAGATAGGAGGCCGAGATGCCCGCCTGCTTCGCCAGATCCGCCTGCCGCAGACCAAGCGCAATGCGCCGCTCGCGAATACGTCCCCCGGTCAACTGGCGCTGCGGCATCCCTGCACACTCCTGTCCGTGCCACCGCCAACTTGTCAGCTTTGCACGGCAAGCGGCGGCAATCACGCCACATTTACACGGTTTTCAATGATGGAGAAGCCGGATTTACAAATACACCAGCCCCGCATCCTCGGCCAGCATCGCGCGCAGCGCGGTCTTCAGCACCTTGCCGTAATTGTTCTTTGGCAGTTCCGGCAGCAGGACATAAAGCTTGGGCCGCTTGAACCGCGCGATCCGGTCAAGGCAATGCCTGTCCAGCTCCGCCCCAGCCAGCACCGCCCCCGCGCGCGGCACCACAAAGGCCACCACCACCTCGCCCCATTCAGGATCGTCCTTCCCCACGACCGACACCTCATGCACATCGGGATGGGTCAGCAGCGCCTCCTCCACCTCGCGCGGATAGATGTTGGTCCCGCCCGAGATGATCATGTCCTTGCTGCGGTCATGCAGCGTCAGATAGCCCGCCGCATCAAGCGCGCCCATGTCGCCGGTGCGCAGCCAGCCGTCCTGAATGGTCTTCGCCGTGGCCTCGGGGTTCTGCCAATAGCCGGGCATCACGGTCGCCCCCTTGACCATGATCTCGCCCACTGTGCCCGGCGGCAGCGGCGCCCCCCCGGCATCCCCGACCCGGACCTCGACCACGGCCTGCGCGCGCCCTACCGAACCCAGCCGCGCGCGCCATTCGGGATGATGACGATCCGTCACATCGGCACGCGACAAGGCGGTGATGCTCATCGGACATTCCCCCTGCCCGTAGATCTGCACGAAAACCGGGCCGAAAACCTCCACCGCCTCGACGATATCGGCCACATACATCGGTCCGCCACCATAGACGATGGTCCGCAACCCCTGCCCCCGCAGCCCGCGCGCCTGGGCATGGGCCGTCATCCGCTTGATCATCGTCGGGGCCGCGAACATGTGCACCCGGCCATGATGCACGGCCAGATCGAAGATCTCCGCCTCGTCGAACCCGGCTGAAACCGGACAGACATGCCGCGCCCCCATCAGCACATGCACCAGCGCGTAGAGCCCCGCCCCATGGCTCAGCGGCGCGGCGTAAAGCGCTGCATCCTCTGACGTGACCACATCGACATCGGCCAGATAGGACAGACACATGGCCGACAACATGCCGTGGGTGATCATCACGCCCTTGGGTCGCCCCGTCGTGCCCGAGGTATAGAACAGCCACGCCAGATCACCGGCCTCGCGCGGGCATATCCCGGCCTGTGCGCGGTGCGACAGAACGGGTGCCAGCCCCGCCGCATCCGCCCGGATCACGCGCGCCACCGCGCCCTCCTGCGCCATGGCCTGCTCCAGATCCTCCGCCAACCCGTTAGAAGCAAAGGCCAGCGCCGCCCCGGCATCGCCGATGATCCATGCCGCTTCGCGCCCGTGCAGCTTGGCATTCACCGGCACCGCCACGGCCCCCGCCATCCATATCCCGTAAAGCAGCACCAGAAACTCAGGCGCATTCTTCATGAACACCGCCACCCGGTCGCCGGGCCGCATCCCCTGCGCCGACAGCCAGCCCGCCACTGCTGCCGCCTGCCCGTGGAAGCGCGCATAATCGGCCACCTGATCATGCCCAAGGAACAACGCAGGACGCGCTCCATTCACCTGCGCCTGCCGCTGCAACCAATTGGAAATGTTCATGACCGCCCTCCCTTGACTGCCGCAGAAAAGCACCAAGGCGCGCGCCACGCAATCTTGCAGATCACAGCGACACAATCCCGCAGGCGGGGCTTTCAGGGCCAAGGCCCGCGAATTGGCCGCTTTTCCCTGACCGCACGATGACCTATAAGCGGGGCAGAATGGCGCAGGGTCGGCTCATGGCCACCCCGGACAGCCCTGTCGGAACCGGTCGAGGATACAATGACAAAGAAGAACCATGACAGCGACGTTGCCTTCATTCAGGCCCTTGCCGAACTGCTGCGCGAGAATGACCTGACCGAGCTTGAGGTCATGCGCGAATATGGCGAGGATGACAGCCTCAACGTGCGCGTCAGCCGCGCCGCCCCCAGCGTGACCTATGCCGCTCCCGCCGCGCCGGTCCAGTATGCGGCAGCCCCGGCACCCGCCGCAGCGCCCGCCGCCGCCCCGGCCGCGCAGGACCCGGCCTCGCTGCCCGGTGCCGTGACCTCGCCCATGGTGGGCACGGTCTATATGCAGGCCGAACCCGGCTCGCCTGCATTCGTCACCGTCGGCGCGCAAGTGAACGAGGGCGACACCCTGCTGATCATCGAGGCGATGAAGACCATGAACCACATTCCGGCGCCGAAATCGGGCACCGTGAAGCGCATCCTTGTCGAGGATGGCGCCGCCGTGGAATATGGCGCCCCCCTGATGATCATCGAATAAGGCACGGGGCAATGTTCGATAAAATCCTGATTGCCAACCGTGGCGAGATTGCTCTGCGCGTGATCCGTGCCGCCCGCGAAATGGGCATCAAGTCCGTCGCCGTGCACTCGACCGCCGATGCCGATGCGATGCATGTCCGCATGGCGGACGAGGCCGTCTGCATCGGGCCGCCCCCCTCGACCGACAGCTATCTGTCGATCCCCGCGATCATCTCGGCCTGCGAGATCACGGGCGCGCAGGCGATCCATCCCGGCTATGGCTTTCTGTCCGAAAACGCGAATTTCGTGCAGATCGTCGAAGATCACGGCATCACATTCATCGGCCCCACCGCCGCACATATCCGCATGATGGGTGACAAGATCACCGCCAAGGACACGATGAAGGCACTCGGCGTTCCTTGCGTGCCCGGTTCTGACGGTGGTGTGCCCACGCTGGAGGATGCAAAGCGCATCGGGGCCGAAATCGGCTATCCGGTGATCGTCAAGGCCACCGCCGGTGGTGGCGGGCGCGGCATGAAAGTGGCCGAGACCGCCGCCGACATGGAAAGCGCCTTCATGACCGCCCGGTCGGAATCCAAGGCCGCCTTCGGCAATGACGAAGTCTATATCGAGAAATACCTGACCACGCCGCGCCATATCGAGATCCAGATCTTCGGTGACGGCAAGGGCCGCGCCGTGCATCTGGGCGAGCGTGACTGCTCACTCCAGCGGCGTCACCAGAAGGTGTTCGAAGAAGCCCCCGGCCCCGTCATCACTGCGGAAGAACGCGCCCGCATCGGCAAGGTCTGCGCCGATGCTGTGGCCAAGATCAACTATATCGGCGCGGGCACGATCGAGTTCCTTTACGAGAACGGCGAATTCTACTTCATCGAGATGAACACCCGTTTGCAGGTGGAGCACCCGGTGACCGAGGCGATCTTCGGCGTCGACCTCGTGCGCGAACAGATCCGCGTGGCCGAGGGCCTGCCCATGTCCTTTACGCAAGAGGATCTGGTGATCAATGGCCACGCCATCGAAGTGCGCATCAACGCCGAGAAACTGCCGAATTTCGCGCCCTGCCCCGGCCGGATCACGCAGTATCACGCGCCCGGCGGCCTTGGCGTGCGGATCGACTCCGCGCTCTATGACGGCTACCGCATCCCGCCCTATTACGACAGCCTGATCGGCAAGCTGATCGTGCATGGCCGCGACCGCCCCGAGGCGCTGGCCCGTCTGGCCCGCGCGCTGGGAGAGTTGATCGTCGACGGCGTGGACACGACCATACCGCTCTTTCATGCGTTGCTGGAGGAAGAGGACGTCCAGACCGGCAATTACAACATCCACTGGCTGGAACATTGGCTGAAGACGCACCTTCCTGCCTGAGGGTGATACCTCTGTTCAAGAACCGGGCCCGTCCATGACGGACCCGGTCATTACGCCCGAACTTCTGCTGAATGCTTACGCGGCGGGCATCTTCCCGATGGCCGAGTCGCGCGATGATCCCGATGTCTTCTGGGTCGATCCGCGCCGCCGTGGCATCTTTCCCCTCGACCGCTTCCATATCTCGCGCAGTCTCGCCCGGCGGATGCGCCGCTGGCCGCATCGTGTCACCGTCAACCATGCCTTCGCGGATGTGGTGGACGCCTGCGCCGACCGGGACGAGACATGGATCAACGCCGAAATCCGCGACCTCTATCTGGAGCTTCACCGCATGGGCAATGCCCATTCCCTCGAGGTCTGGCAAGGTGACATGCTCGCGGGCGGCGTCTACGGCGTGACTTTGGGGGCTGCCTTTTTCGGGGAAAGCATGTTCTCGCGTCGCACCGACGCGTCAAAGATCGCGCTGGCCTATCTGGTGGACCGCCTGCGCCGCGGCGGGTTCCGCCTGTTCGACACGCAGTTCCTGACCCCGCATCTGGCCTCGCTCGGTGCCATCGAGGTCACACGCGCCGAATACCATCGTCAATTGGAAGCCGCCCTCGACGGGCAGGGAGATTTCAACGGTCCCGCCCTGCCCGTCACCCCTCAGGATGTGGTGCAGCGGATCACCCAGACGTCATAGCGCGGATGATCCAGCGGGTTCAGTGCCGGGGCCGATGCGATCATCCAGCCGCGAAAGAGCGGCTCTGCCTGCCCCTCCTGGCGCAGGGTGACAAAGGCGAAGGCGTCGCCGGCCGGGTTGCCTGCGGGATAGCGGCACTCGCCCAGTTCCACCTGCATGCGCCACATCGTGGCCGAACCGCCATTGGCGATGCGCAGATCGCCGACTTCGCCATTGATCTTGTCCAGCACGCGCAACTCAGCGCCGGTGCCCGTCGCGGTCTGCACATCCTGTGCCAGAGCGGGAACCGCCGCCCCCAGCGCCAGCCCAAGGGCCAGTCCGATCCGGCGCGCGATCATTCTGACCCGCTCTCGCCGGACACGAATTTCATCAGCAGCGACACAAGGCTGACCGCGCCCTGCGTGTCTAGTATCTCGTCACCCGGATTCAGGTTGAAGGGCGATCCGCCCGGCACCACCTCCACGAAATTGCCACCCAGCAGCCCTTCCGAGGCGATCACGATGGCGCTGTCATCCGGCAGGACAATCCCATCCAGAATCGTGAT
>Ga0209345_10005468_pt1 | contig 11767 bp, 13 predicted proteins | sample Cruoilmetagenom7_FD_187294 | JGI IMG/M metagenome (GOLD analysis project Ga0209345, IMG submission 187294) | Oil polluted marine microbial communities from Coal Oil Point, Santa Barbara, California, USA - Sample 7 (SPAdes) (version 2) | ecosystem: Environmental > Aquatic > Marine > Oil seeps ...
CGGTATTGCCATCGCGGTGACAACAATGCTGGCTCTTGCCGGCATGGTGGTTGCGCTCGATGCGTTTGGTCCAGTGACTGATAATGCTGGTGGTATTGCGGAAATGGCTGATCTGCCTGAGGATGTTCGCAAAACGACAGATGCTCTGGATGCTGTGGGTAACACGACGAAGGCTGTGACCAAGGGATATGCGATTGGTTCTGCTGGCCTTGGTGCCTTGGTGCTCTTTGCTGCCTACACGCAGGACTTGATCCTGTTTGCGGCTAACTCTGATACCTATCCGTACTTCGCGGGCGTTGTAGCTGACTTCTCTCTGTCCAACCCCTACGTCGTTGTCGGTCTCTTTGTTGGTGGTCTGTTGCCCTACCTCTTTGGCTCCATGGGCATGATGGCTGTTGGCCGCGCTGCCGGTGCGATCGTTGAAGAAGTTCGCCGTCAGTTCAAAGAGAAGCCTGGCATCATGCAGGGCACCGAAAAGCCTGATTATGGTGCAGCGGTTGACCTTCTGACGAAGGCTGCGATCAAGGAAATGGTTATCCCGTCCTTGTTGCCAGTTCTCTCACCCATCGTCTTGTACTTCATTGTGCTGGCGGTTGCTGATAAGTCAGCGGCGTTCTCTGCGCTTGGCGCGATGTTGCTCGGTGTGATTATCACGGGTCTCTTCGTGGCTCTCTCCATGACTGCCGGTGGTGGTGCTTGGGACAATGCCAAGAAATACATCGAAGACGGCAACCATGGTGGCAAGGGCTCAGAAGCTCATAAAGCTGCTGTGACCGGAGATACAGTCGGTGATCCTTACAAGGATACGGCTGGTCCTGCAGTTAACCCCATGATCAAGATCACGAACATTGTGGCTCTGCTGCTGCTCGCGATTCTTGCTCACGGGTAAACACCTGAGATAAGTCAAAAAGAAACCCCGCGTGGAGTGATCCTCGCGGGGTTTTTCATTAGGCAATGAGAGTTTAGAGGGCGCTTGAGAGTGAATTGCCTGATGCATTCAAGTCTTCAAAGGCGATGCTCAGTCGATCAACAATGCCTTTCTCGCCTTCGCGCAGAACAACGCGCGGGTCGTACTTCTTCTTGTATGGTTCGTCTGTGTCTGGGTCGATCTGGAACTTGAAGGCTTTCGGATTGGCTTCAACATAGGCACCCACCCGTTCAGCAAATGCGAACTGGGTGTCCGTGTCGATGTTCATCTTGAAGACGCCATAGCCAACAGCCTCAGTGATCTTTGCTTTCTCTGATCCTGAACCGCCGTGGAAGACGAAGTGCAGCGGGTGTGCACCTGTTTCAGCTACTGCAGAAACAGCTTCCTGGGAGGCTTTGAGGATCTCAGGGCGGAGCTTCACATTGCCAGGCTTGTAGACGCCATGGACGTTCCCAAAGGCTGCTGCGACGGAGAAATGCCCGAGAGGAGAAAGGCGCTTGTAGGCGGCCAGTACTTCGTCAGGCTGGGTGTAGAGCTTGTCATTGTCGACTTCGTCGAGATCTTTGCCGACACCGTCTTCTTCGCCACCTGTGACGCCCAGTTCGATCTCCAGGCTCATGTCGATTGCTGCGAGCCGTTTCAGCAGGCGCTCACATTCAGCGAGATTATCTTCCAGGCTCTCTTCGGAAAGATCGAGCATATGAGAGCTGAAGAGTGGCTTACCAGTCGCTTTAAAACGCTCAGTACCTGCGTCAATGAGAGCGTCCACCCAAGGGACCAAAGCGCGGTTGGCGTGGTCAGTGTGGAGGACCGCGCAGACACCATAGGCTTCGGCAACCCGGTGGACATGTTCTGCCGCTGAAATGGCGCCAAGGTGCCGTGCTTTGGCGGTGTCCTCAAGGCCTTTGCCTGCGTAGAATTGCGCGCCGCCGCCAGATAACTGGATGATGACATCGGCTTTGCTTTTTGCGGCTGATTCAAGAACAGCATTAATTGACTGGGTGTTGACCACGTTGACGGCAGGCAGGGCATAACCTCCCGCTTTGCAAGCCTCAACAAGAGCAATGTAGTCGGCCCCGGTCTGGACACCTGGTTTGAGTTTTGAAGTCATGGATCTCTGTTCTCAGTTGGTTTGTCAGATACTGCGATTTCTGCAGCGTCCGTAAATGTGAAGCGATACCGCGTCTTGCCGGGCTGCGTACCTGCCCAGGGACGTGGAGTTTTATCGGCCCTATTGCGCGGGTGCGTTTTGATTGAAGCGACCCAGGTTGCCAAAGATCTGGCCGAGGACGGTGAGCTTCTTGCCGCGGGTCGGGGTCTTCCGGGTTCTAAAGTCGACAATAACGCCATCTTCAAGCCCGTAATATCCTACTTCTTCGACAGTTTTTGTCTCGTCGAAATAGATCGCGACCACTTTCCGGTCGATCTCTTCGGGTGTGTAGAACATGAGCTTTTCGAATGTAGAGGAGATGTAATACCAGACCTTGCCATCGATTGAGGCTGTGGTGGAAGGAGAGCCAAGCAGAGCGGTGATTTCCGCTTCACTCGTAATTCCCTCCTGAATCTGGTCAAAATCACGCTGGTCATAGATGTAGCCACGTTCTTCAATTTCGGCACTACAGCCGGCGAGGGCGGTCGCCCCAAAAACTGTGGCAATAATTGCTGACTTGATGGGGGCCAGCAGAGCGGCTAAACGCTGTCTCATCGAAATACCTTTATTGGTCCCAACGCATGCTTTCGCGCACGCTTCGGGCTTTGCGCAAGTCACCTGTTGACGTACCTGTAACGGCGTCTAAATTCAAGCTTTCCTGCCTATTTGGTGGGGAGATGGAAAGTACCGACATGTTTTGGAAGAACTGGTTCAAGGCCTCATCAGCGGACGAAAGCGCGTTTCTGCTCTACCGAAACCTGGTGGATCAGGCTCGTGTACCGCAGTTTTACTTGAATGTTGGCGTGCCCGATACGCTGGATGGGCGTTTTGACCTGATTGTACTTCACATGGTGGTGGTCATCGAGCGTCTGAGTGTAATTGGGCAGAATGCCAAGGGGCTTAGTCAGAAGCTTTTCGACGTAATGTTCGACGATATGGACCAGGCGCTTCGCGAGATTGGCGTGGGCGATCTTTCGGTCGGCAAGAAGGTGAAGACAATGGCCCGGGCCTTTTACGGTCGATTGGGAGCTTATGATGAGGCTTTCCAGGCTGGTACGGATGTAGCAATCCGAGAGGTTCTGAAGCGAAATGTTTTCCGAGAGGCAGATGTTGCTCCGGAACGGTTGGATGCATTGGTGGTCTACACGAAGGCTGTCCGGGATGTTCTAGATAGCACTGACCTTGAGACGTTCTCTGCTGGAGCCGTGGCCTTTCCGGCAGCACCTGAAGGTGTGTTGCCTGCTGAGGCGCGATCGTGAGTGAGTTGAAAGACAGCGGTGGCAGCGGGCTTCCTGGGTTCAAGCGCATCATTACGCGCGACGATGTGCCAGATGATGGACGGGATGTGACGCTCACTGCGAGCGCTGAAGCCAGAACAATCCTTGCAGAACGCTACGGACTGATCGCGCTTAATGCGCTTTCGGCAAAGCTCGTGGTGGAGCCCTGGCGGAAAAAAGGTCTAAAGGTCAGTGGAACACTTAATGGGGATGTCGAGCAGGCCTGCATTGTCTCCCTCGATCCTGTGCCGTCTCTTTTGGAGGTCAACTTCACGTTGGTTTACCTGCCGGAAGACGTCTCTGGACGTCGTGCCTTGGAAATTGCCGTCGATCCACTGGCCGCTGAACCCCCAGACCCATTACCGTTAGAGGGTATTGATTTGGGGGAAGCTGTTGCAGAGCAGCTGGCATTGGCACTAGATCCATATCCACGTGCTGAGGGCGCAGAGCTTTCGGCAGGTGAGTCGCAAGATAGTGCAGATGATGGATCAGAAAAAAAGCCTAACCCTTTTGAAATACTCAAAAATCTCAAAACCTTACAATAGCGCTACGGCAAGGGTGTAGCCTCCTATTAACTGTTGTTTCAAAGGGTAGACTGGGTATTGTCTGACCGCTTGGCGTAATTGGTTGTTTGAGCCAGGCAGTTGAAACCAAGAATTGGGAAAACCAAGATTTGGCGCGCGATCTTACAATAGCAATAGATGGGATGGGCGGAGATTTTGGTCCGTCGGTCGTCATTCCCGGGGCAGAGATTGCCCATGTCCGGCATCCGGATGTTCGTTTCCTGATTTTTGGTGATGAATCCGAGATCCGGGCGGAGCTTGAGAAAACTCCGAAACTGGCTGATGCCAGCACAGTTGTTCATACAGATGTGTCCATCTCCATGAATGATAAGCCAAGCCAGGCGCTTCGCCGTGGCCGCAAAACCAGCAGCATGTGGCGCGCTATTGATGCGATAAAGCAGGGCAACGCACAGGCAGCAATGTCGGCAGGCAATACCGGCGCATTAATGGCGATGTCCAAAGTTATCTTGAAGACCATGCCCAATATTGATCGGCCGGCTCTCGCAGCCCTTATTCCAACCATGCGCGGTGAGAGCGTGATGCTGGATTGTGGCGCAACCATTGGGCCGGAATCCAAGCAACTGGTTCAGTTTGCTGTGATGGGCGAGGCTTATGCGAAAGTGCTGTTCGGTTTCGATAAGCCGAGCGTGGGTCTGCTGAACATTGGCGAAGAAGAAATGAAGGGCACGGAATCAGTGAAGGCAGCCGCCCAGATGTTGCGGGAGTCCAACCTTCCCATCCATTTTCATGGTTTCATTGAGGGTGATGATATTGCCAAAGGCACTGTTGATGTCGTTGTGACAGATGGCTTTACGGGTAACGTTGCGGTGAAGACGGCGGAAGGCACAGCACGGTTGATGAGCAGCTATCTTCGAGAGGGCATGACGCGCTCAATCTTTAGCAAGCTCGGCTACCTTCTGGCGCAAACTGCCTTCAACATGCTTCGCGATCGACTTGATCCCAACGTCCACAATGGCGGGCTTTTCATGGGATTGAACGGTTTGGTCGTAAAAAGCCATGGAGGAGCAAACGCTGCAGGCATAGCCTCGGCGCTTGATACGACCGTTGATGTTGCGTCTGCCGATCTCGTTCAGAAGATAGCGGCGGACCTAGCCCATCTCGGTGGTATGGATGATGAAGGCGATGCGGAGCATCGAAACAAGGTGGTTGCGTCGTGAGTGTGACAAGAAGCGTCATCACAGGTGTTGGGTCTTACCTTCCTGAACGTATTGTGACGAACGAAGATCTCTCAAAGATTGTCGATACGAGTGATGAATGGATCGTGGAACGCTCCGGCATTCGGCAACGTCATATGGTCAATGATGGCGAAACGACGTCTGACCTAGCGCTTGCTGCTGCAAAAGCCGCTTTGGCGAATGCCAATGTTGATGCTCAGGACATTGATCTGATCATCATGGCGACGACAACGCCGGATAATACCTTCCCCGCGACGGCTACAATGGTGCAAGCGGCCCTTGGTATCCACCATGGGGCGGCGTTTGATCTACAAGCGGTTTGCTCTGGCTTTGTTTTTGGTTTGTCGACGGCGGACAATTTTCTCAAAGCCGGGCAGTTCAAAAACGCTCTGGTGATTGGTGCCGAGACCTTTTCCCGATTGCTTGATTTCGAAGACCGCGCAACCTGCGTGCTCTTTGGCGACGGTGCAGGAGCGGTCGTTCTTCAAGCTCAAGAGGGTGAAGGTGGGATCGAAGACCGCGGTATTCATACCGCTCATCTTCACAGTGATGGTCGTCACAAAAATAAGCTTTATGTGGATGGCGGGCCGTCTTCAACCCAGACCGTCGGTCATGTGCGGATGCTGGGACGGGATGTGTTTCGACACGCTGTTGTGAACATCGCAGATGTCGTTAACGAGGCTCTGACAGCTACAAACCTGACCATCGACGATATTGACTGGTTCGTGCCGCACCAGGCGAACAAGCGTATTTTGGATGGCACGGCAAAACGAATCGGTTTGCCACTAGAGAAGGTCGTGATGACGGTTGGTGAGCATGGCAATACGTCTGCGGCGTCAGTTCCGCTTGCGCTCAGTGTTGCAGTTGCAGATGGCCGCATCAAACGCGGCGATCTGGTATTACTTGAAGCGATGGGCGGCGGTTTTACCTGGGGCTCTGCGCTCGTTCGTTGGTAATCCAGCTGCAGGCGCGTCAAATTCAGCACAACATTCTAAGTAAACAGGACCGGCCATCTCATTGATATTGACGGGATAATTCCGCTGGCCTACCTTTTGTGACAACGCGAGAGGATGGTCATGGCGCAAACAATTACGCGCGCTCATTTGAGTGAGGCGGTTTATCAGGAAGTCGGCTTATCGCGGAATGAATCCGCTGATCTGGTCGAGTCAGTCTTGACGGCGATTGGCGACAGCCTGTCGGAAGGAGAGACTGTGAAGCTCTCATCCTTTGGTTCTTTTTCGGTGCGCCAAAAAGGTGGGCGCATGGGGCGGAACCCCAAAACGGGTGAAGAAGTGCCGATTAAGCCTCGTCGTGTTTTGGTCTTTCGGCCAAGCCATGTGCTGAAAGAACAAATCAACAAAGCACTGACGGTGGCAAAAGCTGCCGGTGCTGCGCTCACAGGGGTCAGTTCTACTGGCTCTGCAGACCAAGCGGCTGATTGATCTTGGCCGTGATTGAGAGCACAAGCCCGCAAAAATCGCCCGATGCATTTCGGACGATCAGCGAGGTCGCGGCGGATCTTGATGTACCTCAACATGTGCTGCGGTTTTGGGAAAGTAAATTTGCCCAGATCAAACCGCTGAAGCGCGGTGGCGGTCGGCGTTACTATCGACCAGAAGATGTTGATCTGCTGAGAGGGGTGCGCGCACTTCTCTATAAAGATGGCTATACGATCAAAGGCGTTCAGAAGGTCTTTCGAGACCAAGGTGTGCGTTTCGTTATGGAGACGGGGCGGGCAGCAGGCGAAGACTCCGTGGCAGGCATTGCCCGTGCGGCAGCTGAGCGTGGCGATGAACCGATAGATGGCGCAGGCGATGAATACGGTCTTGACCGAACGGCGCGCTCAATTCTGTCGGGAATATTCCGCCGACTTGAAGCGCTCAAGGCTGATCTCGAGGCAGACGCTGATGACGCAGAAGACGACGTCTAAATCACTTTCTTTATTAGACCATTTCTGTGCTGGTGGCCGTTGATTGACAGCAAGTGCGCCTCTATAGTGCCGCTCCTTCCGGGGTTATCCCCCACTTTTCATTGATGATCTGGAAGGTTTTGACGGAGCGTAGCGCAGCCCGGTAGCGCACTTGTCTGGGGGACAAGGGGTCGTGGGTTCAAATCCCGCCGCTCCGACCAATGTGGAAAGCCGTCTCTCGTCTTTTTTGATGGGGGGTGGCTTTTCATTTTCTGCCTATCTGGACAGGAAAGAATGTGTGAGGCATTGTCCGGCCAAGCCCTCAAGGGACGTCTTATGTTTACTGAATGGACCATCCAATGACTGCAATCTATGCCATCGTCGCCTTCATCGCTGTTATGGCGATTCTCAATAAAATGACATTCGGTCGTTTCGATTGAGGAATAATCAGTCCAGCTTGTCTGGACGCTGCATCCAGTCAATGAGCGGTCGCACCGGAAACGCCCACGCGATGCCCGCAATCGGATAGAAAATCATCTGGACAGCCCAATGGTCTGGAAGCACTTCTATCGCCAGCCAAATTGCTGCAAATGCATATACCGTCAGCCCTACTAGTATAATAAGGGTGCCGAGTAGCTTGCGTATGCCAATTGGCAAGAGGGGCGGCTTGTAAGGCTGGCTGTCCATATCAGAAATCTCCATTCGCGCTCTTCCTACGGCATTCATGACCGTTCGCCAAGGTGTGGCGAGAGGTCGCGACTGGTTCTCGACTGCCACAGGGCCTTGTTGGATTTAAGGGACCGCGCTATGTCATTGGGATCATGACCGTGACCGACATTGACATCGATACAGCACCCACCGACCGACAGATTAGCGCGCGGCGGGCAATCGCAATCTGGCTGTTTGTGATTTGCGGCCTGGTGGCGGGCATGGTCATTGTTGGTGGTGCGACGAGACTGACTGATAGCGGTCTCTCAATCACTGAGTGGAAACCGGTCACGGGCGCCATTCCTCCCCTTAGCCAGGAAGTGTGGGAGGAAGAATTTGCTAAGTACAAGCTGATTCCGGAATACATCCGCATCAATCGCGGGATGAGCCTGGATGAGTTTAAGACCATCTATTGGTGGGAGTGGGGTCATCGGTTCTTGGGCCGATTGGTTGGGCTCGCATTCTTCCTTCCATTTGTCTTTTTCTTTTTCACGAAGCGCATTGAGCGGCCCTTACTGCCGCATCTTGGCGCCATGTTTGTGCTGGGCGGTCTACAAGGTGCACTTGGCTGGTACATGGTGATGAGCGGGCTCACTGAGCGGGTCGATGTGAGCCAGTACCGACTCGCCGCCCACCTCAGTCTGGCTTTCTTTGTCTATGGCTACATGTTCTGGTTTGCCACGGCGCTGTGGCGTCACGAGCTGCCAGGACGGATCAGTTTCAGAAGTATTGAGTTAGGTGCAGCGATTATCGTCGCGGCAATCTTTGTACAGGTCATTCTTGGTGCATTTGTCGCGGGCCTCAATGCAGGTTTCATCTTCAACACATGGCCGTTGATGGATGGGTCGTTTATTCCGAGGCATCTCTATCCTTTGAACTCGCTATGGGCGAGTGCATTTGAGGATGTTCGGACTGTGCAATTCAACCACCGGATGTTTGCCTATGCACTCATGGTGCTGGTCGGGTGGCATTATTGGAAGTTGAATAGTTCAGCGGCTGAGATCCAGAAAACAGGCCACTGGTTGTTGGCTGCTTTGTTGGTCCAGGTTTTTCTGGGCATCGCCACAATCCTGACTGTCACGCGGATCGACGTCGCGCTTCTTCATCAAGCAGGCGCGGTGCTTCTGCTCAGTGTGGCTCTCATGCACTTACAGAATATCGGACGGGCCACGAGGTAACTCAGCCCGCCCTGTTCTTTCCTACGCGGATAGCGCCTGATCGAGATCAGCAGTGATGTCGGCTGCATCTTCCAACCCGATTGAAAGTCGGACCACATCTGGCCCTGCGCCGGCAGCGGTTTGTTGCTCTTCGGTGAGCTGCCTGTGGGTTGTCGAAGAGGGATGAATGATCAGGCTGCGCGTATCGCCAACATTTGCAAGCAAGCTCAGCAAGTTCACATTGTTGACGAGCTTCTTGCCTGCGTCGTAGCCGCCTTTGACGCCGAAGGTGAAAACACTACCGGCCCCTTTGGGGGCGTATTTTTTCATTAGCTCATGACTTGGGTCGCTCGCTATACCTGCATAGGACACCCAGCTCACCGCATCATGATTGTTCAGATGAGCGGCGACCTTCATCGCGTTTTCACAATGGCGCGCCATGCGGAGCGGCAATGTCTCAATGCCAGTAATGATCATGAACGCATTCATCGGCGAGATGGCGGGGCCGAGATCTCGTAGTCCGATGACGCGGCTGGCGATCGCGAAAGCAATTTCGCCAAATGTGTCGTGCAATTTCATTCCGTGATAGCCGTCATTGGGCTGGGAGAGGGATGGGAATTTGTCGGATGCGGACCAGTCAAACTTGCCGCCATCGACAATGATGCCGCCCATGGAATTACCGTGACCGCCGAGGAATTTGGTGGCGGAGTGGAGCACGATGTCCGCGCCATGAGAGAGTGGCTGGCAGAGATAGGGCGAGGCGAGGGTGTTGTCGACAATGAGCGGAACGCCAGCTTCATGGGCGATCTCTGCAATCGCGGCAATGTCGGTAACGAGACCGCCTGGATTGGCAATGCTTTCAATGAAGATGGCTTTTGTTTTTGGACCAACCGCCGCCTTGATGGACGCCAGGTCGGTGACGTCTGCCCAGTCCACATGCCAGTCGAATTTTTGAAATGAGACACCAAACTGGGTGATGGATCCGCCATAAAGCTGACGGGCAGCAACAAAGTGATCGCCCGGCTGCATCAGCGTGTGGAACGCAACAAGCTGCGCTGAGTGACCCGAAGCCGTCGCCAGAGCCGCTACGCCGCCCTCGAGTGCGGCAACGCGTTCTTCCAACACCGCCGTCGTTGGGTTGGTGATGCGGGTATAGATGTTTCCGAACGCCTGAAGGTCAAACAGGCTGGCTGCGTGATCGGCATCGTCAAAGACGAACGACGTTGTTTGATAAATCGGTGTTGCCCGGGCACCTGTGGTGGGGTCGGGCGCGGCACCTGCGTGGATGGCCAGTGTATCAAAACTGTAATCGCTCATGATGTTTCCCAGTTGCTTCCTGTTAGATGCGCTTTGCAGGCGCTGGTTTCATTCGAGTGTAGTAAGATTTGGATGGTTCGTTCACCTACCGTCCAAACAGAGGCGCTCATATTCAATTTTGGGGCAGCGGTCCATAATGACGTTTAGCCCTGCTCCTTCAGCTCTTCCGGCGGCAGCTTCGTTGATTATTTCCAGCTGCATCCAAACAGTCTTTGCACCAATGGCGATCGCCTCGTTGGTGACGCCCCCTGCATCCTCTGAGTTTCGGAAAATGTCGACCATGTCTACCGGGTGAGGAATGTCTGCCAGAGAGGCCAGGACCTTTTGTCCAAGTAGATCTTTGCCTGCAAGGCCGGGGTTTATGGGGACAACCTCATAGCCCTTCGACAGCATATATTTCATTACGCTGTGGCTGGCTCTGTGTTCCTTGTGACTTGCGCCAACGAGCGCAATGGTTTTTGTCTCGCGCAGGATTTGAGAGAGCAGGGCCGGGCTGTAATCCAAATGAGTCATCGGAGTATTTTACCGGTCTTGCCATGTGGGTGCGCGTTTTTCGATGAAGGCATTGACGCCTTCTTCCGCATCATGGGTCAGCATATTCATAACCATCACATCGCTGGTATAGGCGTAGGCATCGGAGATGCCGAGTTCTAATTGGTCGTAAAAAGCCTGCTTCCCGATGGAGACGGTGAGCGAGGATTTCGACGCGATTTTCGTGGCGAGCTTTGTAACTTCACTGTGGAGCATAGCGGGGGGAGCCGTCCGATTGATCAAGCCAATGTCTGCTGCGTGATCGGCGTCTATCATATCTCCGCTCAACAACATCTCCATGGCGTGCTTGCGGCTAACATTGCGCGAAAGGGCGACCATGGGGGTTGAGCAAAACAACCCGATGTTGACGCCCGGCGTTGCAAAGTGAGTGTCATCTGCTGCAATTGCCAGATCACAGGTGGCGACGAGCTGGCAGCCTGCAGCAGTAGCCGTGCCATGAACCTTGGCTATCACCGGCTTGGGGTTCTGCAATATGGAGAGCATCATTGTTGAGCAGCGCTTCATAATGTCTTGATAATAGGTGCGACCGCGGTCTTCCTGCTGCCTTGCAGCTGTGAGTTCCTTCAGGTCGTGACCTGCACAAAAGACCGGTCCATTGGCGGCGAGCACAACCACCCGCACGGATGGATCCTCGGCGACAGCCTTCATTTCTTGGGTGAGGGCAGCCATGAGAGCCTCTGACAGAGAGTTACGCTGCTTTGGCCGATTGAGGGTGAGCGTGGTCACACCCGCCGAGTCCTCGCGCAGCAGGACATCATCTGAAATTTCTTCGGCAGCAGTCTGAGCCATTTTGCTCTCCCTATTCGATATGGCGAATGATACCGCCACAAGCCGTGCCCGTCAGGCCCCATTTGCGGGCGGCTTAAGCAGGACTTAGTGTCTCCAAAAATGAGGAGCAGAATATGGCGTGGGCTTGTGGCAGGTAAGAGCGTGATGGCGCTGCGGGCATTCTTTGTAGATGCTTTTCCCATGCTCAGGGTGAGGCGGATGACCCCGTGGCCCACGTTACG
>Ga0209345_10005471_pt1 | contig 11764 bp, 7 predicted proteins | sample Cruoilmetagenom7_FD_187294 | JGI IMG/M metagenome (GOLD analysis project Ga0209345, IMG submission 187294) | Oil polluted marine microbial communities from Coal Oil Point, Santa Barbara, California, USA - Sample 7 (SPAdes) (version 2) | ecosystem: Environmental > Aquatic > Marine > Oil seeps ...
CCCATTGCGCACTTAATAAAGCTTCTATTTCTCTTTTAGCTTTATTAGTATCGTAATGTGCATATCCTATAGCTATAAAACCAGAGTCCCAGTTCCATTGAAAAGGATATAGACCTTCGCAAGGAATTGTAAAACCTTTATCAGATTTAAAGTTGGAATTAAGAACTTGTTTGGCTTTTTCTATTAAATGGTATTTTGTCATATAGATTAATTTATTAAAAAAAAAAAGCATTGACATCAAAATACTGATGCCAATGCTTGACTATCAATCAAATAATCACTTAAAAATTAAACGTTGCTGTAAAGAAAACTCTTCTTGGTAAAATTGGTCTTCCAAAGAAAAATTCTGCATCACCAGATTGATTTACATTACGTGGATCACCTTCTGTAACTCCACTATCGTCAAATAAATTGAATACAGACAGACCAACTCTAAGAGAAGAATCATTATCTTCATTAAATCCAAAAGTATAACCAGCACCTAAACGAGCAATTGTAATAGCGTCTAACTCGACATTATTATTATCGGCTGCAAACTTACTTCCTGTATGATTAAAAGAAAATACACCATCAAATTTACTGTTATCGAAATATAATCCTAAACTTCCTAGGAAATTAGGTTGTCTTGCTAATTCATTACCTTCATTAGCAGTTGTTGTTCCGCCATTTACTAAATCTTCATCAGAATTTTTAGTAATCTCATGATCTTGATATGTTGCCGATCCTCTTAAACTCAAATCATTTGTAAGTTCATAATCAAATGTTGCTTCTAGACCAATTGTTGAAGTACTTTGCTCTGATCTAGTTTGATCTACTAATGACCCATTTACAATTGCTTGAGTGATTTTTATTCTGTCACTTAATCCAACATAATATCCTGCTAAAGAACCTGTTAGTTTTTCAGTTCCTATTTTAGCACCTGCTTCAAACTGGATGATTTTTTCAGAATCGTATTTACTACCTGTTACGCCTGCTGCTATAGGACCAAAACCTCTAATTTGCGGGAAGAAAAATCCTTTAGAGAAATTAGCATATAAATTAACTTTCTCATTCAACTCATATAATCCTGCTAAAGATACTGCCCAATCTGAAGCGTCAACATTTGCTCTAGTAAAACTTCCATCTCCATACTTTACATTAGCCAACTCTGAAGTAATATCGGCATCTTCATAAACCTCTTCTTCAACTATATTTCCGTTACTAAAAGTCCCTTCCGTTTTTTCGTATCTAAAACCTACATCAAAACGCCATCTGTCAAAAACCATCTCGTCTGTTATATAAAAAGCCGATTTGTTTTGAGATAAGAATTTATTTGATGTCATTCCTATTCTATTATATAAACCTCCTTGAGAATAAATAACATTATCACCACTTCCATTAGTATAACTAAGGTTAACCAATTTTGGGTTATTATTAAATTCTGACAATACTCTATATTGATAGTTTACATCTTCTGCTTCGGTACGAGATAAAAATGTACCTGCTGTAATATTGTGAGAACCTTTATCAGAATTAAATGTTTTAGTTAACGAAATTTCTCCAGAATAATCGGTCATAGGACGTAATCTATCAATATGTAAATTATCTATAACTAAATCAGAACCATTAATTTGATTTGAATTTCCTTGATAAACTCCAGAGTATCCTAGATTACTAGCATCTAAACTGTTTACATAATTATCTAAAGTTATTGGGTTTCCATTAGCTCCATTTCCTCCAATATATAGTGCGAAATTATGCTTATAATTAGCATATTTTATTTTTGATTTTAATTTTAAATCATCATTTAAATTATAAACAAAATCTCCCATTAAATAACCTCCATTTGTATAAACACCATCTTCGATTGGACTTTTATAAACTCCTCCTGGAGTTTTAAAAGAGGTATGTGCTAATTCGCCAGAAAGTAATTGAAATACATCCTCACCATCATTCCCAGCCATTCTTTCTCTATTTCCATCTAAAGGTAAAGGCATAAAAAACTGTGCTTTATCATCAATGAATTGTCCATGAATGGTAAATGACCCATTCTCTAATTTCTTTTTAATGTTTGCTCTAAGCTGAATTCCTTTAGTTGGTAATCCTGTATTAATAGGTCCTTCGTCATATCTAACAAGCCCTGTAAAAGCGTAATAAGTATTAGAATCTTCTCCACCTAGTTGGCCTCCACTATAAAAATCTGTTTTTAATCTTCCTTCGTCTGCCATTTCTATATTAATGATATTTTCTGGATTTGAATCGCCTGTTTTACTAGTATAATTGATAATACCCGCAACAGATCCAGCACCATATAAAACTGCTGCGCCACCTCTAACAAATTCAACTCCTTTAAAACCTATGTCTGGTCTTGCATATACATCATGCGCAGATGAATTTAATCCAAATGTGCTCATTAATGGCATCCCATCATACTGCAAAGGATTAAAAACATACTGTCCTCCAGAAGGTAACCCTCTAACAAACACATTAGTTGCAGTCTCACCACCTCCACCTTCGGCAGTAACCCCTGGAATACTTCTTATAATATCTGCTTGACTATTAGCTGATAGCTTAGTTATTTCTTCTTGCCTTAATGAACTAATAGACATTGGTGTTTGCTTTTGAGATCTAAAAGTAGAAGATGCTGTAAGAACAACTTCATCTAAAGAATTACCTCCTTCTGCTAAAATTGCGTTTACAGTAAGTGAACTTCCGTCACAATTAATAGTTTTCATAAATGTTTGAAATCCTACATAAGAAATTTGAAGTGTTTGTTCTCCTGATAAATTGGTGGTAAAAGTAAATCTACCGTCAAAATCTGTTATTGAACCAGAAGTACTTCCTTTAAAAATAATATTAGCACCAATTATAGGCATATCTGATGCATCTGTAACTTTTCCGCTAATTTCTGTTTGCGAAAAAACTGTAGACGCACTTATTAAAAGAGCGAATGTGAGTAATAATTTTTTCATTGATTTTATATTTAGTAGTTATTTACTTAAACTTATTAGTTATTTAACGTAAACATATTATCAAATCTCCAATTTTTAATACAACAAATTATGAAATTATTAAGCAAACGTTTGCGGCAACGTTTGCAATTATATATTTTTGATAAAAACTCCCTTATGAAAAAGAAAATTACAACATTAAAAATGTTATCACAAGAATTAAACATATCTATTTCAACAGTCTCTCGTGCTCTTAATAATCATCCTGATATTAGTGTTGAGACTAAGAAAAAAGTTAATCAATTAGCACAGACTATGAACTATGTTCCAAACATTTTTGCAAAAGGTTTTAGGAAACACAAATCCAATATTATAGGAGTTATAGTACCCAATATTACACATTATTTTACAGTAACCATTGTTCGTGGCATACTAGAAGAGGCTTCTACACAAGGTTATCGTGTAATTATATCAGAATCTAATAATGATATTAGTAAACAAAAAGAGATGTTCAATACCATGATTCAATTTGGAGTAGATGGTATATTAGCATCATTAACTAAAATGACCAAAGAAATTGATCATATTTTACCTATACTTAATACGGTTCCATTAATCTTATTTGATAAAGTATCTAATAAAATACCATGTACTCAAATAACTGTTAATGATGAGGAAGCTGCTTTTAACGCTGTAGAACACTTAATTAATATTGGTAAAAAGAGAATTGCCATAATTAAAGAAAGAGAATTTTCTTATATATCAGAAAAAAGATATGCTGGTTATTTGAGGGCGTTAAAAGAGTATAATATTAAGTTTGATCAAAAATTAGTTTTGAGTGTTGATGATATTTCTCTCCATCAAGGCAAAAGAATGGCAAGTATATTATTAAGTCTAAAAGAAAGGCCAGATGCTATTTTTGCAATAACAGATAGTGCCGCGATAGGAGTTATAAAGACTTTAAAAAAATTAAATATAAATATTCCAGAAGAGATTGCTGTAGTTGGGTTTAGTAACTCTATTAATTCTACTATTATAGAACCCAAGCTAACAACAATAAATCAACCAGGGAATATAATAGGAAAAAATGCTATTAAATATTTAATAGAAGAAATTAATAATGAAGATGAAAACAATTTTACGATTAACAAAACTATAGAAGTAAAGACAGAACTGATCGTTAGAGAATCAACTTTTAAGATAAATAGTCATAATATATAGAGAATGAAATCATTCCACACACATTTACTCACTCTTTTAAAAATTGATATTTAAGAATTCGGAATCTACGATTTCACTAAAAAGGTCTACTAGACCTTTTCTAAACGCTCTGCCCTGCTTTTACCAAAGCTCATTTACATAACGCAGAACATTATAGTACATTTTGAATTAAGTTAGTAAAATGGCGAATACCGTGTATTTAACATAATTGTTTTATCAAAATTATTTGTATCACTCCACAAACCTACATGCGGCAGGCAGGCATTTACTCACTCCTTAAAAATTTGATAAATGAGATATCGTGAAACTTCGCTTTCACTTCCCTCCTATGCTTAGACAAGCTCAGTGTAAACTCGTTGCATATAAAGTGTTTTACTTATTTATTTTTATAAGTTGTGATCTAATAAAATTGATTATTCACTCTACTCCTATTCGATAAATATGAAGTATCATACAAGAATAGTGCAGTTTTATAAATGAGAATTTTAAGTAGAAAATCATCAGAAACAAAATTGAACGAATCTTTAGTTAAGCACTAAAAGCATTATTATTTTTATACAATGATGTATATAAAAAAACCGAAACAATTTGTTTCGGTTTTTTTATTAAATTGTATGGGATTAAAAGTTTTTAACCAGACAGATATTAAATTTGTTACCTATTGGACCATAATGAGCATAGCCATCAGAAAAACGTACATAATATGCAAAGCCTTCTTTATTTAATTCCCCTGTCCAATAGTAAAAGTCTGTAAATTGAAAAGTACTTTTCCTATGGAGGTTAGTTTCATATTTTTTTAATTGGCTTTTGCTTGGTAATCTCCAACCATTTCCAAATTCAATTGCTTTTGCTTTTGCTTCATCAAAAGAAAATTTTTGTTCATTATCTAACCACATCATAGTACCACTTGTTCCTTCTGAGTCTACACTAACAACAATTCCTCCATCTGGATGTTTGTCACCTATTTTATATCTTTTCACTTTCATTAATGGGATAAGGTTCCATCCCTGATTTGGGTTATTTAGAGGTTCCCAAAGATGTACTCCTCCTCCATTGTTACCTTGTGTATAGCCATCTGCATCTAAAATAACACCTTCGTAATACTTAAGAGCAGCTTCAATTCTATAGGTGTTGTCATCATTTTTAGTTACCTTCCAAACTTGTCGAACAAAAGAATTGACTCTACTATTAAAAGATTTATCAGATGGTTTTTGCCCTTTCTTAGATAATCCAATTTCTACACCATTTTTCCCTATATTTTCTGTAGAAGGGGTTAAATAGTTGTATTCACCAGCATTTGAGCTCATATTCACAATAAAATAAATGTTTTTTGCTCCCATATAGCTAAATCGAACAAACTTCCAATTTTGATGAGCCTCATCATTACCATCCCAAAGTTGAATTTTGGTTCCATCTTTGCCTAATGTATGACCATCTGCATCTATAAACTTTCCTTTAGAATTTGGATCAGCAGATTGAATTTTAAAAACTTTCCCATCAAAGTCTAAGTCTTGAGAGTTTATACTGAATGTAACAGCAAATAGTGTTACAAACATTATGATTTTTTTCATTTTTTCATTTTTAAATGTTAATAGTAACTTCGGTAACAAATTATTATTTGGATAAGTTTTCTAATTTCCGAAAGAAATGGATTCCATTTAAAACGGATTAATTATATCAAACTTTTATAAGCTATCTAATAATATTTAGATACCACTTTTCATTAGGATTATTATTACCATAGGTATAGAGCTTTGTACTTTGGCCATTAACCCCTTGATTAGAGCCTCCATAATCTAAAGAATTATTATTTCCAGTACGAGCATCTATACATTGAAGATGAACAGTACCATCGTTGTTCTCCACAACACGCCATTTTAGATTATCAAAATGATGAGCTTCCCAAAGTTGAATATTGCAATCGTTTCTACCCAGTTGATCACCATTTGCATCTAGAAAACAATACTTACTAGCGCCTGGATTTTCAACCGAAATATAATAAGCACCATTACCTGCTGAAATTAATCTCCATTCTTGGTTTTTATTATTTGGATAATGAGCCCAAGTTTGAACTTTAGTACCATTTCTACCCATATTATTACCATCTGCATCAAGAACACGATTATCATTACCTCCCTTTGCTATCCTTATAGTAACCACCTTATCATGATATTTATACTTAGTAGGGTATGCATTGTTCCCTTGATCAAAATATGTAGTTCCAGGTTTTATTTCATTAAAAGGAAAATTTTCAGTTCCACGACCATACGCATTTCTTGATGGAACAAAAACTCTACGAGGATTCGCAGTAGTTTTTACAATTCTAACATTGGCAACATCTCCTGTAAAATCATCTATAGGATTCCAAAGACTTTTATTGTCTTCACCGTTCCAAGTATGTACGATAGCATCTGGGCTTAAAGATTCGTTATAAACTCCTTGTAAAATTGAACCTTCAAAACATCCACATCTTTGAGAATTTAAATCAGGTGCTGAATGTGATCGATTAGCAATCAAACCAATTCCGAAATACCCTGGAGGACATTCGAGTTCATAAAGACTCCCATCCCAATCAGCACCTGAACCTTTATCTGTCCAAACTTGTTTTAATCCAGTTGCAGGGACAACAAGCGGTTTTCCTTTATAAGTGTCACTAGTTTTCCATGCGTAAGTAACAGCGTTGTTATTATTAGGGTTATCATTGTTATTTCCTGTTCCCCAAGAACCACTAATAAAATATCCATTTGGAACACCTACAGGATGCCAAAAAGCAAGGTCTTTATCATTTCCTGAACCGCTATCTTTCCATCGCAATTCAAATTTATTTATGGTTACTCTAGTTAGTTGAGAATTAGCTTGACTCATTATGGATTCCGAAAACAAAAGCGATAAAGTCAAAGCAATTAAAAATAAGTTTTTCATCTTGTTAATTATTTAAGTTTAAATTTTAAGTAAATAAACTTTATAATTAAATCTCTTTTTGAAATTTGTTATGAAAAGGCTTTTTTTGTTCTGAAATGTGTTTTTGGATGGTATTTAAATCGATAATCTAATAAAAAAGTATTTATATAGATAATAATGGTGATCAAATATTTTTAAAAATATACAGCACTAAAAAGAGTTCATACTACTAGAAATTAAGATTCATTCTGTGGTTTTCAGAAATTTTAAAAACCTTGTCTTTTATTTTAAGTGTAGACTTTCCTTTTTGACTAATGCTTTTTGGGTTAATGGCAACACTTCTGTTAATTTGTACTAATTCGTTGTTAGGAAGTTGTTGTAAAAATTTGGTAAGAGACAAACGTATGGTTTGTGTATGGTTTGTATAATGCAAGTTTATATACACATGTTCTGATTCAACATACTGTAAATCTGTACAATTGATATTATAGGTTTTTGTGCCAGATTGTATGGATACTATATGTTGTGTATATCGTTTTGTAGAATTAAAATATAAATCAATATTGGTAAGTAATGTTGCGTCGTTAATAGGTTTGTTTATATAACCTACTGGGTTTAATAATTTAAGTTTTTGTAAGGTGCTTTTATCATTATAAGAAGTAAGAAACAAAAAAGGGATGGCTATTTTTTGATTCACGTATTGTGCAACATCAATACCATCTTTAGAACCATTAATTTTTACATCCAATAAAATTAAATCTACAGGTTTGCTTTCAAGTAGTTCAATTGCCCCCGTATAATCAACAGCAATACCTACACAATTATATCCATTTAACTCTAAAAACATTTCAATTTGACTTGCAATAAGTACTTCGTCTTCAACGATTAAAATATTTTTTTGCTTATTCATTTTTTGAATTCTTTAATTGTAATGAAATTTGATACTCAGATTTTTCACGTTGTATAGTGCCTTTTAGTTGTTTTACCATGCTATTTATAATATTTACACCTAAACTTTTTTTAGATGTTGCTTCTTTAAATTTTGTTCCAGAGTCTTTATAAATAATTTGAACTTTGGATTGATCTAAAGTAATATGAATATAAATACTTAATAAAGGTTCGCTAATTGCATGTTTTAAACTATTTGAAATAAGTTCATTAATTAAAATACCAACTGGTAACATGGTATCAATATTTAAGTTGATGTCTCTAGCTTTTAAATTTAATTCTATCTTTCTGGTTGAAATATCAATAAGTGCATTTGCTATTTTAGAGAGATATTCTTGAACGTCATAATTATCACCATCAAGGTTTTCTTTGTTGTATAACAATTGTTCATGGGCTGCTGCTATCGTTTTAATACGATTTTCTAAACTTTGAAATTTTTCTTTGTATTTAGGTTCATCAACCTCATAATATTGAAATTTCACCAAACTTAAAATAAGCGCTAAATTATTATTTACTCTATGATTTAGTTCTTTAAGTAGTAATTTGTTTTCATCTAGAGCATCTGAAAGTTCAATATTTTTATCTTTTATTATCTGTGCCTGTTTTTTAACCTCTTTTCTTTTTTTGGCAACTCTAATAGTTAGATAAACAAGACTGCATAAAAGAATAAAAAGAATAATTAGCCCAATTAATAAGTTGTTTTTCTCTTCTTTTTCAATAGTAATATTTTGTTCAAGAACTTTGTTTTTTAAAGACTCTTTTTCATAATTAAATTTTGCGTTAATTTCTAATACTTTTCGATTTTCTTTATATAGATGATCTTTTTCTGTATATTCTTGATATATTTTGTAATTACTTAAGGCTTTTTTTAAATTTCCTTGCTGTTCATATAACCTACTTTTTAGTTTATGTGCATTAGATAATACATAGAAACTGTCTATTACTATTGTAAATTTAATTACAGAATCTAAATATTGTTTTGAAAGATGAAATTCATTTAATTTCATATAAGATTCTCCAATTGAAAGATACATTGCACTTGTATGGTAATAATTGAAACTTCTCTTATATAGTGAAAGTGCTTTTTTACACAGATCAATTTTTTCAGAAGCACTTATATTAGGAGTCATTCCTCTTAATAATAGTATGCCCGTAGCTTCAACATTTTCAAATTTATGTTGCCGCCCAAACTCAATTGCTTTTTTTGCGTATTCTATTCCCTTATTATTAAGACCTTGGGCACGATATGTGGAGGATAATCGATATAAATATTCACCATACAATTCGTCTTTTTTAATCTTAGGATTTTTATAATAAATTCTTACAAAATCTAAAGCTCTTTTACTTTCTTTGAGTTCACGGGCAAATTCAAAAATGAGTGCTCTTTCTATATAAGTCCTTATTAGAGGTACACCTTTTAAATTTGGGTTTTTTAAAATTTCATTAGATAAATTAAGTGCACTTTCTAATCTCTGATCTTGAACCAAAGCTTCTAATTTAAAGGCTTTTAAGTGTAACTCTATACTAACTGGCAACCTTAGTTCTAATATAGAATCTATAATAGGTAATGCTAGCCTACCTCTATGAGAATATAATAAAGAATCAACTTTGGCTATCTTTTTATTTAAACTTTCATTTTGTCCATTAGATGGAGTAATACCAATGAAGCAAAATGATACAAATAGAAAAAGGACTTTTATTTTCAATATCAAAATATGAGTTTTAGGCTTAATTAAACGCTATTAAAAAAAAAGTTTAATATAAATACAAATATTAGAATATATTATTTCTAGATATTTTTTTTGTTCTGAAAAGCATCTTTTTTTTAAATATGGATAATATTAATTCAAAATTAATTTGTAACAAGATTTTCAGAATTTTGCCATAAATAATTTGGAACTCCTGATTGGCTATATTCCATTATCATCGATTTTTCTGTTACTTTAGAAAATTTAAAATAAGCATGTTTATTCTTATCAATATCCCTATAGTCAGTTAGTTCAATTATCAGGTTATTTTTGTCATGCCAAGTCCATTTAAACCACTTCTCTCCTTCTCTAGTCATAAAACCATCACTTTTAAATTCAAATTTAACAGTATTAGGATTCACCCAAACTTTATCTATTATCAAATAAGTGAGATTGTTAGACCAAACTTTTAATCCAGTTTTTGAGTAAAGCACTAATTCTCCATCGTTTTCTAATACTAATTTTGAAGGTTTATTATTGGGGTTCTTAAATTTAGGATTAAATGAAGGTTGAGTTTTAGAAGCCCATTTTGCATTATTTACACCGTCATAAACTACTAAATTACCATCATCTTGCATCACTAATTTTGCATTTTGAAATCCATGCTCCATAGAACACCAAACAAAATTTCCTTTGTTACCGTTTATTGTAGTGTATATACAAAGATTGCCATCAGAGGATTGTAATAGTAACATATATTTACCATTAGCAGATACTAACTTTTGGCCTGTATTTAAAGATTCTCCAGCTTTTAAAGTATTAAATGTTTGGGCATTAAAAGACATTGTTGTTATCAATAATACAGCTAAAAATAATATTTTTTTCATTTTGTAATATTTAAAAATTAAAATTCTAAATAAAGAAACTTTAAAATTTAAAATATTTTTAAAATTTGTTACGAAAACGCCTTTTTTGTTCTGAAACAGTAAAATACCTAATCAAATAATTTCGGTTTAATGATAGTTTATATTTTATAAGGTGAATTTTTATTTAACAAAGGCGGGTATAACAATTTCAGAAATTTGAGTCATTATTTCATCTTCTCCATCATGTCCAGAAATTACAATGATTAAATCAAGTTCTTTTATCACAATAACACGCTGTCCTCCGCCTCCCCAAGCAAATTCAGTATGATACCTTTTATCACCAACTTTTATGAATGTTTGATACCAAAAATAACCATATCGATAGTCTTTAGGCATCCAATCTTGTGTAGGCTTCACAATGCCACTGGTGGCTTTAGCAAGGTATTCAGCAGAAATAAGCTGTTCGCCTTTAAATTTACCTCTATTAAGCACCAAATGACCTAATTTGAGCATGTCGCGTGACCTAATACTGGTTTGCCATCCTGCTTGTGGTAAGCCACTTACATGTTTTGACCATTTATAATCGGTAATACCCAACTTATCAAGTAACTCGGTTTTAATAAAATCCTCAGCCGTTCCTGGAACAACAGCATCAATGACCGTCATCACCAACATTGGGTTAAAATTACCATATAAATAGGCCTGAGATTCATCTGTAATGGGTTCACTGTATTCAAGTAGCGTTTGAACTAAGCCCTGCCCTTTTAATCGCATAGAGTCTTTCTCAATTTTTTCCCACTCATCCATATCTATAGTTAAGCCTCCATGCATGGTCAATGCCTTATCAAGCGTGATTTTTTCTGCACCATCAACAAGTTTAGTTTTGTCCAAATCGTTCAGAAAACTTATCAAAGGCTTGTCTAAATCTTCCATCGTTAAATACCCCATTTCTATTGCTCTCCCTAAAATCAAACTGGTATACCCTTTTGTTGCCGAAGCTTGTCCATGAGGCAAGTTGAAACGTCCTTTTTTATAATAGGATTCAAAAACCAATTTGTTTTTATGTGAAATAAGTAGCGCATCATAACTTCCATGATTGCCCTCAAAAATGGCTTGAGAAAGTGTAAGGATAGCCTTTCGGTCCTTGCTATTTACCGATAATGTATCAACTAATATCCCGTCCTTTTTGTCCTCTGGACTCGTATTCATA
>Ga0209345_10005473_pt1 | contig 11763 bp, 9 predicted proteins | sample Cruoilmetagenom7_FD_187294 | JGI IMG/M metagenome (GOLD analysis project Ga0209345, IMG submission 187294) | Oil polluted marine microbial communities from Coal Oil Point, Santa Barbara, California, USA - Sample 7 (SPAdes) (version 2) | ecosystem: Environmental > Aquatic > Marine > Oil seeps ...
GTATAATAGCCATAATTGCAATCCTAATTCTTACCGTGAATGAAGAAACGATGGGGAGTCTCGTTAAAATCCGTCCAGAATATCTTCTTTTGGCAGTTGGGGTTCGTGCCTTGTGTTGGGTCGCAATGGGGGCGCGCATCAAAATCTTAAGCAAAGTAGTTGGCTGTAAAATCAGTTTGCTACAGTCCATCAAAATTGTACTTCCTGGCACTTTTGCCGCTGGTGTTACACCTTCATACGTTGGAGGGGAACCGGTTAGAATTTATCTGCTGAGTAAGAAAGGTTTATCTATTGGAGATGCAGCAGCAGTCGATTTAGGGGGGATGATATTGAATGGATTAGTATTAGGGGTGATGCTTCCATTTGCCTGGTTCATATTTAGAGATGTAATAAGACCAAACTTTATGCTATCATCAGTTTTTGTATTTATTGGGATCTTATTTAGTTTTGCATGGGGATTTGGTGTATATGGGATGATATACCCAGAACAGATTAAGCGACTCCTTGAGCGTCTCGGAAGATCCAAATTGGTCAGTGGGATAACCTTTGGTAGATCCGGGCAGATGGTCAGTAGAATTGTTCTTGAAATAGATAATTTTCGTAATGGTTTGCTTAGGTTTGTTAGAGAGGGTCGAAAAGAGTTATTATTGGGTATACTTTGGACGATGGCGTATTGGTTATTCTTGATTTCATTACCGTCAATTATTTTGTTGGGCATGAATATGGATCCGATGTGGATACCATCTATGGCAGCTCAAGTGATACTTATGATCATCGTTATGATTCCAATCGCACCAGGTGGTAGCGGGATTGCCGAAATAGGAGCTGCATCGTTTTATTCTGTGGTGCTGCCTGCAGATGGTCTACAGGTACTGGGTGTTTTTGTGGTGATATGGAGGTTTGTGGAGCATTACATACCTTTGTTGATTGGGGGGCTGGTCAGTTTGAAAGTGATGAGGGAGCTAGATTTAACAACTTTGACAGAACTGCAAGAAGATGCTTGACAAGTTGTCGATGAAAACGAAATGTTTTTTTTTTCATGCTGCTCTGACAACTAATTGATAAGTAGAACGTCTGAGATGGGCAGTGGTACCATCTCCGGGTTGCTCAATTCCTTATGCGAGTCGTGTGATCTGCGTGATACGATATTTGGGGAACTTATAGTGATAAAGGACGAGTTAGATGAGATCAAGTTTGCTCTTATTCCAGAGGATGAACCCTCTGAGGACGAAATAAGAGAGATTAAGTTGGGAGGAAGAGAGATGGCAGAGGGAAAATACAGGTCTTGGAAGGGGGTCAAAGAGGAATTTGGTTGATTGTTTGAAGTCTTTTTAACTAATAGGGCTGAAAAGGCCCTAAAGTCATTAGGTGATGGAGGGTTGAGAAGGAGAATTGAAGAAGTGATTGATACCCCCTGCCGACACCATCTAAAAATCCAGTGATATCCAAACTTTCCATCCACCCCACCAAACCCACCACTTTTACATCTAAAAACAACTCTAACCCAATTACACATCGACTTTCAGTCTCAATTCCACGGCACCCCCTATAAAACTAATATCAAAACCAAGAAAAATCCCACCCAGTATCCCAGCCCGCTTCATTGCCGAAAGCTTCAATTGAGTCCTAATTCCAGAATCTGCCCTGAATTGTTTTTTCTATGTGTTTTCAGGCTTGTTGAGTAATAGTTTTCAATCAGATTGTTCGTGGCCGGGGCGCTTTCAAAGAAATAGAAAGCGATGAAGTGACCCCAGTTCTTCTCGATCTTTTTCAACCGATTCGCAGAACGCATTGAAGATTGTGTCTTTTCCTCTGGGAACTATGAGTTCCATCATCGAAGCAATGCCTTTATAGGATACATGCAGATCCCTCATAATCTGGTAAATCATGTTTAAAAGATCAAAGAAGCTATCTTTTAGATTTTCCCAAAAACTGCGATCTTCTTCAATAGATTCTTTGCATAGGGGGCAGATATATTTTCCAATCTTAACACCACTCAGCCCTTTCTTGCAGTAGGTGTTGTAGCTGTTATGGATCATTTTTATGTTGCATTTTGGACAGGTGGTGGCACTATTTTTCAAAATATCTCATTTGAGGTGTACTCGAAGTCGTTTGAATACTCTTCAAAGATTTTGATGAGCGTATTTTATCACCGGGGATAGATACGCTTTATTAAGTGAAAAAAGCTTTGGGAGGGGGCATTAGTTCTATCACTGGATTTTTAGATTGTGTCTCCATCATGAGGAGATGCTTTTAGATAAGCTTCGAAGAATGGGGTTTAAAACTTAGCAAGTAGGGATAGCCTCTCAAATGCGGTGTGGCAATATCGCACTTTATACACTATTATTTCAATTTCATGTTCATATTACTTAAATATATGGCCATTATTATCCTAAATCAAGTGATAATTGTATATTCTTATGGTAACAAATCAACTCAATTCCAATAAACGTGATTCGAGTGGGGGGAGATATGAGCCAAACCAGTATAATATGCGTGGAAGAAGCGATTAAGGATCTTTTCGATAATGAACTTGATTACAATAAAATTTTAAAATCTTATTCAGGTGACATTAAAACCGGTGCAGTATCTCTTTTTCAGAGACTGTTTGTCGAATTTCTGCATTTTGATTGGGTGTCAGGTACTTCTGGAGGCATCGCCGAATCATTGCCTGTAGGTGAGTGGTCCGAACGTGCAAGGTTAAAAGATGCTAATATTATTGCAGAAAAAGACAATTTTAAAGTTGTTTACATCACTCTCGAAAAGCTGACTCGTACTGCTCAGCGATATGCCATCAGTTCACTTACAAGTAAGGGATGGGCAATGAAAGGTGAATTTCTTGCAGTGTTTCATGCTCCACAATCAAAAGTCTGGCATCTCGTCAGTCCACATATAAGCGAGGGTGCCCCGATACTCCGGCGTTTCGTGGTCGGTGAGGGTGAGCAGCATCGTACAGTTTCAGAAAATCTGGCAAAAATGGATGCAGAACTATCTATGCCTCTTTTTGAGAGGGTGGAAGATGCTTTCCAGCTTAAAACTGTTACCAATGAGTTTTATAATGAATACAAAGACGTATTCGGAAGGATCAAGGAGCATCTTTTGTCAAAGGGGGTTGGTATAAGAGATGCCAAGAAATTCTCACATCTACTTCTGAATAGGCTTATGTTCATATATTTCATACAGAAGAAGGGCTGGATAAATGATAATAAAAACTTCATCGGATGGTATTTGGATAAATATAAAGATTCGGATGAGGGAGAGGTATTCCATAAAAAGTGGCTGAACGAATTATTTTTTTCTGCAATGAGTAAAAAACCATCTGAAAAGAACATAAATACCGGATTTGGGAAAGAAGTTTGCGAGGTCCTAAATAACATCCCATTTCTGAATGGTGGTCTTTTCGAGAGGGATGATGATGTTGATAAATCTGATATTAAGTTGCCAGATAAACTGATGTTTGAGATCCTGGATGATTTTCTTGAAAAATATAACTTCACCGTAACCGAAGAATCTCCATTTGATGTGGATGTTGCTATTGATCCTGCAATGCTCGGACGGATATATGAAGCTCTGATTGCCGAGGAAGAGCGAGGAAAAGCCGGTATATTTTACACACCGAGGGTTGAAGTCAATCTGATGTGTCGTCTTGCCATATTTGAATTTCTATCGAATAAAGCAAAAGACCCTGATGATGCTTATAAAAGGAAGATAATCGATTTTCTATTTACGCCCATTGTAGATTGGCAAGGTTCTGAACATGATGATTTTAGAAAGTTGATGGATGCACTTCAAAGTGTGAAGGTGGTTGACCCCGCCTGTGGTTCCGGGGCATTTCTTATAGGTATGATGCAGGTTCTAAAGGAGCTTTACAGAAAACTTGATATTGAACCGGATTATGAACTAAAAAACGATATCATCCACAAAAATCTTTATGGTGTGGATATCAAGGACTGGGCTGTACGCATGGCCGAGTTCAGGCTTTGGCTGGCCATCATTGAAGAGGAAGTAGATATCCCAGAGAAGGAGCCAGTGCTACCAAACTTCACTTTCAAGCTAAAAAGTGACGATAGCATAGTTCAAAAGATCGGAGACAAGTTCATCAGACTGGAAGATATCAAGGCTGAATTGTATGGGGAACTAAAGGATGAGTTAAAAAAACCTTGAAGATTTGAAAGAGCGGTACTTCAGGGGAGATAAGGATGTCTTGGATGACATAAATAACACTCAATTAACCATCTTAGAAAAATATATTGATAAGGAAATTCAGGGCTTGAAAGATGAGATAAACAAGGGACAGCAGGTGGATCTGAGCGGAGGTATAACGCCGGAAACAAAAGAAAGACTCGGAGAGATTAACGAAAAGATCAGAAACTTAACAAACACCAAAGAGCTGTTTCGTGAAGCAGTGGGGCAAAAGAAATTTATATGGGATCTGGATTTTCCGGAGATAATGCTAGGCGGCGGTTTTGATATTGTTATTGCAAATCCACCATATATTCGGCAGGAGAAGATTATAAACCAAAATCTTGATTCTGAAGAACTTGAAAATTATCCTGCGGATAAGTTCAAAAAGCTTAAAAAAGAATATAAGGACGACCTGGTTGAATATGTCGATATAACCTATGGAGTTAAACCTACTAAGAAATGTGACTACTATGTTTATTTCTTTTATAATGCTCTGGATCTATTGAACTCAAAAGGAGCAATGGTTTACATCTCATCCAACTCATGGCTTGATGTTGACTTTGGTAAATACCCTCAGAAGCTATTTCTAAAACATGCGAACCTGGATTACGTTATAGATAACCATGCCAGGCGGAGTTTTGAAGAAGCAAGTATAAATACCGTGATAAACGTAATGACAAAAAAATTCGATTCCAATACCCTCTTGAATCGGGTTAATTTCATTGCATTTAAAAAACCATTTGAAGACGTTAACAACCCAAAAACCATTAAAGACTCACTCCTTAACCATAATAATGATGTAAAGCATGTCAAAATTGAAGAAGAGACTCTTGACGTTAGTACGCATGAATCTTTTAGAACAGTAAGCATACCTTCAAGATCTCTTTGGAAACTTGGTGGAGGAGAGATTAGGAAAGCACAGACGAAGATTGATGAAGAACCGTCTGAGAAGATTTTTAGAGGCTCAGGGAATTATAGCGGAGATAAATGGGGTGGGAAATATCTGAGGGCACCTGATATCTACTTCACGATTCTTGAAAAGGGGAAGGATAAACTTGTGAAGTTGGGGGATATTGCAGAGGTTAGAAGGGGATTTACGACAGGTGTGAATGAATTTTTTTATCTGGATGAAGAAAAGATAAAAAAATGGAATATAGAAGAAGAGTTCTTGAAGCCGGTTATTAAAAGTCCAAGGGAAGGTAAATCAATTATTGTAAACTCTAAAGATTTGAAATATAAGGTTTTCATGTGCCATAAATCAAAAGATGAGTTGAAGGGGACCAATGCTTTGGAGTATATTGAATGGGGTGAGAAACAAAAGACTAAAGACGGTGTTTTATGGTGCAATGTACCGAGTGTTCAGGGGAGAAACTATTGGTGGGATTTAGGAAAAACAAAAATAAGTCAAGCATTGTGCATGATGAGCTATAATAGTAGGTATATCTTTTGGAAAAATAACCAGTTTTTAATTGATGAAAGAGTTTATGATATTCATTCGGATGTAGATTCAGTTAATTTGATTCTTTCATTAAACTCGACAATTTCTTTTTTAAGTGTTGAATTGAATGGAAGAGCAAATCTTGGAGAAGGTGCATTGGACTTTAAAGTATACGAAGCAAAAAAAATAGCTATTTTTAATCCTGAGTTATTGCACACAAATAAAATTAAAAATATTTCAGAAAAATTATTTATAAGAGAAATTAAATCAATCTTTCTTGAACTCGGCATAGATCCATCTTCCCCAATCCGCTCTCAAGAACCAAATCCGCTTTCCGATCGAAAAGAACTCGATGATATTATTTTTGATGAAATCGGACTGACAGAAGAAGAGAGAAAGGAAGTATACTGGTCGGTGTGTGAGCTGGTTAAAAATAGGCTCGATAAGGCTAAGAGTGTGTGATAAATGTCAGGTATATTCGATAACAGAGATATTCGTCTTGAGGACGTTATAAAAGATGGATTGAAAGATGATAGGCTGATCAAGTTCAGGGTTGCCGTAGGATACTTTTTTTCAAGTGGTTTAAAAGTGGTTTTTCCGGAACTAAAAGCGTTTATGGACGGTGGAGGCAAAACTCATATTCTGATAGGTAACTGGGTGAACAGAGAAACACAAGAAGACCTCATCAAAGTTTACAAGGATCTGGATATGGTGGAAAAAGCCCAGCCCAACCATCTCATTGAATCGAAGGAACTGGATGATCTGAGTACCGAAGCAAAAGAGGATCTAAAAAAACAGATACTTTATACGCTACCGACGCCTGAGAACGAGGAATACTTTTCGCTTCTGAGAAAATGGATTGAAGAAGGCCAATTTGAATTAAGAATATACGTTAGAGAACGATTTCACGCCAAGGCATATGTCTTTGAAACGTCATGTGGCCAATCATCGGTGACCAGGCCACAACTCTCAGGAATTGTAGGCTCAAGTAATTTCACTTTATCAGGTCTCAGATCAAACACCGAACTCAACGCGGGAGTCTACACCCAGGATGCCGAGGCATTGCGCGAATGGTATGAAGATCGATGGGGGGAGGCAAAGCCTTTTTCCGATGAACTTCTAAAAATATTGAAGGATTCCTGGGTCTCTTATCTACCTGGTGATCTGCCAGCCCCATATTATGTTTATTTGAAAGCGATTTATGAACTTTTCAAAGAGAGTTTAAAGACCACAGACGAGATATTGAGGGGATATCGTGTATATCACGATCTATACGATTTTCAGAAGTGGGCTGTGCTAAGGGCAGTTCAGATTGCAAATAAGCATAAAGGTGTCATGGTCTCAGACATAGTGGGATTTGGAAAAACATATATCGGTGCTGCACTCATGGATCACTTCTACCAGCGCAATTGTAGTCTGGGTCGGAGGGGCAAAGGTTTGGTTATATGCCCACCAAAGCTTGAAAAAATGTGGGAGCAGGTAAAACAGAAATACAGTTTACATATGGACATCGTGAGCATGGGAATGCTTGTCAAACCGGATTACTCTGCCAACCTGCTTGAAGAGCATGGTGATGCCACAGTGGTCCTTATTGATGAGAGCCATCATTTCAGGAATCGTGGTACAAATAGATACAATAACATAATCAGATATCTTCCTCTTGCAAACGAGGTAATACTACTGAGTGCAACGCCATACACCAGAAGTCCTGATGATGTTTACAACCAGATTAAACTATTCCATCCCGAAGACCTGACACTCATACCAATAAATCCGCCCAATCTCAAAGAGTTTATAAAGATGGTTGGTAAAAAACAGGCAAGTCTTTCAGAGCTGTTAACTCACGTGATGGTGCGGCGAACCAGATATGATATAGTTAACCAGTATGGCGGTAAAGATGAGGATGGTAGGGAGTACATAGAGATCGATGGAGAAAAAAAGTACCTACCCAAAAGAAGTTTGAAGACAAAAAGTTACTCTATTGAAGATGTTTATGGAGCGGGGCTTTATGATGAAATCGTGGACACACTCACCGGCCTCAACTATGCAAGATATGCATTGGGATCGGAAAAATATCTAAAGCCACAGTACAGAAGCGAGCGAAAATACCAGGACCTTTCCACAATGGGGACCAACCTGAGGGGTTTGATGAAGGTTTTGTTGCTGAAAAGATTGGAAAGTAGCATACCCGCATTTAGAAAAACTCTACAGAAACTACTAACCAGCCACGATAAATTCTATTCGCTGTTAGAGGAAGGAGTAATAGCGATAGGCGAGAGAATAGATGAATTACTGAGAGAAGAAGACGATCTTGAGCGAATTCGAGACGAGATCGAAGTTAGACGGGAAGAACACAAAATCGAGAAATATGAAATTGATGCTTTTTTTGTAGATGTGTTGAAAAACGATCTTAAATCTGATATAAACAGATTGAGTGAACTTTATGGGAAGATAGACGAAATCTACAAGGATATCGAGTGCGATTATACAAAGGATGATAAGCTAACAGAACTATGCAAACTCCTAAATTCATTGCGTGCTGGAAAGAATGAATATGTGAAAGAAAATGTTGAAAAAGTCCTCGTGTTTAGTGAGTACATCGACACAATTAACCACATTGAAAAAGGGATAGAGTGGATGCAGAAGAACCGGAATTACCTGCGTGACACTGAAATAAAGATGGTAACCTCCAACACAAGAAATGTAAACGAGATAGTAGATCGCTTCGCACCAAAAGCTAATGAAGCTGAGTACAAATATCCAAAGGATCAAGAGATTGATCTACTTGTTGCAACAGACGTGTTGGGTGAAGGACTAAATCTTCAAGATGCAAACGTTGTTATAAATTATGACATTCATTGGAATCCCCTCAGATTAATTCAACGTATCGGACGTGTAGACCGCCTGGGAACTAAACACGAAAAAGTACAAGTATTCAACTTTTTGCCTGAAAAATCTCTTGAGACGGAACTTAAAATTGTCGAAAAAGTGGGAACAAGAATCAGCGAGATAAACGATGTTCTTGGCATGGATGCAAAAGTTCTAACGGAAGATGAGAAGCCCAATCGTTCTTTTATGGAATCGGTTTACAAGGAAAGGGTAGATGGGATTGAAAAATTCGAGAGAGACGTACTTTTAGGAACAGACGCCGTTTCTGGTTCAGTTAGTGAGCTAACCAGATTGATTGAAAGAGATCCTGAATTGATGGAAAAGATAAAAGAATTTGACGGTATAAGAAGCGCAAAACACTGGGATGGAGATAACGATGCGGTATTTGTCCTATGCAGGGCAGGAGACTACGTCACCCCCTACCTAATAGAGTTCTACGGCGACTCTCCAAAGATAATTTCAAGTGCGCAGGAAATGGTATTAGATAAAATTAAATGTGATCCCGAAGAAAAAGTTGCAGACATTCCAAAAGATCTATTCCGAGAAAGGTACTCTATTGCAAGTAAAATTGCCAGAGATAACTTTCAGGAAGAAATAAAAAAGAGAGAGAAATTAGTAGAACCACAGTCAAGTAAAGCAAGAAACTACGTTGAGCGGGAACTTAGAAAATATGCAAAAAGAATCGAAGATCCCGAGCAAAAAAGAACGATTGGTCACTATAAAAATATCATCCACCACATTAGCATCCCCCAAGTATTAGATGAGTTTAAAGATATGGAGAAACACGCAATTGTTGAAGACCAAATATTTATAGCAGTCGAAAGCCTGATAGCCAAATACAACCTTGAAGAAAAATATGAGCGAAAACAGATAATGAAAGAAGCCCTCAAAGAACCACCCCACATATCGTGTGGTATGTATCTAAAAGGCTCAGGATAGATTATAACTGACCCACCCACAACCCCGTTTTCTCGTATCATCCAGTGTTGGATGAGGGGTGGGTCAGTAAATCGTGTTTAAAAGATCAAAGAAGCTAGCTTTTAGATTTTCCAAAAAACTGCGATCTTCTTCAATAGATTCCTTGCATAACGGGCAGATATATTTTCCAATCTTGATGCTACTCAGCCCTTTTTTTGCAGTAGGTGTTGTAGCCGTTGTGGTTCATTTTTGTGTTGCATTTTGGACATGGGTGTGGCACTATTTTTCGGAATACCCCATTTGAGGTGTACTCGAAGTCGTTTGAATACTCTTCAAAGATTTTGATGAGCGTATTTTATCACCGGGAGTAGATACGCTTTCTTAAGTGAAAAAAGCTTTGGGAGGGGGCATTAGTTCTATCACTGGATTTTTAGATTGTGTCCCTATAACCCATGAAAATATCCCATCTCACCAGAAAACTTACATAATTCCCCTAATCTTATTCCAATCACTCACTGTAATTCTTTGACCAGTTTGATGATTAAAACCGCCAAGAACTTCATGTATTTTTCCTAAATCAATACATTCAGATATTTCCCTAATTTTCTCGAATGAATACGCAGTAACAGTTGATTTGCCTTCCGTATAAGTTTTGTATTCTTCATCTGTAAAAGCAGATTGGCGGCTATATTTTTCCCAGATATCCTTTGGTTCGCCGCAGGATAAGTTCTTGATTGTAGTACATCCTTTTACCCCCATGATTGGCGAGGTAATATAAAATAATAAGACCTGTTCACGATCAACTCCAGCGGGTATTCCGCCGCCTCTAAGATAAACACGATCTTTTTTCTCTACCAAGTTTTCGAAATATTTCGGTTTCATAATCGCGATTATCCCTGCAACTTCTTCAGGAGATTTTGGTAGAGATAATCCAAAAAGCTCTTCTAATTTATCATGATCTATAAACTTGACACCTTTTTCATTGGCGTAATCTTTTGCCGAATCAGTGAAAAATGGTGCAAAACAAAAGGACATGCCTTTAGTCATCTCAGCTTCGTGAAGCGATTGAAGTTGTTCTTTATCTACTTCCCTGTCTAAATCCTAGTTTATAAGTGCTGTCGCAACAATTTTCATCCCATTATCAAATCTCTTGTATAAATAACACTGTCTATAAATTAACTCCTTTTCTTGTTTAAACCACCATAAACGTTCCATAACCCATTTGGAGATTGTTACCCAATCATATCCACCGATATATCTAACAGGTAACATTTTTATCAGCAAATAGCTCTCTTTTCCCCTGCCATAAAAATCTCCTCTCGACTGAAACTCGAATCCATTTTTTAGGAAAAATCTAACGGTATCGATTTCACTGACGTAGGCGTCAACTTGTATTTGAGTATGACCACGTTCCATGCAATAGTTTTCGATGTAATCCAAAAGTTTAGATCCATTGCCTTCTTTTCTAAATTCAGGGCATATGTAGAAGTTTTTTAACTCGATGGTTCCACTCGCTGTAACTCGGATAACTCCATCTCCACCAAGCTTTTCAGCAAATGACCCAAAAGCATCTTTTTTACCATCTTTTATTTCTTCGATGGTATTGTCGACCTAAGTTGTATAATCAGGATAATCCAAATCTTGAGGCAATAAAAGCTCTTTCAGATTTTGAAGCTCTTCTTTAGATAGTATCCGATCAGGGTAGCCTTCAGCCATGTTCAACCTTCTTCGACGATTCTTATTTTAAATAAAATGAAATTATCATACTTATCTTCATAGCTTTTGACAAATGCCACAACATTGGGATCATTGCGGACAGTCGGCGGTATTGTTTTATCAAATATTGTAGATGGGATTTCTTTAAGAGAATCGACCACCAAGCGATCTGTAATGATTCCCCATAGTGGATCGGATCGGTAACCTCGCCTTAACTCAACCGTTCGCCCTTCTTTTATAGTCTTAGTATTGAATATGTTATTAATTCCTCGTAGCTCCCAGTTCTTCTTCCCTTCATAAAATAATTGATACCATTTCTCACCCAATGGTAAAAATAACCGATTACTCTTTTTTATTTTATCAATTAGTCCAGGCACCTCAAAACCATCAAAATGATGAAGCTTAAGTTGGCCTGATTGCATTGTAGGTGGTATATACCAATAGTATATCAATATTACTCAAGCGAACTCATTTCAAAACCTTTCTATATCCCCCCACCACCTGCCTTAACCGGAAAGGCCAAGAGCAGATGATAGAACCACACTCAATGGCATCTTTTTCGTCCTGACAAATACGTAACCGCATGGAGAAGAATGAAAAAGTGGCAAGAAGAGGAT
>Ga0209345_10005474_pt1 | contig 11762 bp, 7 predicted proteins | sample Cruoilmetagenom7_FD_187294 | JGI IMG/M metagenome (GOLD analysis project Ga0209345, IMG submission 187294) | Oil polluted marine microbial communities from Coal Oil Point, Santa Barbara, California, USA - Sample 7 (SPAdes) (version 2) | ecosystem: Environmental > Aquatic > Marine > Oil seeps ...
AAGGAAAATCTGTCGCTTGTTGAATCCGATTCAACAGGTATGTTAATTTCTTTTTTGGTGGTCATAGTTATTATCACCCCAAGCCCGAAGATGGCACCAAAGGCATGAATAACAATAGATCCGCCAGTGTCAACAAATGTGCCTAAAGAAATTAGCCCCAAACCATTATCAAGGAGAATCCATTCGTTAAAGGCATAACAGGGTATGAATAGTAGACCGAGTAAAATGTACTGACTCATTTTAAGTCTGCCGAGAGGAGCTCCTGCGCAAATAAGAAGGCTGGCTGCAGCAAATTCTGCAAGAATTAGACTGTCTATTTCTGAGCCTGATCCACCCAAAATACCTAAACTATCTTTTAATATATAAAGAGGAAGCGCAATGCTTACCAAAAGATATGTTGCTGTTACGGAAGAACGTCCATATTTTTTTACGAATACCATTAGAAAGCCGAATCCTGCTAACAGCATTGCCATTATATGGATTGCACGATTGTATTTTTGTACATCTACAACATGATCTAACTCTGTGGCATTGCCAATACCTGCAAGCAAGAAGAGGATTCCTAATGTCAAAAATAATTTTAGAAGCATGTAGGCATTGTTCATGATAAAATTTTCTCCTTAATTTCCAGTCTGATAAATCAGGGTGATAGATTAATTTTAAATCAAAAAATATCATCAATATAGTATGATGCAAATATCATATTCAGAAAATTAAAATAGCACCATAAAACAACAAAAACCCTGATGATTTTCATCATCAGGGTTTTTGTTAAATATATTAACCGCTTTAAGTTTGCGGATTTAATTCTGGCTCCTCAGCACGGACTCGAACCGCGGACCCGATGGTTAACAGCCATCTGCTCTGCCAACTGAGCTACTGAGGAATATTAAATAATATATATATATATAAAAAAACCTAATTAAAGTCAAGAAAATTATTAAAAATATATTCTGATTTTAAAGTAACTTGATGAACTAATAAAATAACGATTCCAAATTTTCTGATTATACTTTTACTTTGTGTTTTGTTCAAATAGCATAATAATTTAATGCACAGTTATTTTGCTGCAAATTTTTTAATTTTTACAGAAAGCTCTTCCAGTTGTTTTTTACTTGCTTTTGAAGGTGCATTCGTAAGAAGGCATGCAGCCTTTTGTGTTTTAGGAAATGCAATAACATCTCTAATAGATGATTGGCCGCAAAGCATCATAACAAGTCTGTCAAAACCCAATGCAATACCTCCATGGGGCGGCGCCCCGGATTGCAATGCAGAAAGTAGAAAACCAAATTTTTCATTATAGGTCTCACTATCCATGCCAAGAGCTTCAAATACTTTAGACTGTATTTCATGGTCATGAATACGGATACTTCCTCCACCAATTTCAGAACCGTTTAATACCAAATCATATGCTCTGGATTGAACTGAAAGGGGATCGGTGCCAAGGCGACAATAGTCGCTTTCTAAAGGAGCTGTAAATGGATGATGTACGGCTTGATATCTTTTTTCTTGTTCGTCATAATCCAGTAAAGGGAAATGTGTAACCCAGGTAAATTTGAATTCATTTTTATTAATAAGATTTAATGATTCTCCAAGATGGTTTCGAAGATGTCCAAGTGATTCATTTACAATTTTAGTTTTGTCAGCTACAAAAAATACAAGGTCACCAGTTTCCATATTTAGATACTTGGCCATCTCATTTTTTTCATTTTCACTGAAAAATTTTGTAATTGGTGACTGCCACTCGGTTTCTTTCACCTTTATCCATGCAAGACCTTTTGCTTTGTAAATTGATACCAGATCTGTAAGGTCATCAATCTGTTTACGTGAAAAATTTATGCACCCTTTTGCGTTTAATGCTTTAACTATCCCACCTTTTTTGACAACATTGGAAAATACTTTGAATCCGGAATCTTTGACAATGTGTGAAATATTTTTTAATTTAAGATCAAATCGAAGATCAGGCTTGTCAAGTCCATACTGATCTAATGCATCTTTATATGTTAATCGTAAAAAGGGCAGGTTAAGTTTTATATTTAAAACCTTGTCAAATACTGTTGACATCATATTTTCTGTAATCTTTATTATGTCATCTTCTCCGATAAATGACATTTCCATATCAATTTGTGTGAACTCAGGTTGGCGATCAGCTCGCAGATCTTCGTCTCTGAAACATCGAACTATTTGATAGTATTTGTCAAATCCTGCAACCATCAATAGCTGCTTGAATATTTGAGGTGACTGGGGCAGGGCATAGAACTTGCCGGCATTAACTCTGCTTGGAACCAGATAATCCCTTGCTCCTTCAGGGGTGCTTCCTGTTAAAAAAGGGGTTTCAATTTCAATGAAATTAAGTTCATTGAGATAGTTTCTTATGGCCATTGCAGCTTTATGTCTTACAATAATGTTTTTTTGCAGTTTTGGACGTCTAAGATCAAGATGACGATGTTGAAGACAAATATTTTCTGACACATCAATATTATCTTCAATTAAAAAAGGAGGTGTTTTTGCTGCATTTAAAATTATAAGCTCAGAAGCCATAACTTCGATTTCACCGGTGAAAAGATTTGGGTTGAGCATATCAGCCGGTCTTTTAATAACTTTTCCTTTGATTCCAAGCACATATTCGTTTCGAATAACATGTGCTTTTTTATGAACTGCTTTGTTTGCTTCAGGATTAAAAACAACCTGAGTTAAGCCTTCTTTATCGCGCAAATCAATAAATATGACTCCACCATGATCTCTACGGCGTTGAACCCATCCCATAAGTATCACAGTCGATCCCACATTTTTTTGGGTTAATTCACAACAATTATGGGTTTTTCTCATTTCACCAAGTATCTCTGACAATGAATTGACTCCTTGTTTAAAGCTATTAAGTAGCTGATATAATTAAATATTTTAAGTCTATTACCAGCAATAATTAATGAACAAATAAAGGATATGTTTAAATATAAAAAATGTAGCTGTACATTTACAGTTATTATTTAATATATTCTTTAATTTTTTCTGTTAAACAGTCAATATGAATTTGAACCTGTTTTTTAGTTTCCATATTTCTTAGTATTATTTTTTTTTCTTCAAGTTCACTATCGCCAACTATTAATACATGTTTAGCTCCAAGCCTGTTTGCCCTTTTCATCTGACTTTTTAAACTTCTGCTGCTAAGGTCTATTTCAACGTGTATACCTGCAAGGCCAAACTCTATATTCCATTTAAAAGCTGCAACTTTGCTGTTTTGTCCTAGTGCTGCAATAAAAATATCAGGTTTGTTTGCAATACAGTTGTTGTGTTGCAAAACAAGTTCTGATAATCTATCAAGTCCTATTGCAAAACCCACTGCAGGTTGGTCAGGGCCTCCTAATTGTTTGATTAGGCCGTCATATCGCCCACCTCCGGCTACAGCATTTTGTGCGCCCAGAGAACCTGTTTGAATTTCAAAGATTGTTTTTGTATAATAATCAAGACCTCTGACAAGATGTTGATCAACAAAAAACGAAATACCAAGATTTGAAAGATTATGTTTAACTGTTTCAAAATGATTACTGCAATCAGAGCATAAACAGTTCATAATTGAAGGTGCATCCTGCACAGCTGTTTTGCAGGATGGCAATTTGCAGTCAAGTATTCTTAAAGGATTTTTTTCGCTTCTTCTTGAACAATCAGGGCAAAAGGACACTTTTTTTTGAGCAATAAATTCAGACAGAGCATCATTAAATTTTGGGCGGCATTTAGGGCAACCAAGGGAGTTAATATGTACGTTGATATCTGAAACTTTAAGTTTGTTAAAAAGAGTTACAACCAAAAATATTAATTGTGTGTCAATTAGTGGGGAGTCAATACCAAAGACTTCTGCATTTATTTGATAAAATTGTCTGTACCTTCCTTTTTGAGGTCTTTCTCTGCGAAACATTGGGCCTATTGTATAAAATTTCTGTACAGGATCTTTTGCATATAGTTTGTGTTGAATGTAAGAACGGACAACAGATGCTGTTGCCTCAGGCCTAAGCGAAATCAGATCTCCTTTTCGGTCTGGAAAGGTATACATTTCTTTTTCAACAATATCAGTGTTATCTCCAATGCTTCTGGCAAAAAGGTCGGCTCGTTCAAGAATTGGAATCCGGATTTCCTTAAAACCAAAATTTTTAAATAAGCTGGTTGCTGTTTTTTCAATTTGCTGCCACGTATAAATTTCATCAGGCAGTATGTCCTTGAATCCTCTTATTAACTGTATCATTATTGATTTTTGCTCATTTTTATATTTAGATAGCTGATAAAATAAAAAATATTACTATAAATAGAATAATTAAAAATTTACAAATTAACATAATGCTATGTTTATGGTCAATGGAAAAGTTGATTAGGGTTTATCTTTTTTGATACTATTTTAACTATTTAATTAAGGTTATATTTAATATATATAAAAATCTGTTTTTTTGTACATGGTTTTATGAGATGCTATAAGAAAATTATTTTCTATTTTGTCTAACTATTATATGTTAATGGTAAAGTTTAATAACCATATTATAATCATATTAACATAAGGAGCCTTTAGAAATGAAAACACAAATTACTACCACGACTCTTTTTAAAATGAAAGAAAAAGGTGAGAAAATAGTTGCTTTAACTTCTTATGACTATCCATTTACCAAAATGGTGGATGAGTCAGGGATACACATGATACTAGTGGGGGACTCTTTAGGAATGGTTATTCAAGGTGAATCAAGTACTCTGCCTGTTACAATGGATGAGATGATTTACCATACACGTATTGTGGCAAAAGCTGCAAAAAGCGCAATGGTTGTAGGAGATATGCCTTTTATGTCTTACCAGGCATGCGTAGAAGATGCAGTTAGAAATGCTGGACGTTTTCTCAAAGAAGCCGGTGCTGGTGCTGTTAAGCTGGAAGGTGGCGTCTCTGTAAGTGCAACAATCAGTGCAATTTCAAAAGCAGGTATACCGGTTCAGGCACATATTGGATTAACACCGCAATCTGTGCATCAAATGGGAGGTTATAAGGTTCAGCGCGATGAAGATCGGCTTTTGGAAGATGCTCGCAAGGTTGAAGCTGCTGGTGCTTTTTCTGTTGTCTTAGAGGGAATTCCCACTAATATTTCAGAAAAAATAACAAATGCCTTGTCTATTCCAACAATAGGAATTGGAGCTGGCCCTTTTTGTGATGGGCAGATTCTCGTACTGCATGATATGCTGGGATTAAATGACAGGCATGTTCCAAAATTTGTAAAACAGTATGCTAATTTGGGCAAAGAAGCTAAAGCAAAGTTAAAACAATACGTAGAGGAAGTACAAAAAGGCAAATTCCCAGCTAAAGAACATTGCTATTAATAAGGTTGCTGTTTTCATATTTTTACACAGCATTAAATTTAAGGCTGTAAAAAAGAACTATTATTTTTAAATAACCTTAATTAATTATATAGGGCTAAACATGAAACCTTCAATTGCTATAGTCGGTTGTGGAAAGGTTGGTACGGTTTTAGGCAGATTTCTTATTAAAGAAGGTTACGCTGTTATAGGAGTTGCCAGTAAAAGTATTTCATCTGCAAAACAAACCGCAAGTAAAGTGAATACTGATAATTACAGTGATGTTCCCTGGGAAATAACAAAAGCTGCAGATGTTGTTTTTATTACAACACCAGATGGCATTATTGCTGATACCTGCAACAGTATATCTACCAATAATGGTTTTTGTAAAAATTCGGTGGTGTTGCATTGTAGTGGTTCACTTGAATCAACCATACTTTCTTCTGCTAAAAAATGTGACGCAACAATAGGTTCAATGCATCCTCTTCAAAGCATTGCTTCAAAAGAGGTTGATAAAAGTCCTTTTCAAGGCATAATAATGTCTGTAGAAGGGGAACAAAACGCAGTTGATATTGCAAAAAAAATTGTAACAGATCTAGGCGCATCCTGTATTACAATCAGAACAGAAGGCAAAACATTATATCATGCTTCAGCTGTTGTAGCATCTAACTATCTTGTTGCTTTACTTGATCTGGCTTTAAAGCTGATACAAGCTTCTGGTGTTACAGATAAAGAAGCATTTAATGTTCTAAAACCATTAATTAACGGAACATTGTCCAATATTGAGAAAGCAGGAACAACAGATGCGCTTACAGGGCCAATTGCAAGAGGAGATTGTGATACAGTAAAAACACATATTAAAAAAATTGAACAAAGCAGTTCTGATTTACTGGAAATCTACAAAGCACTGGGAAAATATACCATTGGTATTGCAAATGCTGGCAAAAGCTTGAATAAAACAACTGTGAAAAATTTAATGGATATATTGAAATAACCTCTAATGGTTATTTCAAATCATGTGCACGGAATATTGATTTAAAAAAACGATGTTTACAATGATTGTCTGATAGAGACAAGGCATGCCTTGTCTCTACGATAAAAATAGATACGGTAGATACGGAAAAATCAATAGAACTGTGGAAGGTGTATATAAAAGGCTCTTAATGGTTCTTGAAGAAGCATTAAGAGCCTTTTATATACTTTTCTTATTTTACTTATTTGCATACCCTGAAATTGTACTTCATTATTGAGCCGATTTGGCAACTTCACGCCATGAATATGGCCTGTTTTTTTACGAATTTTGGACACCGTTGGGGCAGGCATAAGGGGGCCTTGCCCCTATACAGCTTCCTGGTTAAAATATTTTGCAAGTTGTGCCAAACAAGCTATATTCTATTGATAGTTAGCTTGCGTTCTTTTATTTTTTCATTTGCCTGTATTAATTTATCCTTACTTGATATTATTGCAATAGCTTTATTTTGTTCATTCTTATTAAAATATTTTTCAGCAGTTGACATTATTTTTTTTCGGTTTAAATTCAATAGTTGAGCTTTAAAATTTTTACGGACTTGATCTGACAAACCTACAAGCTTTCTGTTGAAAGCTTTCCTTGCAGCAAAACTTGGAGTGCTAGGCTTGTCTATTTCAGAGCAAATCTGCAAGATTGCTTCTTTAACATCTTCTTCACAGTAGCTTCCTGATGTTATAAAAGTGTTAGCATTATCAAAAACTTGCAGTGTTTTGGCTATATGAGGGTCCCTGTATGAGGCCAAAGTAAACAGGCCGTCTTCAGAATTATATACTGCAAATCCTCCGTATGCTCCTCCTTTTTCCCGAATTTCCCGATGAAGATACATGGACTTTAGTATTTTGCTGATAACACTTATAGCTGGCGCATCAACATGCTCCATGCGAATTGCTTTAAATGTTGTAGCAACAAATGAAACCGAAGAAGAGGTACTCCAGCCTTCATTGGGCAAATCACTATTTAAATCCATTTCAGGAAGCATGAAATTTTTGGCCTGATTATATTTTGCTGCTTTTTTTTCAAGATTCTGTTGCAAGCCGATAACTTGTTTGGAGGCAGTTTTTAAGGACTTGTCTTCACCAATTAATGCCATTTTGAAATTTCTAAAGTCGAAAAGTGTGCTTGCAATTGAATATAGATCAGCAGATATTGCCTTAAGTTTTTCATTAGACAGGTCATCTGTAAGTTTTTTTATATATTTTAGCTGTTGTATTCCGTGCCAGATTTCATCAAGAGTGCATGAAACAGAAAAGTTTCTAGAGGCAAGTGAGATTGCCAGCATATGGCCGTTTTGTACTATGGAAGATTCCAGGCCGGATCTATATGCGCGGCATATGCTTTTTAGACGAGTCAAGTTATTAAAATCGTATTGAGTTAGCATCTCAGTTATAATCGAAAACATTGGCTTTATATTACGATTTAGACATTTCCCGTTTAATGTTATAAAAGGAAAACAGTCACCTGTTCCATCAAATTTTGTACGTGCCTGTAAAAATAAGCCTATTCCACCTGTGTATCTATCTATCTGTTGAGAAATTTCTGTGTAATCGTGTTTTTTTGTTCCCATTCTAGGCATTGCATAACAAAAAAAAGTAAGTAACGGTACAATTTCTTTTGGCAAATTTCCAATACCTATAGCTGTAGAAAGGTATGAAATTCCTGATGTTTCCTGCTCGTAGCAAATGGCGGGGATATCTGGATATGCATTTGATTCTTCTACACTTTGAACCAGTGGGGGGATATCTTCAAGTTCCAAAGTCGGAAGTACAGAGATATCCTCTATGGTTTCCTGTTGATCGCGTAATTTTTTTGTCTCTTTGATGATTTTTTTAAGTTCATTTGGTGTAATGTGTTTTTGTAAAAGGCTAAGCTCTTGTTTAACACGTTTATCTTCTTTTTGTTCCACTAAATGATCAGGTTCAAGAGTCAAAAGTACTCTATGTGCATTATTTAAGAAATATTTTTTGATCAGATTTTCAAAAAAATATCCTTTAGACAGTTCTTGTCGAAGTTTTTCAAAATCTGAATCAAGTTGCAATACTGAGATGGGATCACCACTGTGAAACAAGATTCCTACAATAGACAGAACCAGCTGAATGCCATATGGATATGGGGTATTGGTTATTTCCTTTCGATGAAATTCCAGCTGGTGCATTGCCGATTCGATCATATCTTTATCAATTTCATTGTTAGCAAGCTTTTTTAGTGTATCAAATATTATTGTTTCGATTTTTTCAGCTGCAGATTTTTCAACATCCTTAAGTCCGCATACAAACATTGTATCTTTGTTATCAGAATCAAATCCATAGACATCGCTAAGGTTTGATCCTATTTTTGAATCAATTAGATTTTTTCTGAGCGGAGATGCTGCATTCCCAAGAAGTATTTGACCTAGAAGTGAAAGGCTTAGGACTTCAAACGAATCTGTTGTATCAGCAGTAAGCCATGCCAGACATATTTGGCATTTGTTTTTTGAGATTTCATTTTTATCCAGATGGTATTGATATGTAAAATTTCTGGGTGTATTCCAGCGAGGCTGAGATTTAACTTCTGTTTTTGGATCAATGCTGCTGAATTTTGATAATATTTTATTGTTAATAAATGCAAGGTGCTTTTTAAGTGGTATATTGCCGTATGTGTAGAAAAAAGCATTACTTGGATGATAATGGCGTTTATGAAAAGTTTTAAGTTGGCTATATGTTAGAGATGGGATTTGTGCTGGATCTCCTCCGGCATTAAACCTATATGTTGTATCAGGATATAACGAATTTGATATGGATTTTATTAATACCTGGGAAGGTGACGACATGGCTCCTTTCATTTCATTGTATACAATACCTTTGTATACAAGATGAGAAGAACTCGGATCTTTTTGATTGTTTTCAATTTCCAGTCTGTGTCCTTCCTGTTTGAAACTTTGTTTGGCAAGGTTAGGGAAAAAAACTGAGTCCAGGTAGACATCCATAAGGTTATAATAATCTTTTTTGTTTTGTGTGGCAAATGGATACATTGTCCAGTCAGAGGAGGTGAAAGCATTCATGAAAGTGCTTAAGCTTCTTTTTAACATAGAAAAGAAAGGATCATGAACAGGAAATTTTTCAGAACCACATAAAACAGTATGCTCTAGGATATGGGCAACACCAGTGGAATCATTGGGAACAGTTTTAAAAGCTACAGAAAAAGTGTTTTCAGCGTCTTTGTTACTTATGTGAATATGTTTTGCGCCTGATTTAATATGTTCAAGTTCATAGTAGAATGAGTTTATTTCTTTGAGCTGAACAATTCTTTTTACCAAATAACCACATATATTGTTATTTGTGCCAATATCCATATTATTCTGATCAACAGGTTTATTCATAGCAATATCCTTAAAATAGATTTAAAATAAGATGTTAGAATAATGATAAGAGAGAAAAATTTTCAATATATTCATAATAGATTGTTTTTACATGTAAAATAAATTATAAGACATAGTCTTAGAACATAAGTAGTGTAAGATGTACTCAAATTAAATCCATTAAAAAAATAGAAATCTTACTATTTATGAGATTAAAGTAGAGATATTTGTGGAAAGAATGTTTATTTATAATTAGAAAAATCTGAGATAAAAAATTAATAAGTAATAAACAGCATGCTTAAAATATTTTTTATACTATAATTATGATCATACATAAAAAAACAGTTTTTTAAAACAAATATGTTGCATATACTTCTAATATACAGATTTTTTTTGAAAATTAAGTTAATTGTAAAATCAGCATATTTTAAAATATACAAAATACTACAATTTATGTGATATAAGTATACTTTATTTGGTGCATAGGCATTGGAGATGCAGCTTCAACAATTGGTTTTAAAATTTAAAAAATCCTGAATATATATGGAAAAAATAATTATGAAACAATATATTTGCCTCGACTTTTCCGCTTGATTTTTCCTAAATTGTTTAGCCTGAAAATAATATTTCTTATTTTTTTTTCATGAAATCCAGTTTTTGCCCTAATTTCAGCGACTCCTGCACCATTATGAAATTTTTTTAAAACTTCAATTACTCTGTCAGATGCTGTTATTGAAGAATTGCTGTGAAAGATCGATTTGTTTCTATTTTGCTCTATTTGGTTTACTTTATTTATTGCTGTTGTTTTTATCAGTTGTTCCATACTGTTTATTTTTGCAATTAATTTTTCAACATCTTTTTTTGTCGGAATATTATAGTTTTGTAAAAAAAATTTAACCATTGCATCAAAATTAAGATGTTTGCCCTTTTTTATTCCCATGTGCTTCTCCTTAGATTTCTTATTTCAACAGCTATTTACTTTGTGCAAATATTATCTGTTCATTTGTTTTGAAATGGCTTACATATATATTATATGTGCAAATGCCAAGAAACATTATCAAAAATGATTTTGAAACAAACTAATAAGAAAAAAACAAAAAAGCCGGATTCTACCTACAATATGCTGCGGCTTAGATACTGTATTATGAAACATATTTTGCATAATTTTTTAATTTGTGTAAGCAGTTTTTATTTTGTATCATAGAAAATAGTAGATTAAAGGAATTTAAAAGAATAAGTTGCGTATATTTCATCACATCTTTAGATTTTATTTTTTCAATCATAAAGTCCTTTAATATATTATATAAATTTTTTAATTGCTTTAATTGTTTTTTGCATATAGGAAAAAATATTTATAGCAATTGCTATTTATAGTAATTCTATTTATAGTAATTCTATTTATATATAGCTATTTAATAAGTTTGGAAAAGTCAAGAAAAAGCAATTTGTCTGTTGCTTTTTGAATTTTATTGATGGGCTGTTATGGAGTGAAATTTTTTTCAAGTTCAAGGCGAAAAATTAATTTGACCACAGGCATACAGATAGTATTTAAGAGGATCAACTTAATTTTCTAACGCAAAAATTGGATAAATTGTGTTTTGTAACAGCCTGTTGAGTATTAGTGTTCAAAGATAAGGTTGACCTATATTTATTTATTATCTGGCAAAAAATAACTTTTTTAAATGGTTAAACTGCTGCAAAATATGATATCTTCTAAAATGCTTATTAAATCAGAAAAAATTTACCCAAAGAAAAAACTTGGACAAAATTTTTTAAATTATCCATCAGTTGCAGAAAAAATAGTAAGGCTATCAGGTGTTACAAATGAAAATGTGATTATAGAGTTAGGGGCAGGTCTTGGGGCTTTAACAATTCCTTTGGCCAGAGTCGTTCAAAAAATTTACGCGGTTGAAAAAGATCAACAAATTGCAAATATTTTGAAAGCTCAGCTAAAAAATAATATAATTTCAAATGTTTTGTTACTTGAAGACGACATTATGAATGTTGACTTTAATGAAATAGCTGAAAAAGAAAATTGTTCGATAATAGTATTTGGGAACCTTCCTTATAACATTT
>Ga0209345_10005475_pt1 | contig 11758 bp, 8 predicted proteins | sample Cruoilmetagenom7_FD_187294 | JGI IMG/M metagenome (GOLD analysis project Ga0209345, IMG submission 187294) | Oil polluted marine microbial communities from Coal Oil Point, Santa Barbara, California, USA - Sample 7 (SPAdes) (version 2) | ecosystem: Environmental > Aquatic > Marine > Oil seeps ...
CAGACATAGAACTGCTGGCCGGTGCTTCCGATCAGGCGTTCAAGCATGTCCTGATCGATGCGGCCATGCTCGAAGCCGTTCTTGTCCTCTTCGCTGAGCACATGGATCGTTTCCAGACCCGGCATGGCGTCGAACTCCTCGCGCAGGATGATATCGGCCTCGCGCTTGTTGGCGAAAATCAGCCGGTGGCCGGAAAGCTCTCCGCGCTCGCGCAGCATCCGCAAGATGGCAATGAACGGGGTCACGCCGGCGCCGCCGGCAATGAAGGTTCCCCTGCCCTTGTATTCAATCGTGCCCCAGGGATCACCGATGATGAAACGGTCACCGAGGCTCAACTGCCCGATCTGTTCGGTCAGGCCGTCATGCGAGGGGTAGATCTTGATGGTGAACTGCAGCTCGTCCCATTCGGGCAGGGCCGTGAAGGTGAAGGGATTGTCCGCATCGCGCCAGCCGTCCTTGTCAATTCCCACTTCCGCTGCCTGCCCCGGGGTGAATTCAAAACCCTCCGGCTTCTCGAAGGTGAACTGGCGGACATCGTGGGTGATGTCCTCGATTTTGGTGATGGCGAGCGTATGGGCCATAAATATGCTCCTGCGTTGGTGTTGCAGGGGCAATGCATGAGGCCGGGGGATGGTTCCGGAAAGGAGCCCGGACGGGACACCAGGCTCAGAACACCATCGAGAACCTGGCGGCCAGCCCGTGGCTTTGTGCCCTGGTGCCCAGATCGCCGTGATAATCGAGGTTGAAGGTTGCACCGCTGTCGAAATCCAGCCTGAGCCCGGCCTCGATCAGCGCGGTGTCGCGGGCGAGCGGCGCGCCGGTAATCCCGAAAGCATCGCCGGAGGCAAAGCGCATTGCCGAGGCGGCATCGAGATCGCCAACGACATGAGACCAGCCGAGGGAACCGGTGAGCGAGGCGGTATAATTGTCGCCCGCAGCCAGGTACCGTGCGGCGCGCAGGCCAAGAGTCGTGACGCCAAGCGTCTGCGAGGCGGAGGCAACCGAGAGGGCAGCCGCGCCGCCGGTTTCGGTGAAGGCCGCATTGCGCTGATGGATCAGGGCGAAACCGGCGTAGGGCTCGAAGCGCGTGCCCCTGCTGTCAAATGCATAGCCAGCCTCGCCGAAGACCTGTGCCGTGGCGGCGGTGTAATCCGCGCCTAGGGTGTTGCTGAGCGTGCCTGCGGTGACTGTGCGGCTGACGGACACATCATGCAGACCGTAGCTGGCGCCAAACCGCATATCGAGCGGGCCAAGCCGGCCGCTGGCATAGGCGCCAAGCGTGTAGCTGCCGGCATTGCCAGAAGAAGCGCGGGCGCCGACATCGAAGCCGGTATTGCCATAGCCAGCCATCAGCCCGCCGCGCCAGCCGCCGGCAATGTCGCCGTCGGCCCCGAAGAAGACGCCGCCGGTGCTGTGACCGATGGCGGCCGCGTTGCCGTTGCTGCCGGTTTTGCCCCAGCTGCCATAGCCGTAGCTCCAGAAGGCAGTACCACCGGTACCGGGAGCTTCGCGGTGAGCGTTGAAAGCGGTCGCCGGAGTGCCGGCTGCGTCCAGCCCTTCGAAGGCCGCGCGAATGCGGTTGCTGACGGCGTTGCGGGCAAAGCGGCTGTCATGGATGAACATGCCGTTGGCGGAAGCATAAATTTCGCCGGACAGGCTGTCGAAGGCGGAACGGGCGCTGGCCTGGTCGAGTGGGACGACGGCGTTATAGACGGCGTTGCCGGCGCCCAGGCTTTCTATGCCCCCGGCCGTCGCGCGCTGGTTGGCCGTGTTCGCGGCCGAGGCAAAGCTCGAGGCATTGCGGGTCAGCGTCAGGGTCACATTGTTTGCGCCATAGCCGAGCGCCGCGTCCAGAAATGCGAAGTTTTCGCTGACCGAGCCAAATGTGCCGGTAACACCCGCGCCTGCGGTGATGATCGTGTAGGTGTTGGAAATGGCATAGGTGGAGCCATCGTCGGTGCCGTTTTCCGCTGTGACGCTGACGGTCGCGCCGCTGTCGATGGTCACCGTGCCGGTGGCGGCGAGCTTGTCCGAATTGCCGGCGCTGTCGACTTCGACGGCATAGGTGGAGCCAGCGGCAAAGCTGGCATTGCCATTGACGTTAAGCGTGCCGATCGAATTGCCCGGCGCGATGGTGCTGCCGGAATTGGCCGTCAAACCGGCGAACGTGCCCGAGCCACCGAGCGTGCCGCCATTCAAGGCAATGGCGGGGGCGCTGCCGTTGACCACGAGCTTGCCGGTTCCCGACTTCGTCAGCGTGGTCCCGCTCAGGGTGCCGCTCACGGTGAGAGCGCTGTTACCCGCCGTGTCGATGGAGACACCGCCTGCATTCGGATTGATGTTGCCTGTAAGCGTCCACTTCGAACCGTCGGTCAGGCTGAGCGATCCGACACCGCTGAAATTGGCGTCTTCCGACCCGGAGCCATCAAGTGCCAGCGTTCCGCCTGATGTTCCCAGGTAGACATCTCCGGTCAGGGCGCTGCCGCTGTACATCCGCAAGGTGTTGCCCGAGTTTTCCATATAGATGGCATAATTCCGGGTCGTTCCATCGCCACCCAGTCCACCCGAAATGGTTCCCCGGTTGATGATTTCGACCGCACCGAGACCGGCGCCGACGAGGTGAATACCGATGCCCCCGGCCCCATCCGCCCCGGCATTTCCACCGCCGCTTCCCGCGCCTCCGGAGCCGCCATTGCCGCCGGCGACCACAGTGGACGTATCCGACAATTCAGCGCTCGTCATGGCCGAGTTGATCAGGAACCCGTCGCCGCCGTCGCCTCCATCGCCGCCGTCCGTCGCTGCCAAATTGTAGGCTGTCTTGCCCCCGTCGCCACCAGCCCCACCCGTGTAGCTGTCGGCGCCGAAGGTCACCGTTGCCGGACCGGACGTTTGCGCGGCGCCGCCATCGCTTGCATCGCCGCCGGCGGTGGAGACACTATCGATGGTTCCGGGAAAACCGGGAAAGTTCATCCCCATCACCGAGAACGCTGTTCCCGTGTCGTTGGATATCTCAACGGTGGTGTTTACATTTTCCGATGTGATGGTGAGGGTATCATTGCTGCCTGTACTCGTGGTCGATGCCCTGACACCGTCGATCGCGTTGAGCGCGGCAGCCAGGTCCTGCAACGTATCCCCGGTATTGATCTCGACGAAGCTGACGGCTGCGCCGTTGACCCTGACTTGCAGCCGATCGCCATTGTTGATGCCAGCCAATGCGGTCAGATCGGTGGTGTCGAAATCGATCCCAACAGTCGTGCTGGTTTGGGTCGGGGTATCATTCAGGCCGATGGATGTGCCATCCGTGCCGCTTGCGCCGACCACTGGAGCGGCGATTGCGCAAGCAGGGACCAGAGAAGCGGCGGCAACGGAGGCCATGGCCAACGCGCAGAGCGACCGGCACAATGTCCCCGGACCCACAGGTACGCAAACAGGCCCGGTGGGGCTTGCCGAGAACTGAAAAGAACAATCAACGCCCTTCAAGCTGCGGTTTTGATGTCTTGAGGCCGTTTCGGAGGGCAGTTTTTTCATGAACATATTGCAGGGCAATCGGCATTCTTCGCATAATATCTCCGGAACAGGATAGAGCCCGTTCCCGCCGCCCGCTATCCGATTTCGGCAAAACCCGGACAGGTCGATCAAAATGTCAGGATGCGAGCGTCACCGACGGGGCTTCGCCAAACATGAGCTTGTAATCGCCTGAAAAACGGCCGAGATGCCAAAAGCCGTAGCGCATCGCCACCTGGGTGATCGTAACGTCCCGCGGGTCGGAGCTGGCAAGCACCGAGCGGACATGGTTCAACCGGCGGATCCGCAGATAGGCGACCGGGGACATTCCGACATATTCGTGGAAAGCATAGCGCAGTGTCCGCTCGGACACGCCGAGTGCCGCACAGATGTCGACAATTGTTGGCAGCACGTCGGCATCAAGGTGATCCTCGACGTAGCTTCGGGCCTTTTTACCGATCTGCATGGCCCGCAAGCGCTCATTGAACGTCGGTGCAATGTTCTCTTCCGTGACAATGGCCATATGCAGGACAGCCTGCAAAACCTGATCGCGGATGATATCGGGATCCAGCGGCTCGCCGCGCGCGGCTGCCTCCCGCGCCGTCTCGAGCCAAAGATCAACCGCGCTCTTGAAGACGCTTTGCCGGTGCGTGGTCAACGGCACAACGCTTTTCGGCGGGGTCTCCCAGAATGCCGGATTGAGGGTCCTGGCCCCGCGCAGGAATTGCTGCTGGCTGAAGCCGACATAGGCGGTCTCGGTTCCGGCCGGCACAAAGATGTCGTACTCGACGTTTCCCGGCATGAAGAAAACCGTGCCGGTCTCTTCGCTGCTGTGCTCGGAAAACCGGACCGTCCCGGCCTGCGTGCAGATGGATACGGTGCAGAAGTCGGCCGGCGCGGTGCCAATTTTCTGCACCGAGGCTTCCTGACGCTCACGCACGACCTGTTGCGTTCCAAAATCAAGGCTATCGAACTGCACCACCTTGCGGCCATGGCTGAGCTGGTGGCACTCCATCTCGACCCAGGACTGAAGCAGGGCCTGGTCGGCCGGATCCTCGACTGCCGCGGAACGCAGAAAATCCCGATGATCGGAAGCCGTGGCACCAGAGAGCGCAGACTTGGGATCCGGGCTTTCGGGACCACTCGCGAAGGCCCGGCTTGTGAATTTTGCAACCTTACCGTGGTTTTCGCTATCCACGACTGAACCGTTCCCGCAATCTCATTGATTCTACGCCTCTTGCAACCCTAGGGATTAGCCGAAAGGACAGGTCCCATCAACCGGGCACAATGCCGCGAAAGGGCGGGCAGGCCGTGGAGCGATTTGCCGCCAGCGGCTCAGGAGGCCAGTGTCTCTGCCGGGGTTTGGCCGAACATCCGCTGGTAGTCTCCGGCAAACCGGTTCAGACGCAGGAAACCGAAGCGCGTCGCCACCCCGGTGGTGGTGGTGCTCTGTGGATCAGAGGAGGCAAGCACCTCGTGTGCGCGGTTCAACCGGGACTGGCGCAGATAGGCTGAGGGCGACATGCCGATACAGGCGCGGAAGGCATATTGCAGCGTGCGTTCCGACACGCCGAGAGAAGCGCAGATATCGACGATGGTGGGCAGCACGTCGCGGTCCAGGCAATCTTCGACAAAGCCGCAGGCCCTTCGGCCAATGCGCAGCGCCTGCGACCGTTCGTGGAACGACAGATCGGTATTGGCGTGTTCAAAGGGGCGTGCCGTGACTATTTGCAGCGCCGCCTGAAAGACAATTCTGCGCATGACATCGGGATCGAGAACCTCGCCCCGCGACCGAGCGTCACAGGCCGCGGCGAACCAGAGATCGACCATGTCCTTGAGCGATGCCTGCTGGGACGTGTTGATCATCGTCACCCGCTCCGGAGCACCGTCCCAGGCTTCCGGATCGAGCGCCCGGGCGCCATGCAAAAACTGCTCCTGGCTGAAGCTGACATAAACGGTCTCTATCCCGGCCGGAACGAGAACATCGAACTCGGTATTTCCGGGCATGAAGAACGTGGTGTCGTCCAGCCCGGCGGTAAGCTCGCAAAACCGGACACCAGAGCCCAGAGTGCAAGTCGAAATGCTGCAGAAATCTTCGGGTGCGCGCCCCAGCTTGCGGATCCCGGCATCCTGGCGTTCGCGTACGACCTTGTAGGCGCCAAGGTCGAGGCAGTCGATTCTGGCCACGGTCTGGCCATCGCCAAGTTGATAGCATTGCATCTCGACCCACGGCTGCAAGGCAGCCTGATCGGCGGCGTCATTGATCTGCGTCGACCACAGAGCCGGAGCATCGGATGATGTCTCGGCGACAACTGTCACGTATCCAGAAGCCATATTCGGTCCCACCCTCCCAAGTGTGCCGTTTCCCCCCTGCCATGCCTCTGCGGGCATTGGCAGTTCAGGACAGGCCGACGCGCGAAAATTCGATCGTCGTGAATGTCATTATACCACAACGATGACAGGAAACCTTAACTCGCGTCAATAAGGACAAAACGAAGCATCAAGGCCCGGCAAAGCACTCTGTTGAACAAGGCTGCGGTTGGCGGCAAATGCAGCGGCAGGCGGCTTTCCGCCGGACTGTTGCATCAAGCGCCGGCGAGCCATGCCGGTGACAGACAGAAGCCCCCGGACCTTTCGGGCCGGGGGCTTCTTAATTGTTCAGGCTCGGGCGGTTGCCCGCCCATGGTTATCGTAGCAGGGCTTATTCGCCGCCTTCGATTTCCTTGCCGGTTTCCTGGTCGACGACCTTCATCGACAGGCGAACCTTGCCGCGCTCGTCGAAGCCCAGCAGCTTGACCCAGACCTTCTGGCCTTCCTTGACCACGTCTGCGGTCTTGGCGACACGTTCTGCAGCGAGCTGCGAGATGTGGACCAAGCCGTCCTTGGGACCGAAGAAGTTCACGAAGGCGCCGAAATCGGCAACCTTGACGACGGTGCCTTCATAGATCACGCCAACTTCAGGCTCGGCAACGATCGAGTGGATCCACTTCTTGGCGGCCTCGATTTCCTTGCCCGAGGACGAGGCGATCTTGATGGTGCCGTCGTCGTCGATGTTGATCTTGGCGCCGGTCTTTTCGACGATTTCGCGGATGATCTTGCCGCCGGTGCCGATGACGTCACGGATCTTGTCGACCGGGATGTTCATGACTTCGATGCGCGGAGCGAATTCGCCCAGCTGGCCACGGCTTTCGGTCAGCGCGTTGCCCATTTCGCCAAGGATATGCAGGCGACCGTCCTTGGCCTGGCCAAGAGCGATCTGCATGATTTCCTCGGTGATGCCATCGATCTTGATGTCCATCTGCAGGGCGGTGATGCCGTCGGAGGTACCGGCGACCTTGAAGTCCATGTCGCCGAGGTGATCTTCGTCGCCGAGAATGTCGGAGAGAACGGCGAACTCATCGCCTTCCTTGATCAGGCCCATGGCGATACCGGCAACCGGCTTGGCCAGCGGCACGCCTGCATCCATCAGCGCCAGCGAGGTGCCGCAGACGGTTGCCATCGAGGACGAACCGTTGGATTCGGTGATCTCGGAGACGACACGCAGGGTGTAGGGGAACTGGTCGGCAGACGGCATCATCGGGTGGATAGCGCGCCATGCGAGCTTGCCGTGACCGATTTCGCGGCGACCGGGCGAACCGGTACGGCCTGTTTCACCGACCGAGTAGGGCGGGAAGTTGTAGTGCAGCATGAAGGTGGCCTTGTAGGTCCCTGTCAGGCTGTCGACATACTGCTCGTCTTCGCCGGTGCCGAGCGTGGCGACAACAATCGCCTGGGTCTCGCCACGGGTGAACAGGGCCGAGCCGTGGGTGCGCGGCAGCAGGCCGACTTCGGAGACGATCGGACGCACGGTCGAGAGATCGCGGCCGTCGATGCGGCTCTTGGTCTCGAGGATGGCGCCGCGGACGACCTTGGCCTGCAGCGACTTGAAGACAGCGCCGATGACTTCGGAAGTGAAGCGGGGCTCTTCGCCATCGGCGGGAGCAAAGTGCTCCTTGACCTTTGCCTTGACCGCGTCGATGGCGGCATAGCGGGCTGCCTTGTCGATGTTGGTGTAAGCGGCGCGCAGATCGGCTTCGCACATGGCGAGCATTTCGGCTTCAAGCTCGGAGTGATCCGGAGCGGTGAAGTCGCGCGGCTCTTTCGCAGCGGCTTCGGCAAGCTTGATGATCGCATCGATCACCGGCTGCATCGACTTGTGGCCGAACATGACGGCGCCGAGCATGACATCTTCGGCCAGTTCCTTGGCTTCCGATTCAACCATCAGGACAGCTTCGGAGGTACCGGCGACGATCAGGTCGAGTGCCGATTCCGGCATTTCGTCGACATGCGGGTTCAGCACATAGTCGCCGTTGATGTAGCCGACGCGGGCGCCAGCGATCGGGCCCATGAACGGGATGCCCGAAATGGTCAGTGCAGCGGAGGCTGCGACGAGCGCCAGAATGTCGGGGTTGTTTTCCAGATCGTGCTGCAGAACGGTGATGATGATCTGCGTGTCGTTCTTGTAGCCTTCAGGAAACAGCGGGCGCAGCGGGCGGTCGATGAGGCGCGATGTCAGCGTCTCGTTCTCGCTCGGGCGGCCTTCGCGCTTGAAATAGCCGCCGGGGATCTTGCCGGCTGCGTAGGTCTTTTCCTGGTAGTTGACGGTCAGCGGAAAGAAATCCTGGCCGGGCTTGGGCGACTTCGCCGAAACGACGGTGGCGAGCACCGTGGTTTCGCCGTAGGAGGCGATGACGGCGCCATCAGCCTGACGGGCAACCTTGCCGGTTTCCAGTGTGAGCGGACGACCGCCCCATTCAATCTCGACCTTGTGGGTATCGAACATATCTTGTCCTTCGTATGCGGGAATGTGGGCATGGCCGCTTTTCGGCCGCGCACTTCACTGTCCCGTTGGTTTTGAGCGCATCTCGGGCAAGACAGCCGGAGGCTTTGAGGTGCCGCGTTGCAAACCGCGGCGAAAGCATCCGGCAATCCTGCCCCATGACAGGCTATCTTAGTGTCTTGCGAACCGGATTACCCGGTTCTTCGGACGGTTGTGGCGCGAGTTTCAGGCCGGTGGGCCCGGTGGCGCGCGCCTTGGCGCCAGGATTCCGTTCCGGATCGAAGATGACCGGAAGCGGGAAAATGGTCCGGCGGGCGAGGCAGATGCTCCGCCCGCCGGAGAACCGATTAGCGGCGGATGCCCAGACGGGCGATCAGCGCTGCGTAGCGCGCTTCGTCCTTGCGCTTGACATAGTCAAGCAGCGAACGGCGCGTGGACACCATGGTCAACAGCCCGCGGCGTGAATGGTTGTCCTTCTTGTTTTCCTTGAAGTGGCCGGTCAGGTTGTTGATCCGTTCGGTCAGAATGGCAACCTGGACTTCCGGTGACCCGGTGTCGCCGGGCTTCGTGGCGTATTCTTCGATCAGCGCAGCCTTGCGCTCAGCAGTAATCGACATCGTGGATCCTTTCAGTAGGGATGAATATGGCGCCCGCTGCCGGGATGTCGTCCAGCAAGGGCCTCGAAGTGTCATGACGGACAAACCGTCAATAACGGCTGGGCTATAGGCCAATTGAAGCCAAAATGAAAGGGAAATGTGCTGCGCACTGCCGCTGGCCATGTGCCAGGTCCGGCCAGACGATGGCGGCGGGCCCGCGGCAGACCGCGGATGCGTGCCTTTCAGCAGCCATGCTTGATATAGGCATCGGGCACGGCCTCGATCCAGGCCACGGAACCGGCCTCCTCGCCCGAGATGTAAGGACCGTCGGCGACACAGTAGAAGCCGTCGCGGAAGCCGTCGACATCGGACGTGTTGAGCACCCGCGTCCCGGCACCACCGCCAACCATCGGCCCGCCGAGGTCGATCAGCTGACGCTTGGCGTCGGCACGGCTCTTCGTGCATCCGAGGATGATGTACCAGCCGCAGCCTTGCGCATCGAAACCAGGCGTCTGTGCGCTGGCTGGCAGTACCTGGGCTGCGAGTGCGCCGACGGACAGGCCGGCGATGACGGTGGCAATGGAAATTGATTTCATGGCCGGCTCCCCCGAGGCCGGATACCGCCGGCCCGATCATGGCTCAAGACACGCTCAGGGGGCCACTTTGCAACAGGGGATTGTCCGGCGCAAGGTGCGGCTCAGGACTTGAACACCCGGCGGGGGCGGAACTCGCCGCCGGCGACTTCACCGATCGAGAGCAGTTGCCCGCGAACGAAAGCGCAGGCATCATCGGTGGCGACAGGGGCGTCGCGGCCGCGCAGGATAATCGGATTGCCCATGCGGATGCGGTGGGCCTGGTCCTCGCTGACATCGATGCGCGGCAGCATGCCCAAGGCTTCGCCAGCGGGCACCAGATAGGCATCGAGCCTGGCAAGGCGCTCGGCATCGTCCTCGATTTCCTCAAGTGCGATGAGATCGGCGAGCGGCACCATGGCGTCTTCGGAGAACGGAGCAACCATCGTGCGGCGCAAGGCCGAAACATGGCCGTAGCAGCCAAGCTGGCGGCCGAAATCACGGGCCAGCGCACGGACATAGGTGCCCTTGCCACATTCGACCTCGAACACGGCATGATCGGCATCGGGACAGCCCAGCAGCGTGATGCGGTGGATCTCGACCTCGCGGGCGGGAATCTCGACCACCTCGCCGTCGCGGGCCATGTCGTAGGCGCGTTCGCCGGCAATCTTGACGGCGGAAAAGGCAGGCGGAACCTGTTCGATGACGCCGGTATAGGCCGGCAGGATCGCCTCGATCGCATCACGGTCGGGACGCGTGTCGGAGCTTGCCGTCACCTCGCCCTCGAGATCGTCGGTGTTGCGCTCCTGCCCCCAGGCGACGGTGAATTCGTAGATCTTGCGGCCATCCATGACGTAGGGAACCGTCTTGGTGGCGTCGCCGAGCGCGATCGGCAACATGCCCGAAGCCAGCGGATCGAGCGTGCCGGCGTGACCGGCCTTTTCAGCCTTGAACAGCCATTTGATCTTGGAGACAGCCTCGGTGGAACCAAAATCCCACGGCTTGTCGAGAACCAGCCATCCGGAAATCGGCCGGCCCTTCTTCTTGCCACGACGACCCATCTCAGGCGTTCCCTTCGCCTTCGGAATCGGGGCTTTCCGCCGTCTCTTCCGCAGTCTCATTGTGGTCGAGATCGCGGGCGACTTCGGGCGAGCGCAGGAGCGCATCGATCTTGGAGTAATTCTCGAAGCTGGTGTCGTCGCGGAAACGAAGCTCGGGAATGTTGCGCATCTGGCGCAGATCCGGCGACACGCGTCCGCGGATGAAGCGGGCGTTCTTGTTGAGCGCCGCAATCGTTTCGGCGTGATCATCGACCCCCAGCGGGGTGACATAGGCGGTGGCGACCGTCAGATCCGGGGACATGCGCACTTCGGTGACCGAGATAAGCGTGTTGGAAAGGATCGGATCGCGGATTTCTCCACGCTGCAAGACCTGGGTGATGGCAGCGCGGACCTGTTCGCCGACGCGCAGCATACGCTGGGAAGGAGCCGAGGAGGATGACTTTGGCATGGTGTTCCAACCGAAATTGCGGGCCCAACGGCCCGAGGCAACGCAAGATGGATGGCGACCCGGCGCCTGGAGCGCCGGGTTCTATCCGATCAAAGCGTGCGTGTGACGTGCTCGACGCGGAAGCACTCGATGACATCGCCTGCGCGGATGTCTTCGTAGTTCTCGAAGGCCATACCGCATTCCTGGCCGCCGTTGACTTCGGCAACTTCGTCCTTGAAGCGCTTCAATGTCTTGAGCTTGCCTTCGTGGATGACAACGTTGTCGCGGATCAGGCGGACGCCTGCGCCACGTTCGACCTTGCCTTCGGTAACACGGCAACCGGCGACCTTGCCGACCTTGGTGATGTTGAACACCTCGAGGATCTCGGCATTGCCGAGGAAGGTCTCGCGGCGTTCCGGCGACAGCATGCCCGACATCGCTGCCTTCACGTCATCCACCAGATCGTAGATGATGTTGTAGTAGCGGATCTCGACGCCATCGCGTTCAGCCGCATCGCGCGCCTGCTTGTTGGCGCGGACGTTGAAGCCGATGATCGCGGCGCCCGAAGCTTCGGCCAGCGAGATATCGGATTCGGTGATCGCACCGGCACCGGAATGGATGATCCGGGCGCGGACTTCGTCGGTCCCTAGCTTCTCAATGGCACCGGCAATGGCTTCGATCGAACCCTGCACGTCGCCCTTGACCAGCAGCGGGAATTCCTGGCTGCCGGTATCCTGCAGCTGGGTCATCATCTGCTCGAGCGAACCACGTGTTCCGCT
>Ga0209345_10005476_pt1 | contig 11758 bp, 9 predicted proteins | sample Cruoilmetagenom7_FD_187294 | JGI IMG/M metagenome (GOLD analysis project Ga0209345, IMG submission 187294) | Oil polluted marine microbial communities from Coal Oil Point, Santa Barbara, California, USA - Sample 7 (SPAdes) (version 2) | ecosystem: Environmental > Aquatic > Marine > Oil seeps ...
CGACCATCTTCTGCTCGTAATGGAATTGGAAGTACGCCCTTCCACGGAGCAGAAGTTGCTGTGGCTACAAGGTTCCCATCACGAAAATATTCAACTTTTTCTACACCATGAGCAGCAGAAACATCAACCCAAATTCCAATTGAACGCTTTTGAACAGTACTACCCGAAACTGGTGAAATAATTGAAATTGAAGGTTTTTTCTGAACAGTAGCAGTAGTGTGAACATCGTCGTGTTCTGTCGGTGGAGGAGTAAAAACGGTATTTTCATTTTTCGATGAGTGCTTAAGCCACTCATAAACCGGTCTCTCCCATTCAGAATCATGAGGACGTTCGGAATGAAGATTAACGAATATTTTTTTAACCTTGGCGGATTCAGGAGTAAAAGCAGTGGGTAACTTACCTGAAACTTCATCCACAGTGACTTCAATAAAAGCATCATCTATCTCGAGAGGTACAGCAAAATCAGCAAATGTTTCAACTGAAATCTGATTAGTAGGAGTAGTGCTACTAACAAGCTTACCGGTCATCCGAGAAACACTACGCTTTACAATCCCCTCTGGTGTTTTAAATTCTTCGGCAGGTAAGCCATTGTGAGCATATTCCATAAAATTATGCCAAATCGGACCAGCAGTCGTAAGTCCTGTCGCAGCAACATTCATCGGTGAACCATCGTTATTCCCAACCCAAACTGCGGCGGTAAATTGAGGTGTAAAACCGATTGTCCAAACATCACCCGGTAAAATTTCATCTTCAGAAATACGCTTATTGGCAGTTCCAGTCTTTGCGGCATTAGGACGACCAACCAAATTAAGATTTCCGTTCCAGCCTGCTGGACGCGCGGAAACATCGGAAAGAATGTTGGTTACGAGATACGTAGTCTTGGGGTCAATAACCTGTAGTGGTCTCTGTGGTTCAAACTCGTCGATAACATTCCCTTTTGAATCAGTAATTTTGAGAATTGCCGCAGAAGTAACTCTTTTACCTTCATTAGCAAAAACAGAATAACCAATTACCATTTGCATCATCGACACTTCTGATACTCCAAGACCAATTGTTGGACCATATAATCCCTCATCGGAAACGTCTTCCAATCCCAGATTTTTTGCCAGTTTTACGATTGCACTTTCTCCCGCCAAAATTGCCATCTTAACCGCAGGAATATTGCGAGAATAACTTAATGCACGCCGTAGAGACATTGGTCCCATGAACTTTCCATCATAGTTACTTGGAGTATATTCATCTGTCCCTTTGCCGAAATTAGTTTTGACATCCCACAAAACTGACGCCGGAGTATAACCGGCAAGCAGTCCGGCCGCATAAACAAATGGTTTAAAACTAGATCCCGGCTGACGCAAACGTGTCGTAAGATTAGTCGCTCCATCATTACCCCAACCATTCTCATCAAGCACCTCGAAATAATCACGACTACCAACCATGGCACGAATTTGCCCAGTCTCGTTATCCATGGCCAACAATGCTGCATTAGTAGCATTAAATCTGTTTTGTGACCAAGTAATTTCGCCGTTCTGCCCAATTTGACGAGGAAAAGCATCAGCAATCAATTCTTCCGTTTTCTCCTGTAACTTAAGATCAAGTGTAGTGAAAACTCGCAGCCCTCCACGCTCAACCAAGTCTTTACCATACCGTTTTTCCAATAAATCACGCACATAAAATACAAAGTGTGGAGCGCTAATCGGCTCGCGATATACTGTAAATTTCAACGCATTCGCCTCTTGCCAAGCTTTATCAAACTCATCTTGTGAAATAAACCCAAGATCTAACATTCGACGAAAAACATAATCTTTACGCCCGGACGTATAATCAGGATCATTGATATTATCACAGACCGAAGTCATAACGACTGGCAGAGGAGTATCTTTACGCTCAAATAAAAAATTTCTATCGTTGTTTGTCGGAATCCTTGTTCCATTAAGATTGAGTTCAAAATTATTATTACCTGATAAAATTGAGAACCGTTTTTCAAATGGAAATTTAGCCACTTCCCCCGCGTATGCTGTCCACTCTTTCGTAATTACACCGTCCGTTGAAACTCGTAACCAAACCGTGTCAGTAACCGTAAGCGTAAGAGGAGCAACTTCAGCTTCAACCGCTAAAGTTTTTAATTCCTCTTTACCACACACACCCATTAGTTGATCGCGATTTTGTCCATATGGAGAATATCGACTCGGTGCCTGTGGTAATCCTGCCAACACTGCCGCCTCTGCAAGAGTTAGATCTTCTGAATTTTTGGCGAAAAATGTTTGAGCAGCTGCCTGAATCCCATACGCATTTGATCCGTACGGAATTCGATTCAAATACATTTCAAGAATTTCTTCTTTAGAAAATTTATTTTCCAGTTTTAATGAAAGTAGTAACTCTTGTAATTTTCGCCAATAAGTTCTTTCAGGTGAAAGATATGCATTTTTAACAAGTTGCTGCGTAATTGTTGAACCACCTCGTCGCGGACCAACACCAAGTTCAGAAATCACCGCACGTATAATTCCATCCACATCAAAACCGGAATGATTGAAAAATTCATCATCTTCAGCGGCAATTGTCGCTAACTTGATGGATTCCGGCATTTTTTTGAGAGGAATTTCAAACCGATTTTCGTCTCCATGAATCGTATAAAGACTGCTTCCTTCTCGATCGTAAATTATTGTAGATTGACTAGCGTATAGTGCTGTCGCATCATCGATTTGCGGTAAAACCGGGGTAAAAACAAAAGCCAAAATTTGCAACAAGACAAGTACAATAAACCCTCGTAATAGAAAAACTACAGCCAAAAAACCAACAAAAACACTGGTACATCTAACCAACCTGCCTCTTACCTTCTCTTGTCTTTCTTGGCGAATGCGTCTTGCATTACCAATCACGGAGACACGAAACTTACGCTTCATCGAAAGATGATTTTAAAAACTACTAATTCCGTTTGATTTTATCATAGAAGTTTTCGGCAAAATCATCTGTCATACCGGCAATAAAATCTGCAATGACAATATGTAATGGATCTTTTTGAGCACGTACCAAAAACTCAACCGGTAGCAACTTGGGCTGTTTAATGACAGCATTAAAAATCCATTCAATTTTTTCTACTCCTCTGGCAGAAAACTTTTTAACTACTGGAACAAAATAAAACTTCTCTCGAAGAAAATCACGAACAACTGCAAGATCTTCCTGTATTTCAGTAGAAAATTCCGCCAAGGGATAAATAAAATTTTGTACTTCCTTGAGTGAGTTAATTCTATTTTTCTGTATCTTTTTCTCTGTTGTAAAAAGCAGATCGGTCGTCAGAGTAGCAATCAACGCCGACACAGCACGATGATTCCACGCTTCCTCTGATAAATGAGAATCTATATTCGTCGTAGAATCACTCCATAATTTTAAATTTTGTAAATCTTCACGAGAAAAAATTTTGGCGCGAAGACCATCATCAATATCATGATTTGTGTAAGCAATCTCGTCCGCCAAATTCACAATTTGCGCTTCAAGAGATGGTTGCTGAACGAATTTCTCAGCAACATTATCAAAAATAGTCTGGTGTTTAGCAAGACCATCAAGTAGTTCGCGTGTAGGATTAAGTCCATTAAATTCAGAGTATTTTTTTTCGAGTGTCGTCAAAATCCGTCGGGATTGTCGGTTGTGCTCAAAACTCGCATCAAATTTTTGCAGTAGTTCGTTCAGCCGCTCTTCACCAGCATGACCAAAAGGAGTGTGCCCAAGGTCATGTGCAAGCGCAATTATCTCAGTTAAATCCTCATTGATTCCTAAATTACGGGCAAGATTACGAGAAATCTGAGCAACCTCAAGGGTGTGTGTGAGACGATTGCGAAAATGATCACCATAGTGTGCAACGAAAACTTGTGTCTTGCCACGAAGACGACGGAAAGCCTTTGAATGAATAATACGAGCATGATCACGCTGAAAAGCAGTACGAAATTCATCGCGAGATTCAGAAAATTCGCGCGTCGCTAAATCAGAGAACGATGCGTACGGTGCTAGAATTGCACGCTCATGAGATTCGAGTTGTATTCGACTAAAAAGCAATTTTTAAAATTATAAACCTTCATCTCACCCAAGCACAGCGCTAATAAATTTTACATTTCCACGCACAAATTCTGCAATCGGCACAACTTGTTTTCCCGCAAGTTGAACTTTTTTAAGCTCAATCGCACCGTCAATCGTCGCCACAAAAATCCTCCCAGTATCTTCAAAAACGCTACCCTCTTTTTTTTCTTCAAATTTTTGATTTGAAACCTCAAATTCAATTAATTTTAAAACTTTTCCTATGAAATTCGTCCATACTCCCGGCCACACTGCAAACGCACGCAACTTTCTTTTTAAAAGTTCAGCGGAATCGGTTCGCCATGCAACACGTCCGTCTACCTTCTTAATTTTTTGGCAAAAAGTTATATCCGCCTCATTTTGAGGAATCGCAAAAATTTTGTTTGCTGCAATTTTTTGTAAAATTTCTGGAAATTTCTCACCACCAATTTTTGCAAGCTCGTGAGAAAGTTCAATTGAATTTTTTTCAGCAAGCGGAATTTCAAACTTCGCGAAAATATCACCGGAATCCAATTTTTCAGAAATTTGGATAAAACTTACCCCTGTTGTTTGTTCATCTGCCAAAATTGCCGATTGAATTGGCGACGCACCACGAAATTGCGGGAGAAGACTCGCGTGAAGATTGATACAACCAAATCGTGGAATTTTCAAAACTTTGTCTGGCAAAATCTCACCAAATGCAACAACCACAAGAAAATCGAGATCAGTTCTCACTTTTGTGGAAGGAATTTTTTTAAAATCAGCAGTGGAAATTTTTTCTGGCTGAAAAATTGGAATTGAATTTTTTTCGGCAAGAGTTTTTATCGGTGGTGGTGTGAGAATGTTGCCACGACCTACAGGTCGATCAGGTTGTGTAAAAAGCGTAACTATTTCAATTGCATTGCTTGCAAGTAAACTTTCGAAGCTTGGAATCGCAAATTCGGGAGTTCCTGCGAACGCTACTCTTAATTTTTGCATAAAAAAATTTTACATGAAAAAATCCATAAAATTGAAAATTCTTGATCAAGAAGTCATTTTTTATTTTCTTAATTTAACTTTAAATGAAAACTAAACTGGACTTAGTCGAAAACATAGTAGAAAAACGTAAAATTTCAACATGAGCTTTGATCGACAAAAACAGGTCAATCAACTTCTTGCACGAGAAATTGCAGCGTTGCTACCTAGATTTTTTTCCACCAAGCGTTTTGGGATGATGACAATTACCAATGTGCGCACTGCTAAAAATTTTGACTCAGTAAAAGTAAGAATTAGCGTTTCACGAAACGCCCACCAGTTTTATGGTGATGCTAAACGCCATATTTTTCAAATCCAAAAAATCATCAACTCGCAATTAACTATGAAAAAAGTACCCAAAATTATTTTTGAACTTAATCAAAACACAGATCTACTGGAAAAATTAGAACAACTTTAGAAACCTCTGGGGAATACCGAACAAACTGATCTATGATTTCTTCTTTACGTTAGCACTGGAAATGGACAACTGGCACATTTATAGCGCTCGTTAGTGTAATCGTTGGAATGTCGTCAATTGGTGTAAGTAATCAAAACACAAACCAAACCGTTTTTAACCAAATTCCGATTATTCAGAATGCTGAACGTATCATTATAAATCTCAATATTCGCTCTAATAAATCAAAAGAATTATCGGGCAACAGTTCCGTAAAAAAATATTTTTTGTTACTAAATGAAAACTCATTTCAAAAAGCTTATCCTTTGTCACCAACAACAAAAAAATTACACTGATGTATGGGTTCCCTCTCAGTCTCACATCCAAACACCCAACTGAATATCTAAACTATAATTCACTTCTTAAAAACCCAACCAATCTTTCGCGGTAAACATCCCCACCTTACCTACTAAAAATTCTGCTGCCGCTACAGAGCCAGCCGCATAACCATCACGGTTTTTTCCAGAATGAGTTAGCTGAATCAAATCTGAGCTTCCATCAAAATTAACCGTATGAACTCCCACCACTTTTCCCACTCGTGAAGCAGAGATTTGTAATCTTTCCGGAGGAATTGGAAGAATTTCATTATCACTCATTACTTCTTTTTTTTCCTTAAAATTCGTTAATATTTTTTGCGCAATTTCACGCGCGGTTCCCGAAGGTGCATCCGCTTTTTGATTATGATGAGTTTCGTGAATCGCAACATCAAACCCTTTTCCACTCAAAAGCTTCGATGCGCTCTCGACAATCGCGTAAAAAATATTAACTCCGATACTAAAATTTCCTGCATAAAGAAAACCAATTTTTGATTCAGTAACAATTTTTTCGACTTCAGATAACTGCTCATACCATCCCGTGGTACCAACTATAATACTGATATTGAGTGCTGCGAGCCGACGAATATTATCGATAACTACATCGGGATGCGTAAAATCAATTGCTACTTCAGCACCATTCAAGTTTTCGGCGGAAATTTCCGCAGCGGTAGCATCAGGATTTTGCGGATCAATAATCGCAGAAATTTCATGATTTGCTGCTTGAGCTACATCAGCCACAGCACGTCCCATTTTTCCGAAACCAATAATTGCAATTTTCACAGGAAAGGAATAAAAAAATCCATTCAATTTTAGCGGTTTTTATCTCAATGAAAAACGGAATTGAAAAGAAAACATAGCGAGGTTAAAATTTCTCGGTTGGTAAGCTATCAAAAATTGATTCTTGGACTTTGGAAAGCTTATACATTTAAATAATTTAAAAATTCATGCCTCCTCGCCCTCATCGTCGTAATAATCTAGCAACTCTTTTTATCCTCGCGCTCATCATCGCGAGCATTTATGTTATTTTCTCTCCAGAGAAAGAACAATCGGAAAGTGTCGCAATTTCAGCTATTTTGAAACATCTTGAATCAGGTGAAATTACAAAAGTGCGTGAAGAAGGAAGCGATATAGTCGTTACACTAGCTGATGGCAAAAAATTAATAGCAACCCGCCCTGCAGGAATGACGCTGCAAGATCTTGGTTTTATTGATAGTAAAACTGAAAAGCCAATCGAGATTGAATCAGTTGACGCAAGCGGCAATGAATTTTGGTTGAATGTAATTGCGGGAATTATCCCTTTTGTTCTCATTGCGGTTTTTCTGATTTTTATGATGCGTCAAGCCCAATCACACAATCAGGGCGCAATGAGTTTCGGACAGTCACGCGCGAAAGTTGCAGACAAAACAAAAAATAAAACTACTTTTGCTGACGTAGCGGGAGCACGAGAGTCCAAAGAAGAACTTATTGAGATTGTGGATTTTCTAAAATCACCAAAAAAATACACTTCTATGGGAGCAAAGATTCCCAAAGGTGTAATGCTAGTAGGTTCTCCGGGAACAGGAAAAACACTTTTGGCACGTGCAATAGCAGGCGAAGCAAATGTACCCTTTTTTAGTATTTCAGGTTCAGAATTTGTAGAAATGTTTGTAGGAGTAGGAGCTAGTCGTGTGCGTGATTTATTTAAAAAAGCAAAACGAAACGCTCCATCAATCGTATTTATCGATGAAATTGATGCAGTTGGTCGTCAACGTGGCGCAGGTCTGGGGGGCGGACACGATGAACGCGAACAGACACTAAATCAGATTCTCACTGAAATGGATGGTTTTGAGACCAATACAAATGTAATCGTAGTAGCCGCAACTAATCGTCCTGATGTACTCGATCCAGCACTTCTTCGTCCCGGACGTTTTGATCGACGAGTAGTTATTGATATTCCAGATGTGAAAGAACGTGGGGAAATTTTGGCAGTTCACACTAGAAATAAACCACTTGGGCGAAATGTTGATCTTCCCAAAATTGCCAAACAAACACCTGGTTTTACTGGCGCCGATTTGGAAAATCTTTTGAATGAAGCAGCCATTTTAGCGGCAAAAAACGGTCAAAAAATAATCAACCATTCTGATCTTGAAAAATCGGTTGAAAAAGTTGCGCTCGGTCCGGAAAAAAAGTCACGTGTCTTGAGTGACGATGAACGAAAAATCACCGCTTTTCACGAGACTGGTCATGCAATTGTCTCACATGTATTACCGCACACCGATCCTGTTCATAAAGTCTCAATTGTGAGCCGAGGAATGAGCTTGGGGGTAACTTGGTATTTACCGGAAATAGACCGAAAGCTAGAGAGTAAATCACATTTTCATGAAGAAATTGCGAGTCTTCTTGGCGGACGAGCAGCTGAAGAATTCGTATTTGGCGAAGTAACAACTGGGGCAAGTAACGATCTTGAACGCGCCACTAAAATCGCAAGACAGATGGTTACAAAATTCGGAATGAGCGAACAAATAGGAGCTGTAATTTATGGTGAAAGTCATGGTTCGGTTTTCTTGGGACGAGATCTCGGTCACGAAAAGAATTACTCTGAAGAAATGGCAAGTCGAATTGACACAGAAATTAAAAAAATTATTGATGCGGGCGAACGCACGGCAAAATCAATTCTTATCCGTCATAAAACTAAATTAAAGAAGATTGCCGAAAAACTACTCGCATCTGAAACTCTGGATTCAGACGAGTTCATCAAGCTGTTTGGTTCACCAAAAACAGTAGGAAAATTATCTATAAAAATTTAACTTTCAAAGTGTTTTATCTTGCCTCTGATCACGCTGGCTTTGCGCTTAAGGAAAAACTCAAACAAGTTTTGATTGATTATAAAATCAAGTTTGAAGATCTTGGTACAAATTCATTAGAAAAATCTGTAGATTACCCTGATTTTGCGCATAAGCTCGCAAAGAAAATTAGTGAAAATTTAACGCAAAACCGAGGTATTGGAATTTGTGGAACAGGCATCGGAATTTCAATTGCGCTTAATCGTCATCGTAAAATTCGAGCAGCACGTTGTCTCTCCGTGGAAGATGCCGAACTCACTCGTAAACATAATAATGCCAATGTTTTAGTTTTGGCAGGACGAAAAACTACTCCCAAGCTTGCCCGGCAAATACTTAGAAAATTTTTGGAAATAAAATTTGAAGGCGGTCGTCATAAAAAACGAGTCAGTAAAATTGAAATTTAATTTTTCTATTATTTTTGATAATTCCATCAAAATCGCTCCCTCAATTCTCGCTGCTGACTTCGGTCAGCTGAATAATGAAATAGCAACAATTGAGCAATATGCCGACTGGCTTCATATTGATGTAATGGACGGACATTTTGTTCCAAATTTAACGTTTGGCGCACCCATATTAAAACACCTCAAAACAAAACTTTTTCGAGATTGTCACTTAATGGTCTCGAACCCCAAAATACTTTTGAATGATTTTGTACAAGCAGGAGCAGACGCAATCACAATTCATGCGGAAATCGATGATGATATTCAAGAAATTCTCGCCAAAATTCGTACGCTCGGTTGTCGATCTGGAATCTCAATCAAGCCGACTACTCCAGTCGCAGCAATTGAAAAATATCTAAGCCTAGTCGATTTGGTGCTTGTAATGACGGTGGAGCCCGGTTTCGGCGGACAACAATTTTTGGAAAATTGCGTGCCAAAAATTACAGAACTCCGCCAGCTCGTTCCCAAAATGGATATTTCCGTCGATGGAGGCATAAACGCAGAAACCGCAAAGCTCGTACGTGATGCAGGCGCAAACATTTTGGTAGCGGGAAACTATGTTTTTAAAGCGGAGAATCGAAAAAAAGCGATTGAAGTACTGAGGGGGTAGTGAAATTTTTTTCAAAATCACTCTAAGGTCTAAAGTGTCACCTTCCCTATTATCTATAACTTCAGCAAAATAAAACCGACTATACTCAAGCTCAGAATTTAAGGAAAAACCAGTTCAAAAAATTTCACTCTTGAGCGACTTATCAATTCTTCTGTATATCTCCAAGCAAGTGTTTTTGAGCTTTTGCATTCAAGGAATTTCTCAGTTTCCATTCCACTCCCAACATCATCATAAATAGTCCCCCAAATGCAATAAGTTTACCAAAAGAGGTATCGACAAAAAGCGCAATTGCGCCAAAAATCGCAGAGGTAAGATAAATCGTAAGTACGGTTCTCTTATCGGAAAATCCAGCGGCAACTAAACGATGATGAAGATGTCCGAAATCTCCACGAAATGGAGATTGTTTTTGTTTGAGCCGACGGAAAATAACCCACACAGCATCAATCAATGGTACCCCAAGAACAAGCGCTGCCGTCGCTATTTTGCCACCAGAAAAAATCGCAAGAGCGGCAAGCACAAACCCAAAAAACATTGAACCAGTATCACCGAGAAGAATTTTGGGTGGCGGAAAATTAAAAAAAGTAAATGATATAGCACATCCAGCCAGAATTCCCGAAAGTGCAACCACTACTGATTGATCAAAAAAATGAAATCCTTCTCGTGCAGCGAGAAAAAACAGCGCGAGCGCAGCGAGCGCAGCTATCCCACTGGTAATTCCCGGTACACCATCAAACCAATTCAATGAATTTGTAAGCAGTAAAACCCACGCAACAGTAAAAAGATCAGCTAAAAGTGTGAGATGATATTCCCCACCCCACCAACTTCCGATATTCCAATCAAAAGAAGTAAGATCAAAAATTCCACCAAAAGGATTTGTTAAATGCGCAATTCCCACACCCCCTAAGACAAGAAGAAAAGCAGCAAGAATTTGAAAACCGAGCCGAACGAAAGACGGCAGCTCAAAAGCATCATCAAGAAATGAAACCATGACGATCAAAATTACCCCCGCGAGCAATCCAAGAATTTCTTTTGAAAGCGGAAGAAAAATCAAAACTGAAACTAAAAACCCAACAAAAATCACGAGTCCACCAAAATATGGAATCGGTGCACGCTTCAGTCCGTATTTTTTGGGATTATCAAGTAAGCCAAACCGCGGAAAAAATTTCACCGCAGAAATGGTGAGAAAAGCTGTGAGAAAAAAAGCAAAAACAAAAGGAAGGAAGTTCACTTTTGAAGTTTAGCGAGAATGAATGAAAACTTAAACTGGATTGAACTCATTCAAAGTTAAAGTTGTCGTAGCTACTAACAGCTCACAATTAATAGCAAAAATCATTCGTATGAAAACCAGTCAAGCAAATTCAATTTGTTTTATTTTTGGAATTGAATATTTAATATATTAAAGTATTTTAAATCATTAGCATTCATCCTCTTGCTTCCTCTTAAGAACAAAGTTTCTTGTTTCAACTAGGAACAACTACTAATTTTACGAGCAGTAAATTCGGTTGTTTTAATAAAAACCTTTTCTGGCTTCAGTAATCTTTTTTGAGGCTCAATTTCTAAAATTGCTAGTAATTTTTCATTCGAGAAACCAGCAACTTTTTCGTTGGCGCGAGCAAAAATTTTTTGACCAATACGAATTTTTTCCGCCTCAATTCTTGTAAGATTTAGCTGCGGAAAAATCACGCCTGCCTCAAGTGGTAGTAGATTTTCTGCATGAATATTTTTTAACGGAATCGCACGATTCATTGAAAATCTACCCACTTGAGTCCGTCGCAACTTAGAAAGATATGCTCCACCACCAATTCTCTCACCAAGATCACGTGCCAATGAACGAATGTAAGTCCCACTACCACAACTAATCTTGAGCTCGACTTGCGGATATACAAAATTAGTAATTTCATTTGAAAAAATTCTAATCTTACGTGACTTCATTTTAATTTTTTCACCTGCCCGCGCACGCGCATAAGCCGGCTTACCGTTAATTTTGATGGCGGAAAACTGTGGTGGAACTTGTTCAATCTCACCAATAAATTCCGGTAGAATTTCTTGAAGCTCCT
>Ga0209345_10005477_pt1 | contig 11758 bp, 5 predicted proteins | sample Cruoilmetagenom7_FD_187294 | JGI IMG/M metagenome (GOLD analysis project Ga0209345, IMG submission 187294) | Oil polluted marine microbial communities from Coal Oil Point, Santa Barbara, California, USA - Sample 7 (SPAdes) (version 2) | ecosystem: Environmental > Aquatic > Marine > Oil seeps ...
GAAGGTGGCAGCAGATAGTCGGTCTGGCGGTCTACTGGAATAAAGCGGCTCATGATGATGTTCCGGTCGTAGCTCAATGACAGGTGGATTATCTCACAGGGCTATCGAAAACCCGACAGACTGCTAGAGCGCTTTTTTACCGCCTCACTGGATCTGCTCTGCATCGCTGATACCAAGGGCTATTTCCGCCGCATCAACCCGGCCTTCAAGGAAACATTGGGCTGGAGTGAAGAAGAACTGCTGAGCCAGCCGTTCATCAACCTGGTTCACCCCGATGATATGGACGCGACACGGCAAGAGGTCAACGGACTTGATGCGGGCAAGCTGGCGCTGCATTTCGAGAACCGCTACCGCTGCCGTGACGGCAGCTATCGCTGGATCGAGTGGCGCGCCCTGCCGCAGCCCAACGGGCTGATCTTTGCCTCGGCACATGACACCACTGAGCGCCACGAATCGACCGAGCAGCTGGAACAGATGAACAAGCTGCTCAATCAACAGGTGAAGGAGATCCAGCTCAAGAATCACGCCATTCAGACCAAGGAAACCGAACTCAATACCCTGCTCAACAACCTGATGGAGTGCGTGATCACCATCGATAACAGAGGGTTGGTCAACAGTGCCAACCCGGCGGTGGAGTCCATATTCGGTTACCGACCGGATGAATTGATCGGGCAAAATGTTTCCACGCTGATGCCGGATCCGGACCGCAGCCGCCATGATGGCTATCTGGCCCGCTACATGGAAACACGGGAACCTCATTTCATCGGTACCAGTCGTGAAGTGATGGGCCAGCACAAGGATGGCCACCTGATTCCGCTGGAGCTTGCAGTAACCGAATATCAGGTCAACGGCCAGACCATGTTTGCCGGCACCCTGCACGATATCAGTGAGCAGAGGGCCATGATCGATGCCCTGACCCGAACACGCGATGAAGCAGAACGTGCCAATACCGCCAAATCCACCTTTCTGGCCACTATGAGTCATGAAATCCGTACCCCCATGAATGGCGTAGTCGGCCTGATCGAGGTACTGGAAAAAAGCCAGCTGAATGAGCAGCAAAACCGTTTGCTTGCCACCATCCGTGAGTCTGCCGGCAATCTGCTGACGCTGATCGACGATATTCTGGACTTTTCCAAGATCGAAGCGGGACGGCTGGAGCTGGAAACCCAGCCGTTTGATCTTGTGGCGTTGATCGAAAATTTGTGCAGCTCGCTGGTTCCCGTGGCGCACCAGCGCGATGTCGACCTGTCCCTGTTCATTGACCCCGAACTGCCCGGCTGGATACTGTCGGACCCGGTCCGGTTGCGTCAGCTGCTGTACAACTTGATCGGCAATGGCATCAAGTTCTGCTCCGGCCGTGACGGAATCAAGGGGCGCGTATCCGTGCGGGTTGGCTTCAGTGGCGAAGACCCTCTTCAGCTCAAGGTCCGCGTCGCCGACAACGGTATCGGCATCAGTGCAGAGCAGCAGAAACTGCTGTTTGCACCCTTTACCCAGGCTGAAAGCTCAACCACACGACGCTTTGGCGGAACAGGGCTTGGGCTGGTGATCTGCAAACACCTTGTGGACCTGATGGGCGGCGGCATCCGCCTGATCAGTGAACCCGATGTCGGCACCGTATTCATCCTGGGCCTGTCGATGAATCCGGCCGCGGCACCTGACTCTGAACAGCCGCTACCGGACCTGACCGGCGTACGCTGCCTGCTGACCGACAGCAGCGACTACAACAGCGATGACCTGTGCCGCTATCTGGAGCACGCCGGGGCCGAGATAGAACTGTTCCAGCGCATTGAGGACGCACTGGAGCAGGCCAGTGCCTGCAACCAACGCTGCACCCTGATCAGCGACCATCCCCTGAGTGCAGACCTGGTGCTGCCGGTGCAGGCACACTATATCCACCTGGAGCATGGACTGCGCCGACGCGGCCGGATCACTGACCCCAACACTATCCGTCTTGACATGGATGCACTGGGTCGACGGGAATTCATCAATGTCGTAGCAGTCGCGGCAGGCAGGATGTCACCCGGTACGATACAGGCCACCCGCGAACCAAAACGGGACGGGCCGAAAGCCCTCTCTATCGGTGATGCCCGTGCGCAAAGCCGGTTGATTCTGGTAGCGGAAGACGACCGGGTCAACCAGCTGGTCATCCTGCAGCAGCTGTCTCTGCTCGGCTATACCGCCGAAGTGGTGGAAGATGGCTGCAAGGCGCTGAAGCTGTGGCAAAAGGGGCTTTACGCCCTGCTGCTGACCGACCTGCATATGCCGCTAATGGATGGCTATACTCTGGCGGCTGAAATTCGACGGCAGGAGCCTGAAGGCACACACATGCCAATCATCGCCCTCACGGCCAACGCCCTGCGTGGTGAATCAAGTCGAGCTCTTGAACAGGGGATGGACGCCTATCTGGTCAAGCCGATCAAACTGGAGCAGTTGAGCCAGACACTGAAGCTATGGCTCGCGCCCTCCGGCACCGAAACCAATACAACGGCGGCCACGGCATCGACACTCGCTTCAGACTCAGCCACAGCCCCACTTGAACTGGATGTGCTGCGCGAACTGGTTGGCTCTGATCCGGCGCTGCTCAGAGAGTTCCTGAGTATCTGGAAAAGCTCATCCGCCCCGTTAATGGATGAATTGCGCCAGGCCTGGCAGGATCAAGACACCGACACCATGCGCTCGGTGGCACATCGGTTCAAGTCTTCATCCCGCTCGATCGGCGCCCTGCCACTGGGTGATCTGTGCGCCGATCTGGAGATGGCCTGCCACGCTCATCATCACGACGAACTTGCCACACTGGTTGATCGATTTGAACAACTCTATGGTGAAACCGATGCTGCCGTTTCGGACACACTGGACCAGATTTAAATCAACCCACATCAAATCGCAAAGAGGGGTAAAACATGACTGCATTCAATGACCCCACTATTCTGATTGCGTCGGACAACAAGAGCACCAACGAGATCATTCAGACGCAACTGGTTGAATTCAATAACCTGGTTATTCCCGAAGATCAGGAGTCCCTGCTGCGCGCCTATCGCAAATACAACCCGGAAGTGATCATTCTGGGCTATGACACCCTCGACAAGTGCGAACAGGTCTACGACCACCTCTACCCGAAAGAGATGGACCAGAACCCGGCCCGGAAGCCACACCGGGTTATCGCCCTGTGCAACAAGCGCGAGGTCAAACGGGCCTATGATCTGTGCAACGGTGATCGGTTCACTGACTACATCGTGTTCTGGCCACTCACCTATGACCCCTACCGACTGGCCATGTCGGTTCACCAGTCAATGACCGATCTGCGGCACAACCACAACGCACAGGCAAACGACCGGGTACTGGTGCGTCAACAGCAGAACATCGGCAAACTTGAGCAGGTGTTCGATCAGCACCACGAGCAGGGACGCGGTTACACCCATCAGGTCGACACCCAGCTATCCAGCCTGATCCACCTGCTCACCGAAACCCTTAACCACTATGACCACCTGGTTAACCGAGTGCTCGACCAGGCGGCTGCCGGGGCACCGGGGCTGCCATCCAAACAGGCTTTTTCCAGCGTGCGTGGTGGTATCGAGCACTCGGTCAACAGCTTCGGGGAGATCAGGCAGCTGTCACGTCAGTTTATCGACTCGCTGGACAAAATGCGGGAAGAGACCGGCACCATTTTCATCAACCGTCGTCTCCACAATGGGCATATACTGGTGGTGGACGATGATGATTTTCAGCGCCAGGTACTCAGCAGCATTCTGACCGGTGAACACTACAGCCTCAGTTTTGCCACCAGTGGTGAGGGCGCGCTGGAAGTGATTCAACACAAACGCCCGGACCTGATCCTGATGGACATTCTGATGCCCGGTATGGATGGGATTGAAGCCACGCGGCAGATCAAGACCGATCCAATGATGGCCACCGTCCCGATCATCATCATCAGCGGTCAAAATCAGCGTGAAACCGTACTGGAGTGCATCACCAAGGGAGCGTCCGACTACATCGTCAAGCCCTATAACAAGGCGACACTGATCGGCAAGATAGAGGAAGCGATTAACGCAGGCCGAATGGCTCTGCAGGGCGGCAAACATGAACAGATCTGATTCCGATACGACACAGCCCGACAGTCTGCACGAACTGACACAGCTGAAATCCGATTTTCTCTTCGGTGTCAGCCATCATTTGCGCACGCCAATCAACGCCATTCTGGGGGTGACTCATCTGGCACTGGCTCAGGCCGAGTCGGAACAGCAGCGCGAGTACCTGATCAGTATCCAGACCACCGGTCGGCAGCTGATGCACAGCGTCAACAATCTGCTGGATCTGTCTCGACTGGAGCAGCGCACGCTGGAACTGGAGCTGCGCAACTTCCAGTTGCAGTCACTGCTGGATGACCTGTCACAGGAGGTGAACTCCCGCCTGACCGACCGCCCGGTGGTGTTTCAGCTGGTCACGGATGAACGTGTTCCAACCACATTGTATGGCGATTCCATGCGCCTGAAGCAGCTGATCGGTTGCTTTACCGATAATGCGATCAAGTTTACCCGGCAGGGGAAGATCCGCCTGCAGGTCAGGCTGGCAGCACGCAACAGCAACAGCATACGCCTGCACTTCACCATTGAAGACACCGGCACGGGCCTGCCACCGGGGTTAGGGCTGGGCCTGTTTCGCAGCAGTGAAAAGTCTTTTGAAGCAACCGACTCAGAACCATCCAAAAGCGGTATTGGCCTGCGCATCGCTCGACTGCTGGCGCGCCTGATGAACGGTGATGCCGGCATGATTACACCTCACTCGCCCGGCGCGGCCTTCTGGTTCACGGTACAACTCAAGCCGGCACAAACGGCTGAACAGGCAAAGACCAATTGGCACAGCGAACGGATCAACACACCCGCCCAAGGTAACAGTGCGCAGGCAGCAGAGGTTGCGGAAGTGCTGCCTCCGGTACGACGCCCCCTGCCCGGTGCAGGCGCCAGCGCGGAACAACTGCTGAATGACCTGCACCAGCGGTTGTTGCTTGAGGATTTCAGCAGCCTGAAGCTGGCCGAGCGTCACGCCGAGGCATTTGAAAAACGGCTGGGTGTCGATGCCATACGCCTGCGTCACGCCCTGCAGGACTTCGATTTCACCCGGGCACGGGCAATTCTGGAGAACTCACGCCGGGACTGCTCTTCGGCGCACTGAAGCAGCCCTTCGGTGACCGAACCTCCGAGTCGTTGGAGTATTCATGAAATCAGCAAGCCTCCCCAGAGGGGGTTAGTTCGGCAACTGACTTGAAGCAAACTCCTGCAGGATACGCAAGGCCAGCCCTTCATACGCACCAATACTTGAAGCATCGAAGCCACGTTCAAAGAAGGGAGCAAAGGCGGGGTTATCTTCGATCTCTTTTTGGCCCAGCATGCGAAAACCCATGTGCCAGGCAGCAAAACTACGGCTGGAAATGGGGTTTCGTATCAGTACCTGCAGGCTGTGGTGCTGAAGGTCACGGTTGATACGTTCGTAGACCTCATCCATGTCCGCTGTTTCAGCTTCAAGAATCTGCAGAAAGCTGCCGTCTGAATACAGCAGCATGCCCGTAATATGATGTTCGTTATTGAAACGCACGGCACTTTCAAGCAACGCTTCAAGCTCAACTCGGCTCATTTTCCTCACAGCGGTACTGACGTAAATCAGCTGTTCCAGCGCCATATTGCCTCCGCCCCCAACCTCAGTGTTCAAACCAAAGATAGTCACGCAGGCACGGATTGACCAGCCGCAAGCGGCCTTCCTGCGCTGTCAGACAGCTAGACTGAGTCCTTGCCCGCCTCAACAACACGATTGCGCCCCAGACGCTTGGCTTCGTACACAGCGCGATCGGCCATGCGCAACCATTGCTCTGAATGCTGCCCGGGCTCCGGTATCTGTCTGCAATAGCCGATACTGACGGTCACCTGAACGCTCTGACCTTCAGGGGTTGGCACTCTCAGCCGCTCGATACAGTCCCTGAGCGCCTCCAGCCGTTCGGCCGCATCATCTGACGAGTCAGCTACTGCAAAAATAACGAACTCTTCCCCGCCAAAGCGCACCAAGTGGTCCGTTTCGCGCCTGAACTGTTCACGCATGGTGTGGCTGATGGCCCGCAGGCATTCATCTCCGACTGCGTGTCCGTACCGGTCATTGACCTGTTTGAACAGGTCTGCATCCACCATGGCAACCAGAAACGCCAAACCATTTCGCTGGCAGATCCGGTAGCAGTCTTCATAGTGCTGCTCAAAGCTGGTTCGATTTCCAAGGCCGGTCAGTTCGTCCGTCGTGCTTGTGACAGCAAGCCGCTCATTGGCTGCAGCCAGTTCTCGATTGAGTGCGCCCAACTTGCGGTTCCAGTAGAACAGCATAAGCAGGATAATGGCCGTAACCGACAGAATCTGCCACAACAGGCTGTAGTCCACCCCCTGTTGCAGCCTGACCGTACGCCATTCACTGTCCATGCGGTGCAGATCTTCACTGCTCAGGCTCGACACCAGCTTTTGCATCAGCCCGCTCAAATGTTGATCAGCCTCCGATGTTGCCATGGCCAGCTCAAGGTCCATGGGTACACGGCCAATGACGCGAATATCAGCCAAGCCGAGGTCCTGCAGTTTTTGGCTGGCCGTTGCCAAGGTGCTGATGTAACCGTACCACTCCCCTCGCTGAAGCCCCTGCAAACCCTCTGTTTCATCTTTTACTTCGATCAAATTCAGACCCGGGTGACTTCGGCGCAACTCTGACAGCAATGGGGAGTCACTTACAATTCCGACCGGACGTTGGCCAATATCGTTCAGGCTGCTGATAAAGGGGGCTTCAATTCGACCCAGTACGATGCTTGGCAAGGTGTAAAACGAGGAGGTGAGCGCGAGCCCTTCAGACTGTCCCACTGATCGACCAACAAGAGGCAACAGGTCACATTGCCCCTGCTTCAAGGCCTCAAGCGAGGCCTGCCAGTGTCGGGTCGGGTGCAGATTGAAGGTGACTCCGGAGCGGCGGCTGAAGATATCCAGAAGAGTGGCTGAAAGCCCCTGGTGATGGCCGCTGCCATCCAGCCCTTCAAGCGGCATCCAGTCGGGGTGAATACAGTAGCTGAGGCTGTTGCTGCGCCTTTCAAGAAAATCCTGCTCTGAGGCACTGAACCCCGTAAACGCCGAGTTTGACTCAAGCTGAGCCCCTAACCAGCGATTCTCTATGGTTCGCATTTCCGTAGGCGTGATTGCAGCCAGTGCAGAATTGATGATCGGAACCAGTGGTTCCAGCTCAGGACGCAGGCCGAAACGCAGGTCTTCTCCACTTATACCCGGCAGGTTCAACTCTCCCGCGATACGCACACCGGTAAGGCCAAGTTCACGGACCCAGTGATTACCATTCGGAAGCGCTGCCAGCACCAGGTCCACCGTCCCCGCCTCCAGGGCGCGGAACATGGAGGCCTGGTTATCAAAGGCCACCACCCCGTCAGGTGCCAGTTCACGCACCTTGCGTTCGTAGAAGATACCGGTGCTGATGGCGACTCTCTGGTCACGGAAATCATCGGGCGAGTTCAAGCGGAAACCAGGCGTGCGGGTAAACACCACGATCGGTACGTGGTGATAGGGTTGTGTGAAACGCGTGAAACTTCTTCGCTCTTCCAGATCGGAAATATTCGCAATGGCATCAATCTCACCCTGGCGCAGCAGTTCGATCAGAACACTCCACCGATCGACCACAGGCGTTGCCTGCAGTCCGGTCAAATCCATGACACGCGCCAAAATATCCACTGACAGCCCTTGAACACGCCCTCCATCCTCGAAGCTCAACGGCGCGTAATCACCCATCAGCCCCACCCTTAAAGGCGCCTGCTGACGAACGGTAAGCTGCTGTGCCGGCGTCAGTCTCAAGGCCCTGTCATCCAAAGCCTTGCCTCCATATTCCTGCCAACGCTCACGCAACTCGTCAACCCAATGCGGATCAATGGCTGCCAGCCCCTCATCCAGCCGTTTGTAAAGCTCGGGCTGATCCAGGTGAACGGCAATCCTGAAGTCTTCCGTTTCCTGTCCCCCGAAGGGCGCTGCCGCCAGAGGTTCGATATTCAAAAAACCCTGTTGGCGAGCCATATAGCGCAATGTCACTTCGGGGCCGATAATGGCATCAATCCAGCCAAAGGCCAGTGCACGCACCAGATCAGGCTGCAGACCGTACTCCACGACATCAAGACCCGATTCCTTCAGGATGCTGGCGTAATAAATATCGGTCAGTGTGCCAATGCGAAAACCCTTGAGATCGGACAGCGTTTCTATCGCTGGCAGCGGTCGATTTTCATCATGCATGATAACGGTGTGGCGCAGATGATAGGGCCGGGTGAAAAGCATCTTGTCAGCCCGCTCTTCACGCCATGAGATCTCATCCACCGCATCCAGCTCGCCACGCAGGAACGCGCCATATACTTCCGACCAGCTGCCAACACGATACTCGAACTCAACACCGCTGATGCGGCTTAACTCCTCCAGGATATCGATCGAGAACCCGCGCAGGCCGCCGGGCCCAAGGCTTGAGTAGGGTGCATTGTCTGCAACAATGCCGATGGTGACCGGAGAGGATTCAGATTCAGCACTGACCTGTGAGGTAAACAGAGACAAAACCAGCAATAAGAGCACTGCGAAATGAAGCCGAAAGGCCATCATAAAATCCATTATTGATGCCGTGTTATTGTTCGCACCAGACTGCTCGGTAGACGTATAGCCATGAATGCATGCACAACTGGTAGAGACGCAACCCACTGAAAACGCAGAAAGCTGTATGCTATTCACTACACATAGTGAATTACATGATACAAGCTTTAAGGGAAAAAACGAGGGTGAGATACAGGTAAGGTACCGGAAATGGTGGGTCGTATAGGACTTGAACCTATGACCAATTGGTTAAAAGCCAACTGCTCTACCAACTGAGCTAACGACCCTCCGGCAGCGAAGAGTGGTGGGTCGTATAGGACTTGAACCTATGACCAATTGGTTAAAAGCCAACTGCTCTACCAACTGAGCTAACGACCCGCTCTTTGCTTGCACCCGCCTCTCGGCAGGTTTGATTTGGCTCCTCGAGCTGGACTCGAACCAGCGACCAATAGATTAACAGTCTACTGCTCTACCAACTGAGCTATCGAGGAACTGTCCAAATCATCATCCTTAATGGCGGAGGGACAGGGATTCGAACCCTGGGGGCCTCTCGACCCGTCGGTTTTCAAGACCGGTGCTTTCGACCACTCAGCCATCCCTCCAAAGGATGGGCGCAGATTTTACAGTCCTGCGCCAAGGTGTCAAGCACGAAGGCTAAATTATTTTGCAAGTTACCGAAATCACTGGCTTTTTACGGCTGTATCGCCCAGATCTTCAAGCCTGCGCGGTGGTGCAAACAGATAGCCCTGCAGTTCATCGCAGGCCTGCTGTCCAAGGAATTCGGCCTGTTCGGCTGTTTCAACCCCTTCGGCCACCACCTTCAACCCCAGGGAGTGGGCCAGCAGGATAATGGTTTGCACAATAATCCGGTCATCGGCATCGGTATCGATATCACGCACAAAGGAACGGTCCACCTTGAGGTAGTCGATCGGCAGCCGCTTGAGGTACTCCAGCGATGAGTAACCGGTACCAAAGTCATCGATGGCCACCTCAACCCCCAACGCCTGCACTTCGGAGAGCTGAGACACGGTGGTGTTGAAGTTTTCCACCAGCGCGCTCTCCGTCACTTCGATACAGAACTGCTCTGGCCGCAGGTGGTACTCTTCCAATACCTCACGCAGTGCGTCCACCCAGCTGCCACTCTGGAACTGGCGTGGTGACAGGTTAATACCGACCTGAAGGCCTTTCAGTGGCGTTTGCTGCAGGTCACGCCCCACCTGATGCAGCAGCCAGACCGTCATCGACTCCAGCGCCTGGCTGGCTTCAGCAATGGGAATGAATTCAGCCGGTGATACCAGTCCCAACTCATGGCTGTGCCAGCGCATCAGCGCCTCGTAGCCGCAGACTTCGCCGCCGGGCATTACCTTGGGCTGATAGACCAGATACAGCTCGTCACGCTCCAGCGCATCGTTGAGGCCCGTCTTGATCCGCATGTTGCGCTGGTTACGAGCATTGATTTGCGGATCGAAGAACGCGTAGCGCCCTCGCCCCTGCTCTTTGGCAAAATACATGGCGGCATCGGCATGGCCGACCAGAGTGTCCTGATCCTCGCCATCACGCGGATAACTGACGATGCCGATACTGGAGCCGATGCGCACATCATGCCTTTCGACTCTGAACGGGGTTTTCAGCTGCTCAATCAGCTTGTCGGCGACCGCGGCCAGGCTGTCATCCCCTTCCGGCTGCGGCAGCAGTACGGTGAACTCGTCCCCTCCCAGACGGAAGGCACTGTCCGACTCACGCAGACAGCCCTTGAGCCGCTCGGCCACCTGACACAGCAGCTGGTCGCCCACGGCATGACCATGGGTATCGTTGACTTCCTTGAACAGGTCCAGATCAATAAACAAAAGACCAAAGGTTTCACCGTAGCGCTTGCCCCGGCGCAGCGCCTCTGTCACTCGGCGCATGAATTCGGTGCGGTTGTACAGACCGGTCAGGGTATCGTGATAGGCGAGCTGGTGCAGATTGCGCTCAGCGTTTTTCTCTTCGGTAATATCTTGGAAAATGCCAAAATAGCCATCCAGCTCTCCCTTGCGGTTGAGGATGGTACTGATCGACAGACGCACCGGATAGACCGTTTTGTCGGCACGCCGGTTCCACAATTCACCGTTCCACTTGCCATTGCGCTGGATGTCCTGCCACATGCGGACGTAGAACGCCGCGTCCTGATGTTCCGATTTCTGAATTGAAGGGCACTGCCCCAGCAACTCATCACGCTTATAGCCGGTCATCTCCAGCAGCGACTGGTTTACGTCCACTATGCGATTGTCGGCATCGGTGATCATGATGCCTTCGGCCGTGTGTTCGAAGATGCGCTGGGCGATACGCGCCAGATTCTCGTTCCTCTCCTGCTCCGTCACATCGGTGGCAACGGTGCACAGGGCGTAGGGGACACCGTCCTCGGCCACCAGCGGAAACTTGACCATGAACCAGTTGTGCATCTCACCGTTTACCGGGAAACTCGCCTGGAACTGCATCGCCTTGCCTGTTTGCACCACCTCGCGATCACGCTTTGCAATTTCGCCGGCCCAGGGCTCGGGAACCAGATCGAACACGGTAGTGCCGGTTTCATCAGGCTTGCCCAGGGTCTCGATAAATCGCTCGTTGACCATGCGATAGAACCCTTTGGGGTCCTTGATGTACACCATGGAGGGAATAAAGCGCAGGATATTTTCCATCTGCCGATTGGCCTGCAGCAGTTGCCCCCGGCTTTGCTCAAGCCGTGCCGCCATTTTGTCGATGGCCTGCCCGATCAGGCTCAACTCATCACGCCCCTTGAGGCCCGTACGCTGCCCCAGCTCGTCAGCGGCCAACGCAGCCGCCGTATTGGTAATCAGCAACAAACGCCGACTCACCGCCCGTTCAATCAGCACCCAGGCAAGTCCCGCCAACAGCACGACTGCCAGTGCCACCCACACGAACAGACGATCCAGCCGATGCAACAGGGGCGCCATGGAACGCTCAAGATCCAGCTCAACCAGCACCAGGCCCCAGTTGTCCTGCAGGGAAGATTGCTCATCAAAGTAGATATAGGGCATCAAGCCATAGAGGGTATTTTCCCCCACACTCTGGTGTTGATATACAGGCTGTCGAGAGCTGATCGCCTGAGCAATCAG
>Ga0209345_10005478_pt1 | contig 11755 bp, 12 predicted proteins | sample Cruoilmetagenom7_FD_187294 | JGI IMG/M metagenome (GOLD analysis project Ga0209345, IMG submission 187294) | Oil polluted marine microbial communities from Coal Oil Point, Santa Barbara, California, USA - Sample 7 (SPAdes) (version 2) | ecosystem: Environmental > Aquatic > Marine > Oil seeps ...
CTTTTTATTATTGATTTCGATTTATCTATATTCAGTTTATAAATGTAATGGCAGACATTATTCAGTTATTACCCGATCACGTTGCCAATCAAATTGCTGCAGGAGAGGTTGTACAACGACCTGCTTCCGTAGTGAAAGAATTGCTTGAAAATGCGATTGATGCAAAGGCAACATCCATAAAATTGGTTATTAAGGATGCGGGAAAAACATTAGTTCAGATAATAGATAATGGAAAAGGAATGAGTGTTACCGATGCTCGATTGTGTTTTGAGCGTCATGCTACTTCTAAAATTCGTAAAGCTGAAGATCTTTTTAATTTACACACGAAAGGGTTCCGTGGAGAAGCCTTAGCTTCAATTGCAGCGATTGCTCATGTAGAATTAAAAACAAAACCTGAAGAAGATGAAATTGGTACACACATTTGTATTGAAGGGAGTCAGGTAAATTCGCAAGAACCTGCGGTTGTTCCAACAGGGACTACTATTTCAGTAAAAAACTTATTCTACAATATTCCAGCTAGAAGAAATTTTTTAAAAAGTAATACAGTAGAAACAAAGCATATTATAGATGAATTCCATCGAGTTGCATTAGCGCATCCTCAGATTGAATTTATTATGACAAGTAATGGAGCCTCTATTTTTAATTTGCCAAGTTCTAACATTCGACAAAGAATTGTCAATATTTTTGGAACTAAGACCAATGAAAAACTAGTGCCAGTTTCAGAAGAAACAGATATTGTTGTTGTTGACGGATTTATCATAAAACCTGCCTTTGCTAAAAAGAGTAGAGGAGAGCAGTTTTTCTTTGTAAATAATCGATATATAAAAAGTCCTTATTTACATCATGCTATTCTTTCTGCTTTTGAAGGACTTATAAAAGAAGGAACTCAACCTGGTTATTTTTTATTCCTTGAAGTAGATACTCAATCAATTGATATCAATATTCATCCAACAAAGACTGAAATTAAATTCGACGATGAACATTCGATATACGCAATGCTTCGAGCTACGATAAAACACAGTTTAGGGCAGTTTAGTATTGCTCCAGTATTGGATTTTAATAAAGATTCAGGGCTTGAAACACCTTATGATTATAATAATAAAAAACCAGTTCCACCAACAATAGAGGTAGATAGAGATTTTAATCCTTTTCAGAAAGAAACCTCTCATGGAAGTTATAATACTTCTTTTAAACGAGAGAAATCATCTTCTTGGGAAGCAATGTATGTTGGTTTAGAAAATGGCGCTTCAACTGAAAAGTTTTCAAAACACGATTTAAAATTTGAAAGCGATGAAGTTACTGGTAAATTATTTGAAACCAATGATAATGTAAGTGGAAGAAGTACCTTTCAACTTCAAAAAAAATATATTATTAGTCCGGTGAAAAGCGGAATGATGGTAATTCATCAAAATTTGGCGCATCAACGTGTGTTGTATGAAGAGCTGCTAAAAAATATAACAGTTAAAGAAGCCGTAAGTCAGCAATTATTGTTTCCACTACAAATTCATTTGTCTCATATAGACATTGCTATAATAAAAGGGATTCAAGAACAGTTAGAACATACAGGATTTGTGTTTTCTTCCTTTAAAAGTGATTCCTTAGAAATAAGTGGTATTCCAGTCAATATTTCTGAAAGTCAGATAAGTACTATTTTAGAACAGTTGATTAATGATATTAATGAGGAAATTCCTGAATCTGGATTTAGCCAGAATGATTTATTAGCAAAATCATTGGCAAAAAGTTTTGCAGTAAAAACAGGAAAGTCTTTAAATACAGAAGAACAAGAGCATTTAATTCATCAATTATTTGCTTGTAAAGAACCAACGATTTCACCTACTAATAAACCTGTACTTATCACTATTGATGCGTCAGATTTAGATAAAAAATTTATGTAAATGGGTAGATTAACAGATACAGTAAAACATCTTATTATCATTAATGTGATCTTTTTTATAGGATCACAGTTTTATGCTATGATGTATGATTGGTTTTCATTATTTTATTTTGAAAGCCCTCGTTTTCAATTGTGGCAGCCTTTGAGTCATATGTTTATGCATGGAGGATTTAGCCATATTTTGTTTAATATGTTTGGTTTGTTCATGTTTGGTTCTCCATTAGAAGCACAATGGGGAAAAAAGAAATTTTTATTCTTTTACTTTTCGGCAGGTTTAGGTGCAGCTCTAATTCATTCCTTAGTTAACTATTATCACTTTCATACAGGGTTTGAAGCCTTATTATCATTAGGAGCCTCAGAAACTGAGATATGGGATTTAGTAAATAATACCTTAACACAAGGTTCTTATAGGGAAATTCCAGATATTGGAATTGATGTTTCAAGGAATTTTTTCACCTCCTTTAACACTCCGGCAGTTGGTGCTTCAGGAGCAATATATGGTGTATTAGTTGCATTTGGTTTAATGTACCCTAATGCCGAATTAATGCTTATATTTTTACCTATTCCTATTAAAGCTAAATATTTTATACCAGCTGTAATCTTAATGGATTTATTTTCAGGATTAACAGGAGTTTCTATGTTTGGTCAAGGTATTGCACATTGGGCACATATTGGAGGCGCACTATTTGGTTTTATTATGGCTTGGTATTGGAAAAAGAACAGTTTTAATGATCGTCGTTGGAATTAAATATGGCTACAAACAATCTATTATATCAGTTTAAAAAATCTAGCATTGTTATAAAAATAATAGCAATCAATATAGTTGTATTTCTATTAATCAACCTAAGTTCATTTTTCTTCTCTATATCTCCAGCAATATTAACAAAATGGTTGGTATTACCTGAAAATATAGGCGACTTGATTGTTCAGCCTTGGTCATTATTTACCTATAGTTTTTTACATTTTGGTTTGTTTCATTTACTATTTAATATGCTTTGGTTGAACTGGTTTGGAAAATATATTCTCAATCTTTTTTCTGAAAAACGTTTTTTAACTCTTTACTTATTAGGTGGCTTTTTTGGAGGCTTATTATTTATATTATCATACAATGTATTGCCAGTATTTAATAATCAATCTGGCTATTTATTAGGTGCTTCAGGAGCGGTGATGGCTATTATTGTTTTTATTGCAACCTATACTCCAAATACATCTTTTAGGTTTTTTACACTCACAATTAAACTGTGGCAAATCGCTTTATTTCTTTTCCTATTTGATTTAGTTCGATTACCAACTTCTGGAAATGAAGGAGGACTAATAGCGCATGTAGGAGGAGCAATTTTTGGTTATTTTTATGCAATTCAATTAGCGAAAGGGAATGACATTGGAAAATGGTTTGAAAATATACTAGATTGGTTTACAGATCAATTGAAACCTAGAAGTAAAAGACCTTTTAAAAAGGTTCATAAAACTACTCATGCTAGAAAGACTAAAACAACTTCTGAAAGCAATAACTCTAAAATTGAACATCAAAAAAAAATTGACGCAATTTTAGATAAAATTGGAAAAAGTGGATATGATAGTTTAACAAAAGCTGAAAAGGATTTTCTATTTAAAGCTGGGAAAGAAGATTAAGTAGACTAAAAAGTTAAAGTGTTCGTTTAGAATTAGGCAAAACCGTTTAAGTTGGGGATATTAAATAAAATATTATATGGATTAAATAGCTTAGTAGCAATACTGTTAGTTATTTCATTTATTCTTCCCTATGTACCTCCTCAAACTTCACCGACATTATCGGTGTTAAGTTTAGCGGTTTCTCCCTTGATTTTAATTAATATATTATTCTTTTTTTATTGGACGATTAGATTAAAAAAGAAAGCTTTGCTTTCAGGGTTTATCTTGTTAATTGCTTACTTTCATTTTAATCCTTTTTTTGAATTTTCTTCGGAAGGTGATGTTTCAAATTATGATAATAGCTTAACCTTATTAAGTTATAATGTTAGACTTTTCAATGCTTATGAGAAAAACCCAAAAGAAAAAGATGTACCTGGAATTATTTCAGAAATAATAAAAGAACAACAGCCAGATATCATTTGTATTCAAGAGTATTATAGAGAACATGAAGTAGATTTTTCAGCATATCCTTATCAATATAAATATTTTAAAAGAAGAGCCACAAATTTAGGTCACGCAATATTCTCAAAATATCCTTTACTTGAAAAGGGAGCATTCGATTTTTTAGACTCAAATAACAATGGAATTTATGCAGATGTAATTATAAAAAGTGATACGCTACGGGTCTATAATCTACATTTACAATCAATGAGCATTATACCTACGGTAAGTTCAATACAGGAGGAAAATAAAGATAGATTAAGAAAAAGGATTGCTAGCGCATTTGTAAAACAACAAGATCAAGTTGATCAAGTTTTAGCGCATAAAGCAACCTCAAAATATCCTGTGCTTTTAAGTGGAGATTTTAATAATACTCCATTTTCATATACTTATAGAGAATTACAAAAGGATTTGAAAGATACTTTTATTGAAAGAGGAAACGGTATTGGAACTACGTATTCATTTGATTCATATCCCATGCGAATTGATTATATTTTTACCTCAAAATCGTTTGATGTATTAAAATTTAATACGGTTGAGAAAACTTTTTCAGACCATTATTCTATTGTAACAACTGTAGGTTGGGATTAATTTTCAATTCTTTTAAATAAGTAATCGTATTTGGACCTTCGTTAAATAATAGATCTAGGATAGATAAATTTGGCAAAAACCCATGATTTTCCTCTAAAACTTGGTGGTAAGGAGGAAACGAAACATTCAATTTAGCTTTTGCATTAATCAAATATCGAAAGTCAGTTTCTTCAGGCTCTTTTATGTATTCCTTAGAATAACTTACCGATGTTTCGATTTCAATTAAATCACTTAATAATTGATAAATTTTTAAATTATGTTCAAATAAAGAACCAACTTTTTCTGTAAATAAAGGATTGATTTCATCTTCATAATATTCATAAAAAGGTGAAGATCTGTAGGCTGTTTGAATCGATTTTAAATGATGGTATTGCCAAGGAAAACTATTTTCGACATAAACTTCTTTCGTCTTTAATTTAGTGCCATCTTTAGAGTGTTGTATAGGAATATTCAATAGTAATTTACCATTACTATGTGCTATAAAAGCTCTGTTTCTATAGGTTTGTTTCTGATAATTATCATCAGTCTCAAACACAACATGTTTAGATTGTGCAATGACTGCCATTTGTACAATGGAAGGAAAATAGGAGGGATGTAATAAAATCCTATTCATCAATTATAAATTATGCTTTCTTTTTCTTCTTTCTGAAAAATGAAAATACATACCATGCAGCAACTAAGCCTAAGAAATAATATAAATATGAAACTGGTTTACCATTACCGCCCACAGTCGTAAAAAATCGTTCCCAGCGAGGTTTCCAATTGCTATCATAACTCATCCAAACAAAAACAGGTTTTCCAACAACATGATTGTATGGAGTGTATCCCCAAGAACGTGCATCTTCAGAATTATTTCTGTTGTCACCCATCATCCAATAGTAATCTTGTAAAAAGGTATACTCTGTGATAGATGATCCATTTAAAAGAACTTGAGTTCCAGAAACTGAAATTTCATTATTTAAGCCCATTTCACTACCTTCATATACTTCAATGATACGTTTATAAAAAGAAATACTTTCAGTGTTAATAGCTACTGTAGCATCTTTCTTCGGAATATAAATAGGACCAAAAAAGTTGACATTCCATTGATATTGTGGATCATGTGGAAAAATACCTTTTTCCCAATTCTCACTTTTATTTTTTAAAGAAACTATCTGATTTACATCTGGATAATTTTTAAACTTCTCAAAAGCATCTGTAGTCATATGTGCCTGATATAAGCTGCCTTCTCGATTAACAGGGTAAATGTCTGTAATATCATATCTATCAGCTATATACTTTAAGTTTAAAGGTTTCTTAACCGATATTGCATATGCAAATTGAAGTTTGGCTCTATTAGGTAATTCATTTTGTTTTCCGTTGATATAAACAAATCCGTCTCTTACTTCCAATGAATCTCCTGGAAGTCCAACACAACGTTTTACATAGTTCGATTTTTTATCGATAGGCTTATAATAATGTTTTCCATCACTGTATTGCTGAAAAGCATTAACCGTATCAATTGGCCAGTTAAAAACGACAATATCATTGTGTTTTATATTTTGAAAACCAGGAAGTCTAAAATAAGGTAATTGAGGTTTCGTTGAATATGATTTTTTCCTAACAACAGGAATTGTATCATGAACCATTGGAAATGATACAGCTGTTAATGGAGTTCTTGCTCCATAATGAAATTTACTAACAAACAGAAAATCACCAACCAATAAAGTCTTTTCTAATGAAGAAGTTGGTATAGTAAAAGGTTGCATAAAATACGTATGAACTATTGTTGCTGCTACGATTGCAAACAATATCGAGCTAACCCACTCTCCTGTTGAAGTACGAGGTTTTAAACTTCTTTCTTCAATGTATTTTACATCTTGAGTATAGTTTATATAATAGATATATAGGCCAAAAGTAAGAATTCCTAACCAAGTATCTGCGGTACTATTTCGACCATAACTTCGCAAAGTTTCAACCCAAACTACAGGAAACATTATTAAGTTTACAATAGGAACAAATAATAATATTACCCACCACCAAGGACGGTTAATTATTTTCATTAAAACAACAGCATTGTAAACAGGAACTGCAGCTTCCCATGCTTTTCTTCCTGCAAGTGTATAAAGCTTCCAAGTTCCTAAAAAGTGAATGGCTTGAATGATTAGTATAAAAAGTAATAAGGTCGTAAATGTCATGTTCGTTTATTTTATTTCAAGTACATCTTTCATAGAATATACTCCTTTTTTATGTTGTAGCCATTCTGCAGCTAATATTGCTCCTAAAGCAAATCCTTCCCTGCTATGTGCTTCATGTTTAATTGAAATGGAATCTATTTCAGAATCATAAGAAATTATATGAGTTCCTTTTACATCATCAATTCTTTTTGCTGAAATATTTAATTCTTCTTCTGAATCACAATCTAATTTCCAATCTTGCTTTTCAGAATTTTTTAAAATCCCTTCAGCTAATGAAATAGCAGTTCCACTTGGAGCATCTTTCTTTTCAGTATGATGAATTTCCTCGATAGATACATTGTAATTTTTCCAAGGTTTCATTAATTTAGAAACATATTCGTTCATACTGAAAAATAGATTTACTCCAACACTGAAGTTTGACGCATAGATGAAGCTTCCGTTACGATTTTTACAAAATTTTATCATTTCATCATAATGGTCTAGCCATCCTGTAGTTCCTGATACAACAGGCGTATCCTGTTCAAAACAAGTTTTAATGTTCTGAATAGCTGCATTTGGAGCAGAAAACTCTATAGCGACATCTGTTTCAGATAAATCAAAAGAATGATCTTTACTTGTAGCTTTTAATACAATTTGATGTCCTTTTTGAAGGGCTAGTTTCTCAATAGTTTTACCCATTTTTCCATATCCCAAAAGTGCTATTTTCATTTGAGATTGAACTTTAGTGACAAACTATAATTGGCCTGAGTATGTATTGGATCTAGTTCAATATTAGGCCTTAATGAAAGATCATCGTTTACATTGTATTGTCGTAAATGCGCATCAACATTAGCGTCGATTACATTTACTAGATAAAAAACTAAAGTCATTACAATACTAAGATCTTTATTTCTCTGTGCAGATTTTTGAGCGTCTATTAACCGATCGGTTGAAACAAGTGGTGAAGTTCCTTCACCATAAAATTCATCGTCTGTAAATCCAGCAAGCCTTCTTTTGTAAGCATTTCTGAATCGATCATACTCTTTATCATTTTGTATATGAAAGTAAACACCTGCCGCCATACCAGCATAAATGATAGGGATTTTCCAATATTTTTTATTGTAAGCCTGACCTAAACCAGGAAGTACAGCTGAATAAAAGGCAGCTTTTGAAGGTGTTAATGGATCGTAAGGTTCTTTGATTAATGTTGTGTCTTTAGCGGCAATAACTTCTTCTTTCTTTACTGAAAGTGAATCTGACTCTTGCGCTGAAGAAAATACAACAGCACTTAAAAGCAATATGATTAAAAGTCTATTTTTCACTTTTTAATAAATTCAAGATGCGTAAGAAATCTTTTTTGTTTTTGAAAGGAATCGTCATTTGTCCTTTTCCAGTATCACTCACTTTTACTGAAACTTTGCTTTCTAAAATTTCAGTTAATTGTTTTTTTGCAGTTTTAATATAGGTAGGTTCTGCCTTTTTCTCTACAGCTTTTTTTGAACTAGGAGCTTTTAGGTTTCTAACTAATGCTTCAGTTGCGCGTACGGAAAGGTTTTCAGTAATAACTTTTTCATAAATATCTAATTGATCTCCTAAATCTTCAATATTTATAATAGCTCTACCATGTCCCATACTAATAAATCCATCTCTCATTCCCGTTTGAATGATAGGATCTAAGCGTAATAAACGAAGGTAATTTGCAATAGTTGAACGATTTTTTCCAACACGATCACTTAGTTCATCTTGAGTTACTTGAATTTCTTCAATTAAACGCTGATAAGAAAGTGCAATTTCAATAGGATCTAAGTCTTGTCTTTGAATATTTTCAACCAAAGCCATTTCTAAGGATTCTTGATCATTCGCAATACGAATAAATGCAGGAATTCTATCTAAGCCAATTAATTTTGAAGCTCTAAACCTTCTTTCTCCACTGACTAATTGATAACTGTCAAATCCTAGTTTTCTAACCGTAATTGGCTGAATAACACCTAATTCTTTTATGGATGAAGCTAATTCTCTAAGTGATTCTTCATTAAAACTAGTTCTAGGCTGAAACGGATTCACTTCAATAGCGCTAAGTTCTAAATCAACAATACTTCCAACAACTTTATCTGCGTTTTTATCGGTTGCAGAGGTAATGTCATTCGAAGGATCTTTTAAAAGCGCAGAAAGTCCACGTCCTAAAGCTTGTTTTTTAGTTGCTTTCGCCATGTTATTATTAAGTGTTTTTTTCAATTAATTCTTGTGCCAAACTTAAGTAATTATTAGCACCTTTACTATCTGCATCATAACTAATAATACTTTCACCAAAACTTGGTGCTTCTCCTAAACGTACATTACGTTGAATGATTGTTTTAAAAACCATTTTGTCGAAGTGTTTCTTTACTTCTTCAACAACCTGATTAGAAAGCCTAAGTCTTGAATCGTACATCGTTAATAATAACCCTTCAATGTCTAATTCTGAATTATGAACCTTTTGAACACTTTTTATTGTATTCAATAATTTTCCTAATCCTTCAAGCGCAAAATATTCACATTGAATTGGAATTATAACTGAATGAGCCGAAGTAAGAGCATTTAAAGTTAACAACCCTAAGGAAGGAGCACAATCAATAAGAATATAATCATAGTCATCAACAATATCATTGATGGCTCTTTTAAGCATAGACTCACGATTTTCAACGTCAACAAGTTCAATTTCAATTGCAACTAAATCAATATGAGCAGGGATAATATCTACATTAGGTGAATTGGTAGGGATTATCACATCCTTTGCAGCAGTTGAATGTTCTAACAAACGATAGGTGCCTTTTTCTACTTTTTCAACATCAATTCCTAAACCTGAAGAAGCATTCGCTTGTGGGTCAGCATCAATTAACAATACTTTCTTTTCTAATACTCCCAGTGAAGCTGCAAGATTTATAGTAGTTGTCGTTTTACCAACACCTCCTTTTTGGTTTGCTATTGCAATAATTTTTCCCATAGATTTTGAAGCAAAATTTAGAGTTAAAAATACAACTAATTATGTGGATAGAAAATGAAATTTGTTAACAGATAGTGAACAAGTTTTTTTAGGATTGATGCTGAATGATTTATACTCAATAAAATGATTTATTTGTTCTTTTTTGCTCGTATTATCATTTTTTTTTAAGAAACGCCAAATGCAACAAAATAGTTGCTGCACAACAGCTTTGTTTTATTGCATTTACGACCACGACAAACAAATGTGCTTAAATGATCATATAAATGAGTTTTGTCTATTTATTTTTTTTAGAACGTATCATCATTTCAAGCATATCCCACATTTGTTCTGGAACTTCTTCTAATAAATTCATCTGTCCAGCACCTTTTAACCATTCTCCACCATCAATTGTAATTACTTCACCATTTACATAGGCTGAAAAGTCTGAAACAAGATAAGCAGCTAAATTGGCTAATTCTTGATGTTCACCAACACGTTTTAATGGAACTTTTTTTGCTAAATCGAATTTTTCTTTTAATTCACCTGGTAATAAACGATCCCAAGCTCCTTTTGTTGGAAAAGGTCCTGGAGCAATCGCATTAAAACGCATGCCATATTTTGCCCATTCAACAGCTAAAGATCTTGTTAAAGCTAAGACTCCAGCCTTTGCAGTTGCACTTGGCACTACATAAGCGGATCCTGTCCAAGCATAGGTTGTTACTATATTTAGTACTACTTTATTTGTTTCTTTTTGAGCAATCCAATGTTTACCAAAAGCCAACGTACAGTTTTTGGTTCCTTTTAGAACAATATCAATAATAGTATCGAAAGCATTTGCTGAAAGACGTTCAGTTGGAGAAATAAAATTTCCAGCCGCATTATTAAGTAGAATGTCAACAGTTCCAAAAGCTTCAATGGATGCTTTTACCATTGCCTCAACTTCATCATAATTACGAACATCACATTGAACCGGAAGTACTTTTCCACCCGTTTGTGCTTCTAATTCTGTTTTAACAGTTTGAAGTTTTTCAATATTCCTTGAAGTAATAACAACATTGGCTCCTAACTCTAAAAAATATGTCGTCATAGCTTTTCCTAATCCACTTCCTCCTCCTGTAACAACAATTGTTTTTCCTTGTAGAGCGTCATCACGCAACATTTTTTGCTTATAATTCATTTGTGATATTTTATATTTTTGTAAAAATAATGAATCTATATGAGTATACTATGCTTGCATAGTATATTATTCATGTTTATTTTTAGTATAGACAAGACATGCTTTTAATTCAGGGTAATCGTTCAAATAAGGATGATTAAATGTATCAATATAATTCATGCCAATTTTCTTCATTACAGCTTCAGAGTTTTTGTTCTTAACTGTAGCAAATGCATAAACTTCATTTAGCTTTAATTCTGAAAAAGCATAATCTAAACATGATTGAGCGGCTTCAGAAGCAAATCCTTTTCCCCAAGCGCTTTTCGATAAACGCCAACCTATATCAACAGAAGGAGTATAGTTACTTTTAAAGTTTTGATGTAACATGCCTACAAATCCTATAAATTTTCCAGTAGCTAATTCATCTACAGCAAAATAACAAAAGCCATGTTCTTGGAAATGCAACTGCATTCGTTCAATGAAGTTTTTAGATTCCTCTTCATTTAATAGCTTCGGAAAAAACTCCATTACATCTTCATCTTGACTCATTTCTACAAAAGGAGCAAGATCAGTTATTAACCAATTTCTTAAACCAAGTCTTTGAGTTTTTATAACATACTCTTTCATTTAAGAAGCTGAATCTATCAAAATGTTTAGTAAATCGATAGCGGCATCACTAATTCGAGTTCCAGGACCGTAAACGGCTAATGCACCAGCGTCAAATAAATATTGATAATCTTGTGCAGGAATAACACCGCCAACTATTACCATGATATCTTCACGGCCATATTTCTTTAATTCTTCAATGACTTGTGGAACTAATGTTTTATGTCCAGCAGCTAGTGAGGAAACGCCTAAAATATGTACGTCATTTTCTACAGCTT
>Ga0209345_10005479_pt1 | contig 11753 bp, 11 predicted proteins | sample Cruoilmetagenom7_FD_187294 | JGI IMG/M metagenome (GOLD analysis project Ga0209345, IMG submission 187294) | Oil polluted marine microbial communities from Coal Oil Point, Santa Barbara, California, USA - Sample 7 (SPAdes) (version 2) | ecosystem: Environmental > Aquatic > Marine > Oil seeps ...
GCGAGCCGGTGATCGTGGTCGCGATTATTTGCGCGACGGTGTCCTACGCGTTGATGAACCTTGTCATGACCTCGACTCCGTTGGCGGTGGTTGGGTGCGGCTTCGAGACGTCGAACGCGGCGGATATTGTGACGGCGCATGTGCTGGCGATGTACGCGCCGTCCTTTTTTACCGGACATCTGATTGCCCGCTTTGGCGTGGAAAAGATCGTTGCCACAGGGTTGTTGATCTTGGCCAGCGCAGGGGCAGTGGCGATGACCGGGGTCGAACTCGAACATTTCTTTATTGCGCTGGTCTTGCTGGGAATCGGATGGAACTTCGGGTTCATCGGCGCCACGACGCTGCTCGCGAAATCGCATAACGCATCCGAGCGTGGCCGCATCCAGGGCTTTAACGATGCGGTCGTGTTCGGCGGGGTTACGATTGCCTCGCTTGGGTCCGGGCAACTGATGAATTGCTCAGGCTCGGATGTGCAAACCGGCTGGCAATTGGTAAATCTGGCAATGATCCCGTTCCTCGCGTTGGCCGGCGGCGCACTGATCTGGCTGGCCATGCGCCCTAAGGATGCTTGAAACACAGGCGTGCTGCGACGGCGGATATCACGGGGAAATCGCCTGAATTCATCGCCTTGCATGGGGTGAAACACCAGCGACAGAGTCATGTTTTATTTTTTATTGACGCATGATTTTATTTCGCTATCGTCGCGATCAATAAGTCGGAAAGTCCGACAGGGAAAAAGTCGAAAAGGGTCCAGCTTGCGGGCCCTTTTCGCTTTTTCGCCGATAGCAAAACCGTGTTTGGATTTACGCCTGACTTAGGTGCCGGTTCATGCTAGGCCGAGTCCCGACGATATTTGCACTCAAGGATGCTTACCATGACCCCACGTTCTGTTCTTCGCCCTCTTGCATTGTCAGCAGCATTTTGTGCGGTACTGCCGAGCGTTGCAGCATTTGCCCAAGAGGCCACCACCGACGCCGCACAATCCCCCGCAGTCGGCGAGCCCTTTGTTGCCGCGACGCATCGCGATTGGGAAATCCTGTGTTCCCAGGTCGACGAAGCTGGCACCCTGAGTTGCGAAATGTGGCAACTATTGCTGGACGAGACGGATCAGCCTGTTGCCGAAATCTCCATTGCGGCGCTGCCGTTCGGGTCCGAGTTCACGGCCGGTGCGACCGTGACCACGCCGCTGGAAACCTTCTTGCCGTTCGGCATGGGCTGGCGCATCGGCGAGGCCGAAGAAATGCGGATTGAAGCATTCCGTGTTTGTACCGTGGTCGGCTGTATGGTCCGGATGGGCATCCCTGCCGAAGAAATTGAGGCCATGCGTGCTGGTTCTACGGCGACAATCATGATCGCGCCGTTCCGTGCCGTTGACCAGCCGTTGGGAATTACTGTGTCGCTCTCGGGCTTTACGGCTGCCTTGGAAGACCTGCAGACCCGCCTATCGGAAAGCGCAGCAGCAGCCCGCGAAAACTAAGCCGCGGTGTTTGGGTCTTGGGCGTTGGGCCGGGATCAAACCCGGCGAAACGCCAGACAGGCATTCATGCCACCAAACGCAAACGCATTCGACAGCGCCGCATCCACCTGGGTGCGGCGCGCCTCGTTTGGAACACAGTCAATCACGCAATCGGCGTCAGCCAAGTGATGCCCTGCCGTCGGGGCGATAACGCCATCGCGCAGGGCCATCACGCATGCCAAAGCCTCGACCGCTCCAGTTGCACCCAGCAAGTGACCATGCATGGATTTGGTCGATGACACCGGCGGCGACGCATCGCCAAAAATCGACCGGATTACCTGCGCCTCAGTGCGGTCGTTGACTGTGGTTCCCGTGCCATGCGCATTGATATAGCCGATCGAGTCAGTCGATAGAGACGCGTCATCCATCGCCCCCCGCATCGCCCTGAGCGCACCATCGGGATCGGGAACAACAATATCCGCAGCATCCGAGGTCATGGAAAACCCGGCGACTTCGGCAAGGATATCAGCCCCGCGCGCGACAGCACGGTCCATGTCCTCGAACACGAACACCGCCGCCCCCTCGCCCTGCACCAACCCGTTGCGCGTCGCGCAAAATGGGCGGCAGCCATCAGGGGACAAAACGCGCAAGGCTTCCCATGCCTTGATGCCACCAAAGCACAGCGTCGCCTCGGACCCACCGCATAGCATGACCTCTGCGCCACCCGAACGCACCATCTGAAACGCCAGTCCCATTGCATGGTTGGACGATGCGCAGGCCGTGGAAACGGTAAACGACGGCCCGCGCAAACCGTGCTTCATGGCGATATGGGCCGACGGGGCATTGTGCATAAGGCGTGGAATGGTGAACGGGTGGACGCGATTCTTACCCTGCGGGTATACCGCGCGGTAACTGTCATCAATCGTCGTATAGCCACCGCCAGCAGTTCCCATGATGACCCCGGCACGCAGGGTTTCGGGCTCGGACAGGTGCAACCCCGCGTGCGTAACCGCTTGTTGCGCGGCGACCATGGCAAACTGGGTTGCGCGATCATAGAGCGCGAGTTCTTGACGGGAAAACCGTTCGTCAGGCGTCCAATCGTGGATTTGCGCCCCGATCTGGATGGTCAGCCGATCGACATCAGGAAACGCCAGCGGCCCGATTGCCACCCTGCCCGCCGCCATGGCGACCAAGGTTGCGGGTACATCCGCCGCCATGGCGTTAACCGTCCCCGCACCGGTGATCGCGACGCGGCGCACTACCGGTCAGCCCTTTTGTTCATGGATAAGTCGCTGCACGGCCGCGCATACCGAGCCAACAGTCCGCAAATCCAGTGCCGCGACGTCCGGTGTATTCGCGTTGAATGGCACTGAGATATCAAAGGCTTCCTCGATACCAAACAAAACCTCGGCCATACCAAGACTATCAATCCCCAGCCCCTCAAGCGAAGTATCAGGCGTCAAATCTGCCGCATCCCTCAGTGATTGCGCCGCGAGAATGGCGACTACCTGCGCCGAAATTCTCGCCGTCGCATCTGGTTGGGTTTCGGCCAAGACGTCATCCTTCATCATGAACCACGGCTTTGTTCTTTGTCCATCAGCAGTTTTACCGCCTTCTGAAGCTCTGCGAATTGGTCCATCAAGCGCGGCAAGCGACGCTGCGCTTTGTACATGGTGATATGTTGATCCATGCGGACTGCCGGTGACCCCATAAGAACCCGCCCGTCCGGCACATTCGATAGAACCACCGTACCGGCACCGGCAACGACATCGGCCCCGACCGAGATATTGTCAGCGACACCGACCTGCCCGCCCAACACGGTGCGATCACCGATGCGCGTTGATCCCGCAACGCCCCCTTGAGCACATAGCAAACAATCTTGACCGATCACAACGTTGTGGCCGACTTGAACGAGGCTATCAATTTTCGTCCCGCGCCCGATCATCGTGTCGCGCACGGTGCCGCGGTCAACCGACGAATTTGCGCCGATCTCAACGTCGTCGCCGATTGTCACGGCTCCAACGGAATGCGTGCGTAGCCAGGCCTGATTCTTTGCGTCGCCGGGATTACCAAGGGTTTCACGCGCCGCTTCGACACGAGATTCCCCCTCGGTGACGAACGAGAACCCGTCGCCGCCGACAACCGCGTTTGGTTGCGCGATGAACCGGTCGCCAATGGTCACGCGCGTGCCGATCCTAACACCACTATGAATGAGGGCGTCGTCGCCAATCGCAGCATCCTGCGCGATCGAGGCATGACTGGCGATCCGCGCCCGTGCGCCGATACGAACATCTTTTGCTATCATGACAAAAGCGCCGATGGCCGCCCCTTCGCCAATCTCGGCACTGGGGTGGATCACGGCGCTTGGATGGATTTCGGCCTCAATGCCCGGACCGGGATCAAATACCCCCGTCAGCCCCGACATCGCCAAACGCGGACGCGCCGTAAAAATCGCGGCTTTAAGCCCTAGCGACCGCCAATCCGCACCTTCCCAGACGACAGCCGCTTGGGCCTGCCCTTGGGGAAGACCCTCGGCGTATTTGGGATCCATAGCCATGGCGAGCTGATCTTTGGTCGCCGAAGCGGGCTCGGCCGCCCCCGATACAAGCAGATCACCCTGCCCCTCGAAGCGGGCACCAAGTGCTGCTGCAATGTCGGACACACGGTGGGCCATGATTATTCTCTCCGATTGGGCAGGCGGTTGCCCATCGGTGTAGCCCGCTCAGGCGCCTACTTCTACCCCAGCGCGGATCAATGCATCGTAAAGACGACCATCGCGGCCATAGATGTCGTTGCGATAGTTCATCCGGCCATCAACCGACGTGAACGCCGTGCGATAAACCAGATGCACCGGAATCGGCGACAGCAGGCTTACATGGGTCTCTCGGCCCGAACGGCGGATCTGCTGATAGTAGCTTACCGGATCGATCTCCTGCGCTGCTAGCAAGGCATAAGCAAAGTCACGCGGATCCTGCAAACGGACACACCCGTGCGAGAAAGCCCGCACCGTGCGCCCGAACAGAGAGCGCGACGGCGTGTCGTGCAGGTAGATTGCATAGGGGTTCGGGAACATGAACTTTACTTCGCCCAACGGATTGCCCGGCCCCGGAGGTTGGCGCACGTTGAACGGCAATGTGGTTGGTGAATATGCTGCGATATCAATGTACTCACGTGGTACGACATTGCCCTGTCCGTCAACAAGGTTCAGGTGCCGTGCACCGCCACCGACCAAAGCGCCCCAATACTCCGCCACAATAGAGCGTGGCAAAGTCCAGTCAGGGTTGATCTCCAGATGGTCCATCACGTCCGAGAATTCCGGCGTTTGGTTGCTGCGAGAGCCGACCACCGAACGGGTTTCAAACGTCACCTGATCGAAATCCACGATGCGGGCTGTGAAGTCTGTCAGGTTCACCCAAACATGGCGATCACCACGCGGGATATTCAGCCAGCGTTCACGCTCCATCGCCACGACGATATTGTGCAGACGCTCTTGCGGATCAACGTTGATGGCTGAAATCGTCGCGTTGCCGGCAACGCCATCGGCCTCGATACCATGAGCGACCTGGAATTCCTGAACGGCACGCTGCATGACACCATCATACCGCGCCGTGGCCACGCGTGGCATGAATTCCATCGCGATCAACCGATTTCGCAGCGCAATGACCGCACCACCACCGTCGCCCGGACGCAAGCGCCCTGCCTGCACCTGCGGGCCCCAGCCGCCGCTGGCGACAATGGCGTCCAACTCTTGCTTGGCATGATACAGTCGCGCATATTCCGGAGAATTAGGCGCAAGGTTGCGGAGGAAACTAACCGGTTCGGCGGCGACAAAATCGCGCATCAATTCAGCAGAGTCTGGGCGCGGCAATTCACGCACAATGTCCGAAATGACGCTGGACGGATCCAAAACGCCGCTATGCACGTCACGGGCATACTGCAAGAATGCACGCGATGCGCGGGCCTCGACGAAACCTCTGTCACGCTCGGTCTGGACTGCGTTGAATGCGGCGATCAACCCCGAAAGATCATAGCGCCCAGCCGGCAAACCATGCTCGCCTGCCCGGCTTAGCGCCGAGACCAATGCAGAGCGACGGGCGGCGTGCGCGGCCCCAGTCCAAACTTCGGAGTACCCGTTTTCACGATAAAACGCCGACAGGGCGCGGCTTTCACCGACCCCTTCAGCCAGTGCCTGACGAAACGCCGGAAATGTTTGCGCATGACCCGCAGCCGGTGACAACAATACCATGACCGATGGCAGCGCCGTCGCCACTCCCATTGCCAGCGCAAGAAATGCCGCGCGTGTTTTCCGACCGGTGCGCAATTGCGATGTCATAACCAAACTCCTAGGCCAACTTAGATCTATCAGTCGCCCAAGCGCGTCAGATCGTTCACATACTTGTGCCCGTCTTACATCTTTCACGTCGATTCACAATCGCGAGACCCGCTGATTCTACCCGTCAGGACAACCACGCCCCCCGAGTCGCGGCAAACCGCGTCGCAATGCGCAAACCGACACGAAACAGTCCCCTCAATTGCGTCTGATTCGCGCCGAATTCGCATTGATGTCGCCTTACAAGCAGATGAAAACATGGAAATATCACCTTCATTAACGCTATTTCAGCAAAAACCCGCCTATTCTGCCCGCTGATAGCGCGCCGGGCCAAATCCATGCTTGGGCTACGGAACGGGATGTGGCATCAACGCACCAGAAGACAAAAATCTTCGTGGATCACTTGCCGCAACGGCTCCAGCCCTGATCCGGGCCGGACATGACACGGCGATCTACGGGGCAAAGCCAAAATGGCACGACTAGAAATTGCGATGGGACAGGATCAGTGATGACCACTTCGGAGAAGTCCGGGTTCACGCGGCGCGGGTTGCTGGGTGCTTTTGCGGCAACGACTTTGACCGCCGCCCCCACGATGTCTAAGGCGTCCTTTTTCAACCGTGGTGCAGGCGATATCCGTCGCCTCCACATGCACTCTGGGCGCACGGGCGAGACGATCGATCTGATTTACTGGATCGAGGGGGATTATATCTCTGAGTCTCTGGAAGAGGTTAACCGCTTTTTCCGTGATTGGCGCAACGAGCGCGTCCACCGTATCGACACCCGCACGCTGGATATCATGGCTGCGTCGCACAACCTGCTCGAAACGGACGAACCTTACATGCTTTTGTCCGGGTACCGTTCGCCGGAAACCAATGCGATGTTGCGGCGCCGGTCCCGTGGCGTCGCCCGTAATTCGCGCCACATGGTTGGCCAGGCAGCCGACTTGCGCATCCGTTCGCGGTCCGTAAGCCAAGTTGCGCGTGCGGCGCTGGCGTGCAATGCAGGCGGTGTTGGTCGCTATTCGCGTTCAAATTTCACCCATATGGATTGTGGCCCGGTACGCAGCTGGGGCGGCTAAGACACCCGCAAATTCGACGGATTTCCGTTCTGAAGCCCCTGCGCCGCCATCGGTTGCGGGGTTTTCTTTTGCCGAGCCCCGCACTAGGGCAAAGTAACCGCACTCAAATGGCGCCGCCCCTTGCGAAAGCGCGGTGGGCAACCATATCTTTGCCTAACCCTCAAGGACGTTCGTCATGCCAGAATTCGACTCTTCCATATGGCTCACGGTCGCCGCTATCATCGCACTCTTGGTATTGTCGGCTTTCTTTTCCGGCAGTGAAACCGCGTTGACCGCCTCCTCTCGTGCGAAATTGCGGGCGCAGGCGGACAAAGGGTCAAAAAGTGCCGCACGGGCGCTGTCCTTGACCGAAGATGGCGAACGGTTGATCGGATCGGTGCTACTGGGCAACAATCTTGTCAACATCCTTGCCGCGTCCTTGGCAACGGCCTTGTTTACCCGTCTGTTCGGCGACTCGGGCGTCGCCTTGGCGACACTGGTTATGACGCTTCTGGTGTTGATTTTTGCTGAAGTCTTGCCAAAAACCTACGCAATCACCAACCCGGAAACCGCAGCATCCTGGGTGTCGACCCCGATCCGCCTGATCGTGCTTGTATTTGCGCCAGTTGTTTCGGCTGTTCGCATTTTGGTCAACGGATTGCTCGCGTTGTTCGGCGTGCGCACCGACCCCGACAGCGCGATTTTATCCTACCACGAGGAAATCGCTGGCGCTTTGGCGCTGGGGCATTCCGAGGGAGCGGTCGACAAAGAGGATCGCGACCGCCTTTTGGGGGCGCTGGATCTAGCGCATCGCACGGTCGAAGAGATCATGCTTCACCGCTCGCAATTGCAGACGGTGAATATCGACGCACCGGTCTCGGAAATCATCGCACAAAGCGTCAACTCCTCGCATTCGCGCTTGCCCGCGTGGAAGGACGAGCCGGAAAATATCGTCGGCGTCATCCATTCACGCGACCTGATGCGCGAGGTGCACCGCCTGGTGAGCGAGGGCGATGGCAGCTTTAACGCTATCGAAACGCTGGATATTATGTCGGTCGCCCGTGCGCCCTATTTTGTGCCGGAAACCACACCGCTTGACGAACAGATGCGCCAGTTCTTGCAACAACGGCGGCATTTTGCCTTGGTGATTGACGAATATGGTGCATTGTTGGGCCTGATCACCCTCGAGGATATTCTGGAGGAAATCGTCGGCGAGATCGTGGACGAGCATGATCTGCCGATCGAGAACCCGATCACACGCCTCGACTCGGGCGCGATCGAGCTTGAGGGGGCCATGACCATTCGCGACCTTAATCGTGCAATGGATTGGTCACTGCCGGATGACGAGGCCAATACGGTCGCCGGATTGGTCATTCACGAGGCACAAATGATCCCCGAAGCGGGTCAAGTGTTCCAGTTCCACGGGTTCCGGATTTCCGTTGTGGAACGGTCGGAGAACCGGATCACGCGGCTGCGTATTCGCCCGGTGTGACCCCTGCCACCTATTGCGGCGGGATATCCCCTTGGGCACGTCGTGCATGAAAGTCCGCCTCGAATCCTGCGAAATTTCCGACAGCAATCGCATCGCGCATTTCTTGCATAAGTGTCTGATAATAATACAGGTTGTGCCATGTCAGCAGCATTGAACCGATGATCTCGTCCGAGCGCACGACATGATGCAGATAGGCGCGTGAATAGTTGCTGCAGGCCGGGCAACCGCACCCTTCCTCAAGCGGGCGCGGATCGTCTTTGTGCCGGGCATTGCGCAGATTGACCGACCCACGATGCGTCCAACCCTGCCCTGTCCGGCCCGAGCGCGATGGCAGCACGCAGTCCATCATATCGATCCCGCGTTTGACCGCTCCGACGATATCATCGGGCTTGCCGACCCCCATCAAATAGCGCGGCTTGTCGGCAGGTAGATAGCCGGTGGCATAGTCCAACACGCCAAACATCGCCTCTTGCCCCTCGCCCACGGCCAAGCCGCCGACGGCGTACCCCTCAAACCCGATATCAACTAAGGCTTTGGCGCTTTCCTCACGCAGCTCGGGCGTCACGCCACCCTGCATGATGCCAAACAGTGCATGACCGGGGCGGTCGCCAAAGGCATCGCGCGACCGCTGCGCCCAGCGCATCGACAATTGCATGCTTTTCTCGACGACTTTCGTCTCGGCAGGCAGGGCCGGACATTCATCGAACGCCATCACGATATCCGACCCGAGCAGCCGTTGAATCTCCATGCTGCGTTCGGGCGTGACCATATGTTTCGAGCCATCGATATGACTGGAAAACTTCACGCCCTCCTCGGTCAGCTTGCGCAAGGAGGCCAGTGACATCACCTGAAAGCCACCTGAATCCGTCAGAATAGGTCGCTCCCAGTTCATGAATCGGTGCAAACCACCCAGCGCATGGATACGCTCGGCAGTCGGACGCAGCATAAGGTGATAGGTGTTGCCCAACAGGATATCAGCACCCGTCGCCCGCACGCTTTCGGGCATCATGGCTTTGACCGTTCCCGCCGTGCCGACCGGCATGAACGCAGGCGTGCGCACAGCGCCGCGCGGGGTATTGATTACACCCGTGCGGGCCGCGCCATCCGTGGCATTCAACGTAAATGAAAACTGCGTGCTCATGTCTGGCCCCTGTTCTGACCGCCCCCTTTAGCGCGCCTGAGCAAGTCTTGCCAAGTCTTGAGCCTCGCGCCACACTCGATCCTTGGGGGAAGAATATGACCAATGACACGCTAATCACCGAGACACTGCAAGATGGAGTCTTGACGCTGGCCCTTGGCAATGGCCGTGCCCATGCACTGTCGCTGGCGATGATCGGTGCGCTGCACACTGCGATCACCAAAGCCGAGGGTAATACCGCAGCTCGCGTCCTTGTCATCGAAGGGCCGGGGCATATTTTTTGCGCAGGCCACGACCTCAAGGAAATCGCCCGCCATCGTGCTGATCCCGACCTTGGGCTGGCGTATTTGACCACATTGTTCGACGATTGCGCGGCAATGATGCAAGCCGTGGCAGAATGCCGGAAACCGACGATTGCGTCGGTTGATGGCATCGCCACGGCGGCTGGCTTGCAACTGGTCGCCGCTTGCGACCTCGCCTTTGCGTCGGAGCGTGCGGAATTTTGCCTGCCGGGGGTCCGCAATGGAGGGTTTTGCACAACACCTGCCGTTGCCGTTTCGCGGGCGATTGGCCGCAAGCACTTGATGGAGTTGCTTTTATCTGGCGAAAACCGCGATGCAGCCTGGGCCTTGCGGGTCGGGCTGGTGAATGATGTTCTGGATCAAGCGACGCTTTCCGCATATGTGCGCGAGTTCGCGCAGAGGTTGGCGACACGCAATCCAAAGCCAATTACTGACGGAAAAACATGCACTTATGCACATCTCAATGAAGACCTTTCTACAGCATACGCGATGGCCACGAAAACGATGATCGGGCACTTCATGGATCCCGGTCGCATTGCCTATGAAACCACCTCACCTTTCGCAAAGCCGAAAAACACCTAGCACCACCTTTCAGACGCCGCCCCCTTTACGCACCCCCTTCATAATCCTATATGTTCACTCAGGAATAAGACCATCCGAGGACCTCATGGACGCTTCCACGTATCAGACCCCAGCCGAAGGGACGCCGTTAATCGCGCCGTCATCAACTGACCACCCGATGTACGAGACCGTGGTTGAGGCTTGCCGCTCGGTGTTCGATCCCGAGATTCCGGTCAACATCTATGATCTTGGACTGGTTTATACGATCACCATCGACAATGAGAACGCCGTCAAAATCATTATGACGCTAACGGCGCCGGGGTGCCCGGTCGCCGGCGAAATGCCCGGCTGGCTGTCCGATGCAGTTGGCTCGGTGGCGGGCATCAAAGATGTCGACGTTGAAATGACCTTCGACCCGCAATGGGGTATGGACATGATGTCGGACGAAGCCCGCCTAGAGTTGGGGTTCATGTAAGCCCATGTTCGGAATTCCCGGAAAATCACCGATCACCATGACCGAAGCCGCCGAGCGCCATATCGCCCGGCTGATGGCCAAACAGGGCAAGATGGGGCTGCGGATCGGCGTCAAGAAGGGCGGCTGCGCGGGCATGGAATACACCATGGATTTCGCGGATCAGATCGACCAGCACGAAGAGGTCATCGAGCAAGGCGACGCCCGTGTGCTAATTGCCCCGATGGCGCAGATGTTTTTGTTTGGCACTGAAATCGACTATCAGACCGGGCTGCTGGAATCGGGTTTCCAGTTCCGCAATCCGAATGTCTCGGATGCGTGCGGCTGCGGAGAGTCGATTAAATTTGACGATATCGATACGCTCAAGACACGCATGGATGCCGCCAAAGCCGCAGAGTGACGGCGGCTCTGGCGTTGCATACGCCCTAGCCTGCTTTGGGCTTTCGCGCGACAAAATCAATAAGCGCCGAACGCCCGGAATGCCCGCGCCCTTCCTGCACGTCTCGCTCATAGGCCGCCAGTCGCTCCACCTCCCAGCCACTGAACGCCTCCAGTAACAATGCTTCGGTATACAGGCGCTCAGGATCTGGTGGGCCACCGGTGCCCAGCTCGACTTGCTTGGGCGTGTAGCCATGTAGAACCAGGCGGCCACCGGGACGAACAGCGCGGGCTAAATCTCTGAACTGCCCGACTCGCTGCGCCGGTGGCATGAACTGGATGAATATCCCGGCCACCAGATCGAATTGCTGTGTCCAGTCCCAGTCATCCCATGCCGCGACATGGGCGGCCATAGTGACGCCCGCCTGTGCTGCAAGGGCCTGCGCCCGCCCCACCGCCGTTGGTGATAGGTCAAAGGCTGTAACATCCATGCCAGCCTGCGCGAAAGCGACAGAATTGCGCCCTTCGCCATCTGACACAAACAACGCACGCTTTCCCGGCATGAGC
>Ga0209345_10005480_pt1 | contig 11752 bp, 8 predicted proteins | sample Cruoilmetagenom7_FD_187294 | JGI IMG/M metagenome (GOLD analysis project Ga0209345, IMG submission 187294) | Oil polluted marine microbial communities from Coal Oil Point, Santa Barbara, California, USA - Sample 7 (SPAdes) (version 2) | ecosystem: Environmental > Aquatic > Marine > Oil seeps ...
ATCATATTGAAAGGCCATATTACAATGCCCGCTTTTTGCTGCACTATTTGGCATTACGGGTGTAGCTTTAGGCGCAAGAGGTATTCTGTCACGACATGCCGGTGGGTCACGAAGTGTTATTGAAAAATTTGGTTTTTGTATTTCTGGTATAAGTGGTGATTGTTCAGGAGACTCATAAAAGGGATAAATACAAACATCTAAGGGAACAGGCCTATGCAAGGGAGTGTATTTCGGTGGGGTTTTTGACACAGTTGGTGCAGGTTCTTTCTTTGAAGCTTTCTTATCGAAAACAACGGTTGAGCCAGATGCCCCTGCATCAAAATTTAGTAGCGCAGTATTTGGTGTAAATAGGTGAGAAAACGCAATGAACAGCGCTAAGGTTAGTAGGGCTGCACCAGTAAAAATTCCCAACCATTTAAGAGGTGCGTACATTTTCTCGCTCTCAATCAAAAGCAACGACATAGCGTAACTAAATAATTACAAGCACAAATTTAGTGTTTTCTTATTTGTCAATCCAAAACCTCTAACCTGTTTGGGTCGTTGAGCCAGATGATGGGGCCGCCGTAAAGTTCTACATAGCCGCGTACGCGCACTCGGGCTCCGGTTAAGGTAAGTGAGTCATAGGGGGCGTTTTTAAATGCTCTGCGAGATTTTTTGGGAATAGCGATGGTGAAATCTGTTTTGTAATCAGAGCCAAAGTTTAAATAAATAGTACGCCGCACATCGGCGGTTTTGACTATAACGCCTTCAATGACTTGTATGGTGTCAACATATTGTGCCAGCGGGTCTGGGTCAGGGTTGTGAATTTTATAAAACCCGCTTGTATTTTCTGTATTCCATATGCCGCGCTTTGCAGTACGGGCTTCAGATTCTGCTTGGTACAGGGCTTCCGTATCTTGCTGGTAACCCTTCCAGCTATAAACCCGTGCCATACCGGCTTTGACCATGGCTTCTTGTAGCCAGATATCCGGGTTTCCTTTGGCGTCCAGTGTGTAAACTTGCGCTATGGCACGGTCATAGCGGTCACGTTTGTCACCGCCGTAAAACAACTTAACGATCTTCCCTGCAGTCAAAGTGCGCAGAGCCTCCCCTGCTTCATTAGCAAGCGGCCAGGAAGAAAACTCATCTATCCTCTCAGATTTAGGTGCTTGTATTGCAGACAAAGAAACCCTTAGGCCATCAGCGAGCACCAGACTGTCCCCGTCGATAACCCGAGCAACACGCCCGCTTTCTCCGGCAACCAATCCCGCTTGCGTATTATCACTGCTCGCAATTTTGGCAGTGCCCACCTGCGGTAAAAGCGCAACCGAACCTATAACCACTATTGTGCAGATTAATAATTTATACCAACGCACCAAACCTACCTATTTATTGTTTTTGCAACACTACCCGCAATCTGGGCAAAGGTAAACACTAGCCATAGTCGTCTGGCTCACAAGAAAACAAGCTGTGCAATTTTAAAGTTTCGGCCTATAATGCTAAAACATGGTCCCGTAGCTCAGGTGGATAGAGCGCAAGATTCCTAATCTTGAGGCCGGTGGTTCGAGTCCACCCGGGGTCACCAATTTATCTAATAATTACAACAACTTAAAGCATCAACATGCTTTGAGTGTAGGCTAGCAATCATAGAATCGCCACCGAGTCGCCACGGTGTTGAATATTTCCTCGTATTTTTTGTTATGATAGTTATTGTGTTGGAGTCTAGCGTGAAAAATATCTGCTTCTTAAGAGGGTGGCGACAACGCATAGGTTCTTTTCATATAAACTATGATTTGACCAATGGACTACGAGAAAATAGAGAGCTTAGAGTTGGCACATTTAATAAAACCTACACAACTTACTGGATTGGGATATCGCTACCAAGACTATATGGGGCTTAAGTTGATTTTGGATTGGCTTGGAGATCCAGCATTATATGAATGGGTTAAGTTAGAAAACGGAAACGTGGATGGCTACCAAGTGAACGGCCTAGATGACGTTACCGCTAAAACGTCTGATGGAAAATACATTCTTCATCAAGTAAAATTTACCATAGATGAGAAACGCCCCGATTTGGCTCTCACATTTGATTGGCTTTTAAAATCTAAACGGGGCGGAACATCTTTTGTTCAAAAATGGGCAACTTCATTTTTTAATGTTCCTTTAGAATCTGTTGCCGACGCTCGGCTGCTTACCAATAGGGTGCCTGATGAAGAGTTTAAGGAATGTTTAAATGGTGAGTTATTGTGTTTTAATCAATTACCCACCGAGGTACGAGAACAGTTTTTAGAACAATTAGGTTGTGAAAAAAAGACTCGTTTGTTTTTATCCAATTTTAAATTTGAACATAGTCAGCCAGACATAGAAAATCTTGACTTAACGCTTGAAGATGGGTTTTGTCGAAATTACACTAATCGGTATGGTTGGCTGAAACTTGTTACAGAAATTTGGAAATGGTCTGGGTTAAAAGGATATCCAGGGGGAGATGGTGCGATTTATCTTCACCATGTCCGCGAATTACTTGATCATAAACTTGCGAGAGCTATGCCGCAAGAATTTGCAATTCCAAATGGGTACGCACCGCCTACAAGTGATTTTCATGCAGATTTTCTAGGGAAGTGTGTCGATGTAACTGATGGTAGAGTTGAAGTGCTATGGGGGCCTCCTGGTCGAGGTAAAAGTACATACCTATCTCACTTAACGCAGTGCTTAAAAGAAAAAGGCATCCACGTACTTAGGCACCATTTTTTTCTATCGCTGACAGATGATACTGTTGGGCGTTGGGAATATAGAAATGTAGTGAGCACGCTCATTCATCAAGTTAGCAGATCTTTCGATAACATTCATATTCCTTCAGAAACTGAAAACATTTCTGGAACACTACGATCTTTATTGAAAGAAGTGGCGGGAATTGTAAAACAAGATGGTAAGCCACTTGTTTTGATTTTGGACGGACTGGACCATGTTTATAGAGATCATGGGGAAGTTCATTCTCTAAATTCTTTGTTTGAAGAAATATTACCAATTCCAGATAACGTAATTTTGTTGGTAGGCACCCAAAAAGTTTCAGATAAAAAATTACCTAGAAACCTATTACAAACTAAAGATAAAAACAGCTGGTGTGAAATTCCCTTGTTAGGGGTAGAGGCCGTTCAACCGTGGTTAAAAATAAAACTAGAGAGGTTAGGGCATTATGGTAAAGATGATGAACAAACATTATCTGAATTGTCTGTGGCATTACAGAAAAAATCATGTGGCCACCCATTATACCTGACATACTCTCTCAAATTCTTAGAGATACATTTCCCAAATTTTGATATTGATAGAATATCTGACCTGCCCGAATGTCCAGAAGGTGACATTGAAAAATACTATGCACTTCTGTGGCTGGAGCTTTCCTCAGAAGCTCGCACTATTTTACATATATTCGCCTTATCTGGGTTTTTATGGCCTTCTGTTGGCTCCTTAATAGAGTGTTTGGGAAGTCCAATTGTTACCTTGAAGGCTTATGCAGAAATTGAGCATTTAATTGAAAAAAGGGCCATCGGTATAAAAGTGTTCCACGGGAGCATTCTAGTTTATTGTCGAGAACGTAGCGGTCAAAAAGAAAAGGCAGATGTTTTATTTCCATTAATCATTGAGTGGGTGAAAGAGAAATCCCCGAAAATAATTGAACTAAGGTGGTTGTGGCTATTAGAGTCAGAAAATGGAGACGACAAAAATTTAATAAACAGCCCAACACGTAAGTGGATATCTACGGCATTGTTGAGTGGTGTTACACACAACCATATTTTATACCTACTGACGAATGCAGAAGAGAAAGCATTTTTTAGTGGTAAGTATGCAAATTCTCTTGCACTGAGAACGAGTAAAACTCGTTTAATGAATGCGTCTTACCAAGGCCAAGATTACGATCAACTGGTAGCAATATCACTAGCTCTCCCTAGTAATTTTGATGGATTGAAATATGCACTAGATGATCTGCATTCATTAAGTGAAGAAGATTTAGTGACTGCTGCAAGGGCTGGCCTTTTTAGTGACGGGGATGTTGCTCAAGACTGTCTTGATGAAATGAATAGGCGCATTCAAATAGACCACCAGTTTACCCGTCACAATCCAAACCAGAGGGGTTATGACCCGTGTGTTGTAGCCGCACTTGCGGCGATTTCTAATAATGCGAACACTGAAAATCTAATTCCTTTTGCCCAGCAATATAAGGAAGAGGGAACTGATATTATTCTTCGATTTCTGCAGGAATCCATTCGGTTTAATAGGCGCTCGAAGTGTATTCAGCTATTAAGTTATAGAGAGTTTATTGAAACAGATGTAAAAATACCTTCCGCTACACATAGAGCCATCGGTACTCATGGAATGAGGGCCGCCTTTCTTGAAGACATTACCTGTGAAAGAGTTAAGTGTCTATCCGAATACGCTTTGCTGCCATTCATAGCATGTGCATCGTATCTCGCGAGCGTGGATGGCCCTAGTTTGTCTGAGCCGAAAGCTATCACCATAGAGAAACATACTTCAAATATAGATAAGCAGGTCTATTACGATCATTTTTTCTCATCCCTTTGGGCTACTCTGAACTCGACAGAAGAACCTAAATTTGTTGCTAGGATCATTACTGGAGATGACGAAGGGGTGTTGCGTGAAGCTCTTAAAGCCTTAGAGCGGTGCGCTATCTTTGCAGGCCAATGTTTGAAGACCTCTGAAACAATTGATCCGCTATATCTTTATAGTATTCTATGGAACCTCTTTCCAAGAAAAACTTACAAAAATTACGACTGTTCACGGCTTCAAAATTGTTTGTCTTTGGCACTTCCTGCCATTGCGCTTGACCTTTCGTTATTAAGTGGATGGCGGCCATCCCAAAACACGGTTGAGATCGAGGATATTGATGTCCTTAAGGATAACCCTTGGTGGAACTGGGAGCTTTGGGCTTCGTTTTTGTTGGATTATGGCCTGGATTGTTGTTCGAAGGAAGCTGCTTCTGAGATCGTGGTCTGGGCCAGAAGAGCTGATGTATTCAATTCATATTCTTCAATATCTGAAGTGGCTGATTCGTATGTGAAAATAGCGTTATGGCAATACCATAACGCGCTCTATGATGAGTGTTGGCAGACAATGTACCAAGCTCATCGAAACTTTACGGGTTATGGATGGCGCAAGGATATTGCAATGCATGATTTGCTTGAAACCGTCGAATATTTTTTAGATTGCGATATTGATATTACACCTTGGCTCAAACGTATAGAACATATTGTTCTCAACATTCTAGAGTTTACGGATGGTAAGGAGACGCGTCATACCCCTGAAATGTACTTTGAATTGATAGCTAGGGTCATGCCTGAGCGTCTATTCCAATTATATAGTTTTGAGCATACAAATGAAAATTGGCATAATTGTGATCAAATATTGATGATGATATCTCGTTATGGGGATTATGATTGTCCGGACATTAGAGCGCTTATATGCACCGCAGGGGATTATGGTGTTTATCAAGAAATACTAAAGCGAGTAACTGCTGAAGATGAAGGGGCGCAAGACCTTTTAAATCGCTACGTTAATATCTGGGGACATTATCATGAGCGCTCCAAAGAAACATTTAAGGGCACGCCATTTCATTATGTGGACCCACCAATTGAAGTGTCAAAATATGGTCCAGATCAACTATTGGATTTAGTGCATGACTTAGAAGCTTTGGATAGGGCTGGCTTAGCCGAACATCATCACTATAAGAACGAAACAGCAATTAGAAATTGGTTCTTGTTTTGGGGGAACGCTGGGCAAACTGATGTCTTATTAGAAACCTTGTTTTCGTATCTTGACCAAGTTGAAAATGTACATGGGGATGTTTCTAGGGGACTTGATGTTTTGTTCGAGGTGGTCTTAAGCCATTTAGGTGAAACTGCCGCATTTGAGATTATTGTATTAGATCATAGGCTTCATTATGGCTGGAGTACACATTATTCAAGTGGCGCTAAAAAAAGAGTGGGAAGGGCTGCGGAGGTATACGCGAAACGATGGGATGAATTCATTCAGCAAACGGCAATTCCGATGGATGATCGCTGGGGGAGGAGGCATGGTTTGTCTATAGGTGGCGAACTCCTTGCTTTCTTTTTATTGAAGGTTGGCCAAATAGATTTAGCCAAGGATGTCGTTGAAACAATGGTTTCGCAAATTGAGCAGGATGTGGAGATGCTAGGTTTGAAAACACTTAAGTGGCCAGATGCTTGATTGTGTTGTGGACAGCGCATTTAGCGCATTGCTTTTAAGGTTGACATGGCCAGATCCGATGGTGCGTATCGTAACTGCCAAAAATGTTGCGAAAAGACTTTCTGAAGACACAGATCGGTTGCTTCCTATTTTCCTCAAATGGTTGGAGGCGCGGACTTTGGAAGTCGAGGTTGTAAATGCCATAGTGATTTTGGGGATGTCAGGAACGCACTCAAAGGTAAGTTATAGTGATTTAAAACAGGTGATAAATGCAGGATCGGTTTTATCGTATAACTTATTAAGTGAACTATATGCTGATGCAATTGAAGACTATGATTGGGTTTATAGTCATTCTGGAACTTTTTCTGAGGATTTTTCTAGCGATGAACATTTCGATATAATCTGGAATCGTCAACCTTTGTTGGGTGTTCATATCTTTAAAAAACTAGCAAAAAAACAAGGTTTTCTTTTGAAGGAGCAATGGGCTTGGGAGTGGAAAAAACATGTAAGTAAAGGACACCCTTATAGTTTTGGCGATTATTATTTTAGGCCATCTACAGCCCGTGAATGCAAAGCGCATCTTACACCTATAGCGCTGGATGTATCGTTGTCGGCACTCCTGAGGACATTATCCTATGCGATTCAATTTTTAGGTATGCCCGTCGAATCCGCAGGATCTATAGCAGATGAAATTGTACCAATCTATTTAGATGTTCACGAAGCAAGTAATGGAATTCCACCAGGGGTTTGGGGATCTGATAATAACGCTATCAAAGTTTGCCTTCAGGAAATTATTCAAAAAAACCCTGAAATTGTTTACTTAAGTGGCCCGTGGACATGGTCTGGTGAAAGTGATCCAGTCATTGACGTGTCGGTTAAGGCCGTAGTTGTGCCGATAAAAGTAAAATTACCGACAGCGGAAGACTTGTGGAGCACGACCGTACTGAGCTATAATAGTAGTAATAAAGGGGTAAAGTGGTCTTTCAGCGACAAACTTAATGAGGAAGCGTTTGTTGCGATACGTGACCAAATTAAGGAAAAAGAACTTGATTGTATTCCTGCTGTGATCGAGCGTGTCCCAAACGAAATCCCTTTGTGGACCCTTCCTGCTATGTTGAGAGGGTATTGTGTTCCTTATTCGTTTAATGACAACATAGTTATGGAAATAAAACCTTCTGGCCACGGTGTTGATTTTGTTATCAATGACACAGTCGTTGGCCGACAGGTATTTTGGTTAAAAAATTGGTTCCCATCATTTGTTGTAAATTTATCTCCCAGGATTGGGACAACTGTGACGTTAAATACAGATTACATTAAAAAAAACGTGATCTCTAAAAAAAGAAGTTTGCGTTACTTATACAAAATAACGTCTCTTTCAAGAGACAGTGGTTATGGTGACTATGTAGAAAAGATAGAATTCGGGTTTTTGGATCTATCAAACGATTGCTCCGCTGCTAATGCGTAGCATTGTCTGACATCAGCGCTTAAGGCACAGATTAGGTCTGTGCTAAGAGAGAGTTTGCTCATCTATTGTAGCCCGGTAGTAGGGACAAGAAATAAACTTGATATTTTTTATTAATTCCTGTAACTGTCAATTAATGACAGTATTGGGAATTACATGGCGACATTGGTAAAGTATATTTCTGCAGCAGGATATGTTGATCGGATTCTAACGGAAAAGCAAATTGCCCGAATTTTAGGCGGTAGCTCAGACCGGCGGTATGCCCATGTGAAGCGAGCGATTAAAGATGGGGGCCTCATTCGCTTGAAGCGTGGGAAGTACGTGTTGGCGGACACCCTACGAACTGAGGCAGCCCATCCCTTTTCCGTTGCTCAGGCTTTAGTTCCGGGCAGTTACATTTCTATGGAAACCGCACTCTCATATCACGGCTGGATCCCTGAAGCCGTATATTCGACTGTAAGTGTTACCCCTAAGCGAAAATCAAAAGAATTTAATCACAGTGTTTTTGGCCATTTTTCATTTCACCCTTTGGCTCTGAATCGGATAAGGTTTCTGGTGGGAGTGAGCCGTATTCAACGCAACAGACAGACGTGGCTAATGGCTTCGCCTCTGCGAGCATTGATTGATATGGTTGCCTATAAGAAAATTGAATGGCAAGGGGTGGACTGGATTGAGCGTGGGTTGCGGATTGATCCAGAGCATCTTCTAACGATCCAGAAAAGAGAATTTACGGCTTTGAAGCTTGTCTATAAGCACAAAGCTGCAATAAGTTTTCTTACTCAACTTGAGATAAGCATTGTTCAGAAAGGTAGGGGGCGGCATGATTGATATTATTCGAAAGAAGTTGGCGAGCTATGGGGCGGGCACCCCTCTCGAAGAAGAAAATGCGACTAAGGAAATACTCCAAGAGATTGCGCTCTATGCATTATGGCGTGCGGATTTTTTTGAAGTGGCCGTATTTCAGGGCGGCACTAGCCTGCGTATACTGCACGGGCTACCCCGGTTTTCGGAGGACTTGGATTTTATGCTTGTTTCTCCAAACCCGAAATTTGATTGGTCTCCTTATCTTGCTTTACTATCGTCGACCTTTGAAGAGTTTGGGATCGTGAGTGATGTGAGTTCAAAAGGTGATATGGATCGCCGAATTCGCAATGCTATTATCAAGGATAATTCAATTGCTAACCAGCTTGACCTTTCATTTCAAAAGCGGGATTTACGAAAAAAAATAAAAATCAAACTAGAAATAGATGTTGCTCCACCTGAATTTTCTAAGGACGCTTATACTTACTTAGATTTTCCCTTAGACTTTGAAGTTAGGCATCAGGACCTATCATCAAATTTTGCGCTTAAGATACATGCTCTGCTGTGCCGAGGTTTTTTAAAGGGGCGGGATTGGTATGATTTTTCATGGTATATTGCCAATGATACTGTTCCCAATCTTCTTCACTTAGAAGCCGCCCTGAAACAATTTGGTCCTTGGGAAAATCAACATGATTTAGAAGTAACACTGTCATGGTTGGAATCAACTTTGACAGAGAAGATAAAATCAATTGATTGGAATGAAGCCAAACAAGACGTCAAGCGGTTCCTCCCCCTCGCTGAGACACATTCTTTGTCACTTTGGAGCGATAGGTTTTTCTTATCGAAGATGTCAAAGTTGACAGGAAGTATTTGATTGTTCGTTTGTTGGCCGTGGCCATTCTCTTGATGGCTGTTATTACTCATAACTACCTGGAACTAAATTTGGAAGTGTCCACTTTAAACTCTCAGTCATCCTCAGAATATAGGTTCTGATAATACTCAGTACCGCACTGCTCTAAAATGTTATCAAAGTTCTCAGGAAACCTGTCTGGTAACACAAACTCAACAACGATAGAATAGTTGCCCGCGACGGGGGTCTCTACATCTACAATATTAGCAATTTGGTCGGGAATGCCTTGCAGCTGTTTAACGAGTTCAATCCCAATCCCTGATAGGAAAGCCAATAGCGGTATAAATTCATCAGAAAGGTGCAGGTACTTTATTCTAAGCTCCCAATCTAGCAAATTTGAACAGCAGTTACCGACAAGTTCACAGACTCGTAAAATTTCATATTCATCACCTTCTACACCCGGCTCTCCCATTGCTGACATAATATTTTGAGACACCAATTTATCAAGAGCTTGCACGTTGGAATTTACATCTAGAAGAACAGTTGCTATCCAGCTGCTTATTTGCTCACGCGGAATTATATGAATAGGCTGCACATAGACACCTGCCTCAACTTCTTTCCACGATCCTAATACCTTATCGATATTGCTCCGGAGTAATTCAAGAACTAGGCGGTGTTCCCAATAACTGGGCTTATCCAACACAATTTGTTTTGCTAATTCCGATGTATGCTTAAACTCTTCAAGCTTTTTCCTAGTGACCTTATTTCTAATCAGAAGCCCACGATTGCCAACTGAACCGGCAACAAGTGTCTCGTGTTCTCTTCGCCACTCAAACAACAATTCTGTCGAAAATTTAGCGGGTTCATTGTCAACAAGTTTGTGGCAGTTCCTGCACAGCCATATGCCATTTGTTATGTTGTTGCGCTCGGCGTTTGTTGTCTGGCGTCAGCGCTTATGGCACAAATTTAGGTCTGTGCTAAGAGAGAGTTTTTGTTCATCATCATCTTAGGAGTAAATGATGAGATAGAAACAAACAGGACGTTCATCGGAACGCATCATTAAAGACATCAAGCGCAAGACCCGCAGGCAATATAGTGCAGAGGAGAAGATCCGCATCGTGCTGGATGGTTTGCGCGGTGAGGATAGCATTGCAGAGCTATGCCGCCGTGAAGGTATCTCGCAGGGCATATATTACAAATGGTCGAAGGACTTTATGGAGGCAGGCAAGAAGCGCTTAGCGGGTGACATTGTTCGCCAAGCCAACAGCAGCGAAGTCACACATCTACGCAAAGAAGCCAGTGAGCTTAAGGAAGTCGTAGCTGAACAAACTCTTGAACTTCGTTTGCTTAAAAAAAGCATGATCGGGGATGGGGGCGACGACGTATGAGGTATCCAGCATCAGAGAAGCTAGAGATTATTCGCATAGTTGAACGCTCACACCTTCCCGCCAAGCAAACTTTGGATATGCTAGGTGTGCCACGGCGAACCTTTTACCGTTGGTATGATCGGTATCGACTTGGCGGTGATCAGGCGCTCAAGGATAAGGCGCCAATGCCCGCGCATGTCTGGAACCGTATTCCAGATGATGTCAGGGGTAAACTGGTAAGCCTCGCACTAGAGCGCCCAGAGTTAAGCCCGCGTGAGCTGGCCGTGACCTTCACGGATACACAAGGCTATTTTGTGTCAGAAAGCTCGGCATATAGGCTGTTAAAGGCCCATGACCTCATCACTAGCCCAGCCTTCATTGTTATGAAAGCTGCCAGTGAGTTCAAAGATAAAACCACAGCAATCAATCAGATGTGGCAGACCGACTTTACCTACCTGAAGATCATAGGTTGGGGTTGGATGTATCTGTCGACAATCCTTGATGATTACTCGCGCTACATCATTGCGTGGCAATTGTGCACAACCATGAAGACTTCAGACGTGACAGAAACTTTGGATATGGCCTTACAGGCATCAGGCTGTGACCAAGTGCATGTGGTTCATAAACCGCGACTGCTCTCGGACAATGGTGCTAGCTACATCTCTGGGGAACTGGCCGATTACATCAAAGACCAAGGTATGAGCCATGTGCGCGGAGCGCCCTATCACCCGCAAACTCAAGGTAAGATCGAACGTTGGCATCAGACGCTTAAGAACCGAATATTGCTGGAACATTACTTCTTGCCCGGTGATCTTGAACGAGAGATCGAAAGCTTTGTAGAACATTACAATCACGAGCGTTACCACGAGAGCATCAACAATCTGACGCCCGCAGACGTATACTTCGGACGTGGACAATCAATCTTAAACAAAAGAGAAAGGACAAAGAAGAAAACTATCGAACATCGGCGCTTGCAATACCGCAAAGCCGTAGCTTAATATTAATCAACAATAGATGAGCAAACTCTCTCTTAGTGCAGGCCTAAATCTGTGCCATTTTATATGAAGACGGACA
>Ga0209345_10005481_pt1 | contig 11752 bp, 11 predicted proteins | sample Cruoilmetagenom7_FD_187294 | JGI IMG/M metagenome (GOLD analysis project Ga0209345, IMG submission 187294) | Oil polluted marine microbial communities from Coal Oil Point, Santa Barbara, California, USA - Sample 7 (SPAdes) (version 2) | ecosystem: Environmental > Aquatic > Marine > Oil seeps ...
GGCGGGGTACTGGCGCGCGCGCCGGGTAACGATCCAGCCAGACAACCCGATCGCCGTTAAGTGGCGGCAAAAGAAAACGGCCCCGAAAGGCCGTTCCTTTAGCGTTCAACAATCCGGGCAATACTTTCCGGACTTGCAGCAGTGTCGTGATGCGGTCGGCTCAAAGTGCCTTGCGGATACGGCTGAAAGCGTCCTTGAGTTCGGATCCGAGGATCTCGAAGGCATCGCCCAGGTCTTCCTTGCTCTTTTTCAGGTTGGCCTGGCTTTCGAAGTGCTTCCAGCGTTCCTGGAGTTCATCCCACTCGTCCTGCGCCTCTTTCGAACCGAGGTGGACCTTGAGCTTGAGCTCGTCGTAGTTCTGCTTGAGCTCTTCGGCCATTTTCTTGATGTCGGACATGTCTTTTCCTTCTCTAAGGTTTGATTGATGAACTAGGAGCCGAAATCAGCCCTGTCTGCGGGCCGGTTGGCGGAAAGTCGGTGTTGCTTGTGGCCGCTATGTGCAGGCCAACGCAGGTCTGGCAAAATTCACTTCTATCAAGGCGCTGCCTTCCGGCGCCGCAGGCTGCGGATGATCGCGGTGATGATCGGAACCAGGAAACTTGCGCTGTCCCAGCCCTTCAGCCCGTCAATGCCGGCCATGCTTCCGATCGCATTGACTGCCGGGCTGGATTTGAGTTCGTTCTCGAGGGTTGCCGACGTCAGATCGCGCAAGTCACTGGCTGCGGCGAGCTCGGGGCCGGGCCTGGTGTAGGCTGCAATGATCACGAGAACGACTGCCAGCACGATATTGGCGACCGCCAGGATGAAGGGGGTCTTGATCGGGCCCCAGCCGGCGAGCAGCCACTGGTAGGCGGCGATGTTGAGGAAGACAAACGCCATCAGGCCGATCAGGGCGGCGAAGATCAGCAGCGAGAGCTTTCGGGCCTGCGCCTTCAGGCGGATTTCACCGACCAGCAATTCGGAGCGGAGATAAAGGCGAAGCGTGCGGGCGAGGGTATGGATTGACATGGTTTTCAGATCACTTTGCGGTTAGGCGGCCGATGACAATGCCGAGCGCAAGCGCTGCGGAGACCGATGCCACGGGATGATCGGCGACACTCTCCTCGGCATCGTCGAGCATGGTCTGGACAAGGTCACCCAGCTCGCCGAGCAGGTTCTGCACATTTTCGGGCTGGTCGCCGGATTGCTGTGCCGCGGGGTCGGGGGCCGGTTCCTGTGCGGCGGAGTTGCGATGCAATTGCTCGACTTCCGCCCGGAGAGCTGCAATTTCTTCCCTTAGGCTTGGCTGTTTCATACCCGGTCCTCAATTCTGGTTTCGAGGCCGGATTATAGCGCCGGGGCCGGTGACGATATTGATCTATCTCATTTTGCCGGAATGAATTTTGCCGGAAGAACGGCCGGGTATCCGTCCGGCCGGAAACTCCTACCAGCCTGCCACAAGGCAGGGCCGCGGGGATGGTGCTTGGACAATCCTGCGGGCTCGGCTACAAACCGTGCAGCCGGATGAAAATCTGCTGCTGTTTGACAGCTCCATGTTATGAAGGACCCGTTATGGAACAGCACAAGACATCGGTTCAACGCGCAGGATTTTATGTCATCCTGACGCTGACCACGGTCGCTTTCAGCCTGCTGCTTCTGCCTTTCTACTCAGCCGTGCTGTGGGCGGTCACCCTGGCGATCGTGTTTCATCCCGTTCAGCGCTTTCTCGTCGGGCGCCTGAACGGACGCGCGGGGATTGCGGCGCTGTTGAGCATTGCCATGTGCATTTGCCTGGTGATCGTTCCCGTGGTGGTCATTCTTGCTTCCATCGCGCAGGAAGGCACCAGCCTTTATCAGCAAGTCAGCAGCGAGGAATTCGACCTGCGCGGGAAGGTGGGGCAGATCACCAGCGCGGTGCCGAGCTTCATCGAGGAATGGACGCCGATCAAGCTGGGCAATTTTCCCGATCTTCGCGACAAGTTTTCCGATGCGGTGATGAAGGCCAGCCAGACGATGGCGGGGCAGGTGATGAATGTCGGCGAGACGACGCTGAATTTCTTCATCGGTTCCGGCGTGATGCTGTACCTGCTTTTCTATCTGTTCCGCGACGGGGAAATGCTGGTTGTCAAACTCAGGAACGCGATGCCGCTGAGCGAGAGCTATTCCGCGCAGTTTCTGGAAAAGTTCACGTCGGTCATCAATGCGACGGTGCGGGGCAATATCATCATAGCGATCATCCAGGGGACGATCGGCGGACTGACCTTCTGGGCGCTCGGGATCGAGGCGGCTTTGCTCTGGGGCGTGGTGATGACCTTCTTTTCCATGTTGCCCGCGGTGGGCGCCGCATTTGTCTGGGCGCCGGTCGCGCTGTTCCTGCTGTTCAGCGGTGCAGTGCTGAAGGGTGTCATCCTGATTCTCGTCGGGCTTCTGGTCATCGGGCTGATCGACAATCTGCTGCGGCCGCCGCTCGTCGGCAAGGAATCAAAGCTGCCCGATTACGTCGTGCTGATATCGACAGTCGGCGGCATGGCGCTTTTCGGCATCAACGGCTTCATCGTCGGGCCGCTGATTGCAGCGATGTTCATTTCCGCCTGGTCGCTTTTTGCCAGCGAGCCCTGGGAAATCTAGGACGCAGGCCGGCATTCGGGCGGCAAGCGGGCTTGCGAGCTGTCTTGTGAACCGGAAATCAGATGGAAGGTCCGAATGGTGGGCGATGAGAGACTCGAACTCCCGACATCCTCGGTGTAAACGAGGCGCTCTACCAACTGAGCTAATCGCCCCCAGATCGGTGGCGCATGCTTTAGGGGGTTCGCGCCGGTTCCGCAAGAAAAAATATGTTCCGACAATCATCAATTTGTGAATGAAGCCCGGGACAGCTGAACTTTTGGGGGCGTCTTTCCAACAAGATTGAATTTTGTCGAATTTCCTTCGCAATCGCCGCTTGACACCTCAGTACGAACGCCGTAATTCACCGCTCACGGAACGGCGGTCACCCACTGTTTCGTCTGAAAAATGCGCGGGTGTAGCTCAGTTGGTTAGAGTGCCGGCCTGTCACGCCGGAGGTCGCGGGTTCGAGTCCCGTCACTCGCGCCATTTCTCTTTTAGGGGAATGGACACATTTTTCGAAAAGGCCCGGTTCTACCGGGCTTTTTTCGTTTTGGGCTTCTGCCCGGATGCCTCCATGCAAGATCTCTTCAAATGCCGGAACGTTTTTCGGCGGTGCAATGCCGGATGCCGCTTGTTGTCGCCGGTGTTCGACGGGCGACTTGTGCTCCGGCAGAGTCAGTCTTCGTTTCAGTGGTCCCTGTCTTTGCAGTGGTCATGCGCGTGAGCGATCGCCCGCTCCCCAAACTTCACCTGCTGGACATGTGTCGGTGAAATGCGATTCTGACGACTTCATGCTGACAGATCCGGTGGTTACCTCGCGATTCGACCGTCGGGATATCGACTGACGCCTGAATCTGCGTCGGGCAGGGGCTTTGTGCGGAGGAGACGGTTCCCTGGTTCTTCGCAAGCCCAATTTTTGCAGATCCGAATCGCGCCGGGGATGCGTCCGCGCTGGGAACGCTTCTTATCCAGTCAATGAATAGTGTGCGGGGAATCGCGACCTGCCGTGATGCGGCCCGGACCAATGCCGATTGGCTGGCAGAGGTGTTTTGCCGCGGGCTGAACCGCGGCTGATTTGTGCGCGCCAGGTGATTCTTTCCGGAGCGGCTGGATGTTCCTGCGTTCGCGCGAAATGGGAAAATGTGTTGCCTAACGACGGCGCAGCGAAACATTGAGTGGCGAAAGGTCCTACTATCTGATCAAATGCTTCGTGTGCTCTTGCGCCAGCTGGCGGGCTGCGCTAACCACGCCGCGTTGCAACATGATCAGCCGCACAGGTGAGGGGCCGGCTCCAGACCTTCGGGTAAGGCAGGGGCTTCGACTGTGACGGATACAGGAACGGACGTCATGACGGAACTTCTGGGCGCTTATGTGCCGATTGCCATTTTCATCGGTCTGGCTTTGGTTATCGGTCTGGCTTTGCTGATCGCGCCTTTCGCGATCGCCTACAAAAATCCCGATCCGGAAAAGCTCTCGGCTTACGAGTGCGGCTTCAATGCATTTGATGACGCGCGCATGAAATTCGATGTGCGGTTTTATCTGGTCTCGATCCTGTTCATCATCTTCGATCTCGAGGTTGCATTCCTGTTTCCCTGGGCGGTGTCGTTTGGCGATATCGGCTGGATGGGTTTCTGGTCGATGATGGCGTTCCTGGGCGTGCTGACGGTCGGCTTTGTATACGAATGGAAAAAGGGAGCCCTGGAATGGGAGTGAGCAACGCACCATTGGTGGCGCCTGCGCCCAAGGGAATCATTGATCCCAACACCGGAAAGCCGGTGGGCAGCAACGATCCGTTTTTCGGCGAAATCAACAACGAGCTGGCCGACAAGGGCTTTCTGGTCACATCAACCGATGAGCTGATCAACTGGTCGCGCACCGGATCGCTGATGTGGATGACCTTCGGCCTGGCCTGTTGCGCCGTCGAGATGATGCAGATGTCGATGCCGCGCTATGACGCGGAGCGATTCGGCTTCGCGCCACGCGCCTCACCGCGCCAATCGGACGTGATGATCGTTGCCGGCACGCTGACCAACAAGATGGCACCGGCGCTGCGCAAGGTTTACGACCAGATGCCGGAACCGCGCTACGTGATCTCCATGGGCTCCTGCGCCAATGGCGGCGGCTACTATCATTATTCCTATTCGGTGGTGCGCGGCTGCGACCGGGTGGTGCCGGTGGATATCTATGTTCCAGGGTGCCCGCCAACGGCCGAGGCGCTGTTGTACGGTGTGCTGCTTCTGCAGAAGAAGATTCGCCGCACCGGCACGATCGAGCGATAGGAGAGCGGACGATGAGCCAAGCCCTGCAAGAACTTTCCGACTATCTCTCGGAAGTCAAAGGCGATCTGATCGACCGCACCGAGCTTGCCTATGACGAGCTGACGCTGATTTCCGAGCCGGGTCATCTGATCGAGCTGATGACGTTTCTGCGCGACGACGCGCAATGCCAGTTCGTCAGCTTCATCGATATCTGCGGTGTCGACTGGCCGGGCCGGGCGGATCGCTTCGATGTGGTCTACCACCTGTTGTCGCCACGGCAGAATTTCCGCATCCGGGTCAAGATCATGACTTCGGAAGATGTGCCGGTGCCGTCGCTGACGCCGGTGTTTCCGGGCGCCGACTGGTTCGAGCGCGAAGCCTATGACCTCTACGGCATCCTGTTTACCGGCCATCCCGACCTGCGCCGCATCCTCACCGACTACGGTTTCGAGGGGCATCCGCTGCGGAAGGATTTCCCGCTGACCGGATTTGTCGAGGTTCGCTACGATGACGAAGTCAAGCGAGTCGTCTACGAGCCGGTTGAGCTGAGGCAGGAATTCCGCAATTTCGATTTTCTCTCCCCCTGGGAAGGCACCGACTACGTGCTTCCGGGCGATGAAAAAGCCAAGGGTTGAGGACGGGTACCATGAACGAACACAACGTCCGTAACTTCAACATCAATTTCGGTCCGCAGCACCCGGCTGCGCACGGAGTGTTGCGGCTGGTGCTGGAACTCGACGGCGAGATTGTCGAGCGGGTCGATCCGCATATCGGGCTGCTGCACCGCGGAACCGAGAAGCTGATCGAAGCCAAGACCTACACGCAGGCGATTCCGTATTTTGACCGGCTCGACTACGTCGCGCCGATGAATCAGGAACACGCGTTTGCGCTGGCTGTCGAGAAGCTCGCAGGCGTGTCGGTGCCGAAACGCGGACAGCTGATCCGTGTTCTCTATTCGGAAATCGGCCGGATCCTGTCGCATTTGCTCAACATCACCACGCAGGCTCTCGATGTCGGCGCGCTGACGCCGCCGCTGTGGGGCTTTGAAGAGCGCGAAAAGCTGATGGTGTTTTACGAGCGCGCCTGTGGCGCGCGGCTGCATGCGGCCTATTTCCGTCCAGGCGGTGTGCATCAGGACCTGCCGCATGAACTGGTCGAGGATATCGGCAAGTGGTGCGATCCGTTCCTGAAGACCTGCGACGATATCGAAGGCCTGCTGACCGACAACCGGATCTTCAAGCAGCGCAATGTCGACATTGCAGTGGTCAAGCTTGACGATGCATGGGCCTGGGGTTTCTCGGGCGTCATGGTTCGTGGCTCGGGCGCGGCATGGGATTTGCGCCGTTCGCAGCCTTATGAATGCTATTCGGAACTCGATTTCGATATTCCGATCGGCAAGAACGGCGACTGCTACGACCGCTACCTGATCCGCATGCAGGAAATGCGCGAGTCGGTGAAGATCATGAAGCAGTGCGTCGAGCAGTTGCTGGGCAAGGAAAAGGTCGGGCCGGTTTCTGCGACCGACGGCAAGATCGTGCCGCCGAAGCGCGGCGAGATGAAGCGCTCGATGGAAGCGCTGATCCACCATTTCAAGCTTTACACCGAAGGCTACCGGGTTCCCGAAGGCGCTGTCTACACGGCCGTCGAGGCGCCGAAGGGCGAGTTCGGCGTCTACCTGGTGTCTGACGGTTCCAACAAGCCTTACCGCTGCAAGATCCGTGCACCCGGATACGCGCATTTGCAGGCGATGGATTTCGTTTGCCGCGGCCACCAGCTGGCCGACGTGTCGGCGGCTCTGGGTTCGCTGGATATTGTGTTCGGGGAGGTCGACCGATGAGAGCCTCTCACAGGTTTTGCGTCCATGACCAGGTCGCCACTCGGCGAAATCCAATAGGCCGGAAATAAGACAGAAGAGTACATCATGTCCGTTCGTCGACTTGCCGAAGATAATGTCCAGCCAGCGGAATTCGCCTTCAACCGCGAATATGCCGCCAAGGCGAAGGTATGGATCAAGAAGTATCCGAAAGAGCGCGCTCAATCAGCGGTGATTCCGCTTCTGATGCTGGCCCAGGAACAGGACGGCTGGGTGACCAAGCGAGCGATCGAGACGATCGCGGACATGCTGGGCATGCCCTATATCCGTGCGCTGGAAGTGGCGACATTCTACACCCAGTTCCAGCTCAAGCCGGTCGGCACCCGGGCTCACATCCAGGTTTGCGGCACCACGCCGTGCATGTTGCGCGGCTCTGAAGCGCTGATGGATGTCTGCCGCAGCAAGATCCATCCCGAACCGTTCCAGCTCAACGAAAGCGGGACGCTGTCGTGGGAAGAGGTCGAGTGCCAGGGTGCCTGTGTGAACGCTCCGATGGTGATGATCTTCAAGGATTCGTTCGAGGATCTGACGCCTGAGCGCCTGGCCTATATCATTGACCGGTTCGAGGCCGGCCGTCCCGAGGACGTTCGTCCCGGTCCGCAGATTGACCGGATCTATTCGGCTCCGGCTGGCGGGCTGACAAGCCTCACCGAAGAAATCAAGCCGGGCAGCAAGGGCGGGGCGAAAGCATCGTCGGCCAAGGCCAAGTCGCCTGCTGCAACAAAGGCCGCCCGTCCGAAATCTCCGGCCACGCAAACCGTGACCAAGTCTCCGGCCAAGGCAAAAGCCAACGTGAAGGCCGATGCGAAGACAGCCGCGGTTGCCACGGATGCGCCGAAACAGCGCGCTGCGTCCAAGGCCTCTGCGACGGTCAAGGCCGCCCCGGCGAAGGCTGCGGCCAAGCCGGCTGCTGCCGTTGCATCTGTCGATGACAAGAACCGCCCGGCAGGCATTGCCAAGCCGGCTCAACCGGATGATCTGAAGATGATTTCCGGTGTCGGGCCGAAAATTGAAGGGACCCTGAATTCGCTCGGGATCTACACGTTCGCGCAAGTTGCGAAGTGGAAGAAGGCCGAGCGCGAATGGGTGGACGGATACCTGAACTTCAAGGGTCGCATCGACCGTGAGGACTGGGTCAAGCAAGCCAAGGCGCTGGCCAAGGGCGGCGAGGCCGAGTACATCAAGGTCTTCGGCAAGAAGCCGCGATAGAGGTGAATGATGTTAGCTGACAAAGACCGGATTTTCACCAATATCTACGGCGTTTACGACAAGTCGCTGAAGGGTGCGATGGCGCGTGGCCATTGGGATGGAACCAAGGGCATCCTGGAAAAAGGCCGCGACTGGATCATCAACGAGATGAAGGCCTCGGGCCTTCGCGGCCGTGGCGGGGCAGGGTTCCCGACAGGGCTTAAATGGTCGTTCATGCCCAAGGAAAGCGACGGCCGTCCGCACTATCTCGTCATCAATGCCGATGAGTCCGAGCCTGGCACCTGCAAGGACCGCGACATCATGCGGCACGATCCGCATACGCTGATCGAAGGCTGCGTGATCGCCGGTTTCGCGATGGGCGCGCATGCCACCTACATCTATGTGCGCGGTGAATACATGCGCGAACGCGAGGCGCTGCAGGCGGCGATCGACGAGTGCTATGACGCCGGCCTCCTGGGCAAGAATTCCAAGCTCGGCTACGACATGGATGTCTATGTGCATCACGGTGCCGGCGCCTATATCTGCGGCGAGGAAACGGCGCTGCTCGAAAGCCTCGAAGGCAAGAAGGGCCAGCCGCGGCTGAAGCCGCCATTCCCGGCCAATATGGGTCTTTATGGCTGCCCGACCACGGTCAACAATGTTGAATCGATTGCTGTCGCGCCGACCATCCTGCGCCGTGGCGGGGCTTGGTTCGCAGGCATCGGCCGTCCCAACAATACCGGCACCAAGCTGTTTTGTGTCTCGGGTCACGTCAACACGCCGTGCACCGTGGAAGAGGCGATGTCGATTCCGTTCCGCGAACTCATCGACACCCATTGCGGCGGTATTCGCGGCGGCTGGGACAATCTGCTGGCGGTGATCCCGGGTGGTTCATCTGTGCCGATGGTTCCCGCAGCCGACATCATCGACACGCCGATGGATTTTGACAGCCTGCGCGATCTCAAGTCCGGTCTTGGTACCGCGGCGGTGATCGTCATGGACAAGTCGACCGATGTGGTCAAAGCCATCTGGCGGTTGTCGGCGTTCTACAAGCACGAGAGCTGCGGCCAGTGCACGCCGTGCCGCGAAGGCACCGGCTGGATGATGCGGGTGATGGAACGCATGGTCAAAGGCAATGCGCAGAAGCGCGAGATCGACATGCTGTTCGATGTCACCAAACAGATCGAAGGCCACACCATCTGCGCGCTTGGCGATGCGGCGGCTTGGCCGATCCAGGGCCTGATCCGGCATTTCCGTCCCGAGATGGAAGCGCGGATTGACCAGTACACACGCAATGCCGTTCAGAGCCGTAACGTGCGGCTTGAAGCGGCGGAATAAGAGGTCCGTAACATCGGACCCGGTATGACAGGAAACGTCACAAGGGACGAGAACCAACACACGACTTAGGAGAGACTGATGTCGATGTTTTCTTTTCCCACCGATATGAACATGAGCGAGATGATGAAACCGGCGAGTGCCATGACAGACTGGACCAAAGCGGCAGACTTCCCTGTCTCGCCGCTGATGGTCTATCCGTTGGGTGCGGCGGCTGCGGCCACCGCGGTCGGTTTCGGCATTGCCGGTCAGATGACCGGAATGATGATGGGTGCCATGCAGGCAGCCATGCAAAACCAGAACGCCCTGCTGGGCGCACATCCGGATTTGAGCTGGATGGTTCCGACGCTGGCCGAGGATCTGGCGCCGGAAGAGGCCGAGGCTTCGGCTGCTGCAGAGGTGAAACCGGCAGCGAAGGCGAAATCTGCGGATATCGTCGAGTTGAAGCCGGCGCCAAAGGCCGCGCCTGCCAAGGCAAAAGCCAAGGTGAGCGCTGCCAAGCCGGCCAAGGCAAAAGCGGCGCCCGCGAGAAAGACGGCTTCGAGGACTGCAACTCCGGCAAAGGATGCCGCGGTTGCTGTGGTCGAGAAGCTGAAGTCTGACGCCGAGGTTGCCGCGGCTGTTGCCGGTGAGCAGATGCCGGTGTCGGCTTCCGCACAGGCTGTGCCGGCCAAGGCGCTGGAACCGGAAGATTTGCGCCGTCCGGCGGAAATCGAAAAGCCGGAAACGCCTGATGATCTCAAGCTGATCTCCGGTATCGGCCCGAAACTCGAGCAGGTACTCAACGGGCTCGGCATCTGGACGTTTGAACAGATCGCGGCCTGGCAGCCCGAAGAGGCGGCCTGGGTCGATGATTACCTGCAGTTTGGCGGCAGGGTGGAGCGTGACGGCTGGATTTCGCAGGCCGGTACGCTGGCAAAGGGCGGAGCAACCGCTCGATAGGAATGCAAAGCCGGGCGGTCTGACCGCTGCCCGGCGAAACACAATCAGGTCCCGTTGAGGGATGGTACGCGGTCGCTAGGACCGTTCGCAAAGGTAGGACTGCTTGCATGGCCAAGATCAAGGTTGATGGAAACGAGATCGAAGTGCCGGATCACTACACGCTGTTGCAGGCGTGTGAGGAGGCCGGCGCGGAAGTGCCGCGGTTCTGTTTTCACGAACGGCTGTCGATTGCCGGCAATTGCCGGATGTGCCTGGTCGAGGTGAAGGGCGGACCGCCCAAGCCGGCTGCGTCCTGCGCCATGGGCGTGCGCGATCTGCGTCCCGGCCCGAACGGCGAGACGCCGGAAGTGTTCACCAACACGCCGATGGTCAAGAAGGCACGCGAAGGGGTGATGGAGTTCCTCCTCATCAACCATCCGCTCGACTGCCCGATCTGCGACCAGGGCGGCGAATGCGACCTGCAGGACCAGGCCATGGCGTTTGGCATGGACAATTCGCGCTATGCGGAAAACAAGCGCGCCGTCGAAGACAAATATATCGGACCGCTGGTCAAGACGATCATGAACCGCTGCATTCACTGCACGCGCTGTGTTCGCTTCACCACGGAAGTTGCGGGCATTTCCGAACTCGGCCTGATCGGCCGTGGCGAGGATGCCGAGATCACCACCTATCTCGAACACGCGATGAGCTCGGAACTTCAGGGCAATGTGATCGATCTTTGCCCGGTCGGTGCGCTGACCTCGCGGCCCTACGCCTTCCAGGCGCGTCCGTGGGAACTCAACAAGACCGAATCCATCGACGTGATGGACGCAGTCGGTTCGGCGATCCGGGTCGATACCCGTGGCCGCGAAGTGATGCGGGTGATGCCGCGCGTCAACGAGCAGGTCAACGAGGAGTGGATTTCCGACAAGACCCGCTTCATCTGGGACGGATTGCGCACGCAGCGCCTTGACCGGCCCTATGTGCGCCGCAACGGCCGGCTGGAAGCGGCAAGCTGGAGCGAAGCCTTCGGCGCCATCTCCACGGCGGTTGCCGGCGCCAAGCCGGAGCGCATCGGCGCGATTGCCGGTGACATGGCGACGGTTGAGGAAATGTACGCGCTCAAGGCGCTGATCAGTTCGCTGGGCTCAACCAGCATCGATTGCCGCCAGGATGGCGCAGCGCTCGATCCGTCGCTTGGCCGCGCCAGCTATATCTTCAATCCATCCATCGAAGGCATCGAGGATGCGGATGCTATCCTCATCATCGGTTCCAATCCGCGCCGCGAGGCCGCGATTATCAATGCGCGTATTCGCAAGCGCTGGCGGATGGGCGAGCTGCCGATCGGCCTGATCGGCGAGCAGGCCGATCTGCGTTACGGTCATGAGTATCTCGGTGCCGGTCCGGAAACGCTGAAGGATCTGGTCGACGGAACCAACAAGTTCGCCGCCAAGCTGAAGCGGGCCAAGAAGCCGATGATCATCATCGGGCAGGGCGCACTGGCACGCGGTGACGGCGCAGGCGTTCTGGCCAATGCGGCCAAGCTCGCCGAAGCGGTCGGCGCGGTGAAGGGTGACTGGAACGGGTTTGC
>Ga0209345_10005482_pt1 | contig 11751 bp, 8 predicted proteins | sample Cruoilmetagenom7_FD_187294 | JGI IMG/M metagenome (GOLD analysis project Ga0209345, IMG submission 187294) | Oil polluted marine microbial communities from Coal Oil Point, Santa Barbara, California, USA - Sample 7 (SPAdes) (version 2) | ecosystem: Environmental > Aquatic > Marine > Oil seeps ...
TAAAAATAGATTTTAAAATAAATATTTGCAAAGTAACTTTGACAATAACAAAAATATTGAATTTAACATTTAATAATGTATAATTATATAATATCTAAATATATAATTATATAAGATCATAAGATTTGTAAAAAATTCTGCTATACTGCAATACAGGTAAAAAAATACTTTAGATATGACTCACTACAAGCAAACGCCCATGATAAAACAGTATTTATCTATTAAGGATAAGTACACAGATGCCATTTTGTTTTACAGAATGGGTGATTTTTATGAAATGTTTTTTGAAGATGCTAAAATTGCTTCGAAAATACTTGAGATAACTCTCACCTCCAGAAACAAAAAAGACAGCTTTCCGGTTCCCATGTGCGGCATACCATACAAAGCTGCAAAAAACTATATTGCACGCCTTATCGAAAATGGCTACAAAGTGGCAATTTGCGATCAAATTAAAGAGCCTGGAAAAGCCAGCTCGGTTAATTCCAAAGGACTTGTAAAAAGGGATGTTGTCCGTGTAATAACACCTGGAATGATAATAGAAAACGAATTGCTGGATGAAAAATCAAACAATTACATTCTTGCTGCACACATTAACAAAAATACTTTTGGTTTTGCATACCTTGATATATCCACTGGCGCTTTTAATGTATCAGAAACTAACGATTTAAGTACAATTATTGATGAAATCAGACGCATTGCACCAAGTGAAATTTTAATTTCCGAATCAACAAAAGAAAGCCCATTGTTTTCATCGATAATAAAAGCTTTGTCTGATAAACTCATAACTTATATAGATGACATGGCCTTTGACTATAATCAAAGCCGGTCAAGGCTTACTGCCCAGTTTAAAACACTTACCCTTGAAGGTTTTGGATGTGAAAAAATCAATGTTGGAGTCAGCGCAGCAGGGGCGATTATTTATTATGTCAGGGAAACACAGAAACAAAAAACAAACCATATCACAAAAATCGAACCATATTTTTTAAACAGTTTTTTGCTGCTTGATGATATAACCTTTCGCAATCTTGAAATAACACAAAACCTAAGAACAGGTTCTAAAAAAGGCACACTGATTGGAATAATTGACCACACAATAACTGCAATGGGCGGCAGGCTTTTAAAAAAATGGCTAAGGTACCCTCTTATAAATGTTTTACAAATAGATAAAAGACTTGATGCAGTAGAAGAAGCAAAAAATAAAATCCAGGTAACTTTTAGCATCAGACAAAAACTAAAATCTGTCTATGATATTGAACGTATTTGCAGTAAAATATTAATGGGACATTCCAATGCAAGAGATCTTATCACACTAATGCACTCATTGGAAATTCTTGCCCCTATACTCAAAAGTCTTTCAAATTTTAATGCCGGACTTTTTCAGTTAAATGACAAAAAAGAGAACAACTTTTCTCTTCAAGGCATTTTTAACCTTGTTGATTTTATAAAAAAAGCTATTCGTGAAGATTCGCCTCCTGTAACAAATGAAGGAAGAATGATTAAAACAGGTTTCAACGAGAAACTTGATGAACTTATCATGATCAGTAAAGATGCTAAAGGATGGCTTGCCAGGCTGGAAATTGAACAAAAAAACGAAACCAAAATAACCTCACTTAAAGTAAGGTATAATAAAGTGTTTGGTTATTATATTGAAGTCCCCAAAGCACACATCAAGTCTGTCCCGCTACATTACATTCGAAAGCAAACTCTTGTAAATGCTGAGCGATATATCACACAAGAGCTTAAATCATTTGAATCAAAAGCATTGGATGCCCAAGACAAAAGGGCGGAACTTGAATACAAGATTCTAACTGATGTTAATAATAAAATTATAAAGCAGTATGATTCAATTCAACAAGTTGCAGAGTTTATCGCCGAAATCGACTGCCTTTTAAATTTTGCGCATATTGCTGATCAAAATAATTATTCAAAACCTGAAATAAATACAGATGGCACTATTATAATTGAAGATGGCAGACATCCTGTTATAGAAAACATGATTACAGGTGAACGGTTTATACCAAATACTATAAAAATGAACAACGATAAAAGCCAGATTCTTATTATAACAGGGCCTAACATGTCAGGGAAGTCCACTGTCCTCAGGCAGATTGCAATTATTATACTTCTGTCTCAGATAGGTTCTTTTGTTCCTGCCCATAAAGCCTTGATAAGTGTTACAGACAAAATATTTTCCCGTGTGGGAGCCTTAGATAATCTTGCTGCCGGCCAAAGTACTTTTATGGTGGAAATGGAAGAAACAGCTGGAATTTTAAACTGTGCTACATCAGATAGTCTTGTTATAATGGATGAAATAGGTAGAGGAACAAGCACTTTAGATGGTTTAAGCATTGCATGGGCAGTTGCAGAATATCTGCATGATTTAAATGGCAAGGGTGTTAAAACACTTTTTGCAACACATTACCACGAGCTTATTGAACTTGAAAAAACCAAACCTCATGTTAAAAACTATAATATAGCAGTAAATGAGATTAATGATGAAATAATCTTTCTTCGAAAGCTTGTTAAAGGAGGCACAAACAGAAGCTATGGAATCCAGGTCGCAAGGCTTGCTGGTATACCAGCATCTGTTTTAACCCGTGCAAAAAAAATCCTTTATAATCTTGAAAAAAAAAATAACAGGTTAAATGATTTTTCTTTGTTTTCGCAAACACAGAATTCAATTAATAACGAAAAAAATAATATATCTCCTGATAGCGCAGAGCATAATATTATAAAAAAACTTAAAAAACTTGATATATCTAAAATGACACCAATTGAAGCATTAAATTATTTAGATAACTTACAAAAAACAGTCCAAACATAATTTTTTTAAAAAACATTTTTCAACATGCAAAATTTGTTACTATTAGGAATGAAAACAAAATAAATTGTAATTATTTTTTTCATAATTTGGATCTATTTGGCTAATCTTTAAAGCATAGTAAAAGCATAAAGGCATAAAATGCAACTACCTTTTATTTGATTTTCCTTCCACTTCTTATACAACAATTAATTTTTAACGTAGTATATTTTGAAACCTATAATTCATTTAAAAATTAAAACTGTATTTTTTTATTTTATTACATGTTTTCTGGCTGCCATGATCTGGCTCAGCATATCATGGGCTGCTTCGGCAGAAAATCTCTATTTTAATGCTGAAAACTGCTACAATAAACTTTTAAAAAATTCTAAAAAACAAAAATATAAGCAAAGCTGGATGCATTGCATCAATAAATTTTATGATACATACAGGTATGACCCTTCAGGCAGATATGCTGCTGCAGGACTTTATAAGACTGGAGAGCTTTATTTAAATCTTTATAAATTTTCTGGCAATGAACATGACAAGCAGAAAGCAAGTGATATTTTTCATCAAATTGTCAAAAACTTTCCTAAAAGCTTATATAAAATAAAAGCTGAAAAAATAATAACTGAAAATTCACTTACATATAAAAAAAAATCCATCCCACATAAAAAAGTACGTTACAGGAAAAAACAAAATGCAACTTCAAAAAATTTTCTCAAACCAATTCCTGGTTACAATACCATCATAAAAAAAATTCGATTCAAGTCAAATCCTGATTACACGCGTATAGTAATTGATACTAATAAAAAAGTATCATATACTTATAAACCTGATAAAAAGAAAACTTCAAAAAAAAATCGACACATTTACATGGAATTGTTAAACAGCAGGCTTGCGAAAACAGTCATAAAAAAAATACCTATTCATGACAAATTGTTAAGCCATGTACAGGCAGTCCAGTTTTTAAAAAATCTGGTAAAAGTTACCATATATTTAAAATCTTTTAATACCTTTAAAATTTTCTCTTTAAAAAATCCATCCAGGATTGTAATAGACATATGGAACAAATCCTCTGAAAAACAAAATATTGATAAACCTTATCCTGCCTCACTTGCAAAGCAGTTTGCATTAGGTGTAGACTTAATAGTAATTGATCCTGGACACGGAGGCCATGATTATGGAGCTCCAGGTTATGTAAAAGGTGTTTACGAAAAAAATGTGGTCCTTCAAATTGCAAAAAGACTCGCAAAAAAAATTCAGGAAAAACTTCACTGTAAAGTAATACTAACCCGCAATATTGACAAATTTCTTACTCTTGAAAAACGCACAGAAATTGCAAACTCAAACCATGCTGATCTATTTATTTCAATCCATACAAATGCTTCTAAAAAGCATCAGGCATGCGGTATTGAAACATATTTTCTTAACCTTGCAGTAGATAAGGAATCTATCAGGGTAGCAGCAAGGGAAAATGCCCCCTCAACTAAAAATATGAGTGACTTGCAGGTCATCTTAAATAACCTTATGGAAAATAGCAAAATCAATGAATCTAACCGGCTTGCATCACATGTTCAGAATAATTTATGTAATTATCTGAAAAAATATTACATAAAAATCAATAATAAAGGAGTAAAACAGGCACCATTTTATGTCTTGCTCGGGGCAAAGATGCCTTCCATATTAATTGAAACATCTTTTATAAGCAATAAAAGAGAATGTAAACGGCTTCAAAATTCATTATTTCTGGATCGTTTATGTGAATCCATTACAATTGGAATTAAAAAATATATAATGGAATCTGATCCTACTGCATTTTTGAAAAATAGACGTATTATCTCTGCATTCTAGAAACGTGGTTAAAAAAAATCTTGCCACTTAAAATTTCTTGATAATATTAAGAAATTAATATACTATTAAAGAAACTATTCTAGCAAAATGTATTCTCATCTGAATTCATAAAATGTGTCAACAGGTTGTTGTAAAACGTAATTTATCCATTTTTTGTGTTAGAAATTAATTAGATACCCTCTGTATGTCTGTGGTCAAATTAATTTTTTAGCCTTGAAACTTGAAGCAAATTTTTATTCCGTAACATCCTGTCGAATAATTAACTATCGTCATGTCTTAACAATTTTGAAAAAAGGAGATACCATGGATTTTAATAGTTTAGCAGAACAACTGGGCCTTGACGAAGAGGATTATATGGAACTTATTGAAATTTTTATTGACAGTGGAAAATCTGATCTGAAAAAATTTATAAATGCAATGAGCGGAAATGAAATAACTCAAATGGCAAACATTGCTCACTCTATAAAAGGTTCATCTGCTAATCTAGGACTTTCAGATATCGCTGATATCGCCAAAAATATAGAACAAAAAATAAAACAAGGCCATATTGACGATATAAATCAAAATATTCAAGACATATCAAATAAAATCGACGAGATTTCTTCAATACACGAAAGCAAATCACAATATAGTTAGTTAATAATAATAAATCATAGTTTATAACCAATTGATTAATTTGTTATTTTATTGGTTTGTTTTCCAATAATATTTTTTGTGTTTCATTTCCCTAAAACAGCTTTAGCTGCAATTTAGCGCAATTAAGTTAAATAAAAATTAAAAATATCATCGCAAAAATTAAATCTGTTTTTTATAAAATCTCCAACAAGCTACACATCACCATTGTCTCATTTTAGATAACATTTTATATTTTCAGATAAAGTTATTAATAAAGGATAAATAATGTCAAATGAGTATATTCTTCCGAAGCCTGATCATAAAGATTGTGAAAATAACTGTAAAAGGAAAAAAATACTTGTAGTGGACAATCATCCTATTATGATCAAATTCATAGTAACTATGTTAGCAAAATACGGTCATCAGGTTCAAACTGCTCAAGATGGGCTTTCTGCTCTTAATATTTTGGAATCATTTACCCCTGAAATAATGTTTATTGATCTTGTGATGCCAAACATAAATGGTGAGAAACTGTGCAAAATCATCCGCAGCAAACCTGAATTCAAAGATGTATTTATCGTTATTATGTCTGCTGTTGCCAAAGAAGAAAAAATAGACTTTATTAAACTTGGCGCAAATGCATGCATTGCAAAAGCTCCGTTTAACCAGATGTCCAGCCATATTCTCTCCATTATAAACATTGATACTTCAAAACAATTGCCAGGCATGTTAACAAAAAAAATAATGGGTGCTGACAATCTTGCAAAGCGATGCATAATAAAAGAATTGCTTGAATCAAGAAAACATCTTGAAAATATATTGACAAACCTTAATGAATCCATTATCGAATTGTCTGAAAATCATGAAATTGTATACGTTAATCAGACGGCCATCCTTTTTTTTAATATTCCTGAAGAAAAACTGCTGGGTCATAATTTTCTTGCTCTTTTTCAAAACACAGATAAAGAAAAAATAGTAAAACTGATAGAATCTTCAAGTCATTTCCAAAAATCCATGTCTGATAATTTTTCGTATACCTTAAATAACAAACAGGTTTTGCTAACGGTTTTACCAATTCTAAACGAAAATCAAAATCATGTAACAATTATAATAAATGATATTGATGAAAAAAAACGTATGGAGCTGCAACTACAGCAGTCAAAAAAAATGGAAGCGATTGGTACATTATCAGGAGGTATTGCTCATGATTTCAACAACCTGCTCATGGGAATTCAAGGTAATACATCATCAATAAAAATGGATATTGATCCAACGCATCCACACACACAAAATCTTCAGGCTATTGAAAAACTTATAAAAAGTGGCGCAAGACTTACCTCTCAGCTTATGGGATATGCAAGACAGGGAAAATATGAGGTTCAACCTTTAAATTTAAATGAAATAGTCAAAGAGACATCAGAAACATTTGGAAGAACCAAAAAAGAAATAACAATTTCAGCGGACCTTGCAGAAAATTTATTTACTGTAAAAGTTGACAGGGGACAGATAGAACAGGTTCTTTTAAACCTTTATATTAATGCCTGGCAGGCAATGCCAGGTGGTGGGACAATATATTTAAAAACAAAAAATGTATCCCATAAAAAAATGCAAAACAAGTATTTCAAGGCAAAAGATATTAATTATTCACTATTGACTGTTAAAGATACAGGTAAGGGAATGACACCAGAAATTCAACAGCGTATTTTTGATCCGTTTTTTACAACAAAAAAACTGGAACGAGGTACAGGTCTCGGGCTTGCATCGGCATATGGTATTATTAAAAATCATTCAGGATACATAGATGTTCAATCAGAAAAAGGATGTGGAACGACCTTTAGTATATATCTTCCTGCAACAAAAAAAAAAGTGGCGTTGCAGGCAAAAATATCTGACAGTATGCTATTTGGAACAGAAACAGTGCTTATTGTAGATGATGAGGATATTATTTTAGATGTAAGCCAAAAAATGCTCGAAAAACTGGGTTATACTACTCTGGTTGCAAAAAACGGTATGGAGGCTATTGATATTATAAAAAATACAGCCAATAACAAAAAAAGCAAAATACCGGATCTTGTTCTTCTTGATATGATCATGCCAATTATGGGCGGAAGTAAAACATATGACTTGCTAACTGATATTGATCCTAATATTAAGGTGCTTCTTTCGAGCGGATACAGCATGGACGGTCAGGCAGCAGATATTTTAAAACACAGCGGCAACGGGTTTATACAAAAGCCATTTAATATGAAAGAACTTTCAGAAAAAATACGGAAAATATTGGACAGTTAAACGTGTATTTTTTTAACCATAATAAAAAAAGGTGTTAACAATGAAAACTCTTATCGCAGAAGATGATCTTGTAAATTCAGCGATATTACAAAAAATTGTTGAACCATATGGCAAATACGATATTGCAAAAAATGGAGAAGAAACAATAATAAAATTTTTACTTGCTTCAAGTTATCATCTATATGATCCTTATGATTTGATTCTTCTTGATATAAACATGCCTAAAAAAGATGGTCATACTGTATTATCCGAAATACGCAAATATGAGTCTATGATGGGCATTAAAGGGCTTGACGGTGTAAAGATAATAATGGCAACAGCTTCAGATGACAAAAAGGATATATTTAAGGCATTTAAGAATCAATGCGAAGATTATATTGTAAAGCCTTATAACAAACAAACAATTTTTCCTATTTTAAAAAAACTTAATCTTGTTTAATAAAAACATCATTTTTTTAGCATTAAAAAATGAAAAAAAAAACAATACTTGTTGTGGGAGGAGCAGGCTATATAGGCTCTCACATGGTAAAAGAGCTGTTGACTTCACGTTACAATGTCATAATAATAGACGATCTTTCCAAAGGACATCGTGAGCTGATTCCTGGCGGGATGTTTATTAAAGGCAGTATAAAAAATTCCACCTTTCTTGATACAGTTTTTTCTAATAATATCATTGATGCTGTTATCCATTTTGCAGCATCCTCTATAGTTGGAGAATCATTAAAACATCCCCTAAAATATTATTCAGACAATATTGCTGGCACAGTTAATCTTTTAATTGCCATGCACAGACATAATGCTAAAAGATTCATCTTTTCTTCTTCTGCTGCTGTATATGGCGAACCGCTGAAAACGCCTGTTACTGAAAATCATCCATGCAATCCCACAAATCCGTATGGTACAACAAAACTTGCAGTTGAACAAATATTAAAGGATTGCGATAAAGCGTATAATCTGAAATATATAAGCCTTCGCTATTTTAATGCAGCAGGTGCTGATAAATCAGGTACAATAGGAGAAAAACACAAACCTGAAACCCATCTTATTCCACTTGTTTTAAAGGCAGCTACAGGCGAATTGGAACATATTCATATTTTCGGTACAAATTATCCCACTGCAGACGGAACATGCCTTAGAGACTATATCCACGTAAGTGATCTGGCAAGGGCTCATCTGCTTGCCTTAAACGCACTTTTTGCAGGTGAAAAAAGTGCAATATACAATCTTGGTAACAGCAAAGGTTATTCAGTCAGACAAATTATTAAAATTGCTGAAAAAGTAACAGGAAAAACAATTGCAGCCATAGAAAACGAAAAAAGAGACGGCGATCCAGCAGTTCTTATTGCATCTTCTGACAAAATATGCAAAAAACTTGGATGGAGGCCTAAATATGAGGATATTGAAACAATTATCAAAACAGCGTGGACATGGCATAAAAAGAGTATTTAACCTGAACTGTTTCATCTGAACAAATCCATATTGACTATGATCAAATAAGGATTTGCGGTACATTTATTCAAATAAGTTTTATTTTTACATTGCTCCGTAATGATTAACTAAAAGCTGCTCAAGTTTTTCCTCCAGCATTTCATATGACAAATATCTCCAACCTATCATATAATTTGTTTCAGCCATATCAGCAACTTTTTTAGGATTATCTAACAGATTATGAATTTTTCTTTTGGTTTGATCCGTAATAAATCCGTCATATGAGACAACATTAAATCCTTTGGGTTCAATATCTGCTATAAAAATAGCATATCTGTTTATTACAAGGGGCTTTTTAAAATATACAGCTTCAACAAAAGCGTTCCCAAACCCTTCGTAAAGAGAAGGATAAGATACAAGGTCAGCATTGATATAGGCATCCCATAGAGTAAAAATTTTTTTGCCATTTTTATCTGTTTTTCTTTTTAAACCAACTCTATCGGAAATAATTTTTAAATCCACTTCAATAAAATTTGCATACTCTTTTATTCTGTTTAAATATTTAATGCCTTCATCCCCTGCTTCATGTGTTATAACAAGACTTGCCTTAGGAAGATCAAGCTTTCTTACAAGTTCAAGTGCTGTTTCAATACCTTTTCTTGATACAATTCTTGTGGGTTGCAATATAAGAAGTGTATTTTCTTCAAGACCTATTTCATTTTTAAAAGCCTTATTATACTCATCAATTCCAGGAGGAAATGTCTTAAAGTCAAGTATGTTCGGAATCAATGTCCAACTTGCTCCTGTGTATCTTCCCAAATCATACCCTGCTATGGAATTTATCACCACATGCTGAATATTAGGATGTACAGGGGGAAAAGCGGCTCTCAAATAATCTGAAACAACCTTACTGTTAAACCTGTCTCTTTCCCAGAAAAAATCATGGTGATGAGCAATTGTAGGCATATCATTTTCAATAATGTATTCAGCAATAGCAAGTCCCAAGGGAATATTTACAGGGATTGCCGATGCATTTTGTACAACAAGAAACTTAAACCCGAATTTTGAATGAAACTTTCTTATCTCATCTTTGATAAGCTCCTTGATTTGCTGGATGCGATTACTTATCTCTCGCGTCCTTTTTTTTTCAACAAAAAGAGTTTTTTGTATCTTTACAATATCTTCATGCTCAAAATATGCCTCTGGAACAAGATGAGATATTAAAGGATCTGTATCCAGCTTGCCCGCCATAAAATAGACAGGGCATCCTTTTGCCCTTAACACTTCAGCCCATTTATTTGTCTCTAATGAAACCCCGTCCAAGCCTGCGAATCTTGTTGAAATAAACCCGAATGATGGTTTTTGATAATCCCATACATCCATAAATTCACCTTCTTTCTTAAAAGTTTTTTGACCTGAATAATTCACATACAACCCTATAACTGTCGTATTTAGCACCTTACCATGGTAAAACAAAATGTTTCATTGCAGATTAATAATTTCCAATATTTAATCTGATCAGAAAATAGCCCTTAGGTAGTAGTGAGCAAAAACAAGTTGTACATATTGCGCAAAAATTTTGTTTTGTATTCAAGGCGCGAAGAGGGCGCATAATAAATTATGTAGCAGACGCGCAATAAAAAATACGAAACAAAAGGCAAGTAAGCGGTAAAGATGCTAATATCTTCTATACATCCCTTATAATGCGAAAGCCTATGTATGTCCGCTTTGTATTAGGCTTGAAACAACTCCTGTTTGCAGAACGACAAAATCTTGCACTGTGCTTGTAGCTTCCCCCGCGAAACACTATGTATTCACCTTGTGTGGAAAGAGGATCAACTATTTTATCACGATATGTATTGGTTTTCACATCTGTGCTTCGCTTCCACATATCCTTCCATGTACACCTGTCTTGACACCATTCCTGAACATTTCCATGCATATCATATAATCCCCATTTATTAGCCTTTTTTGTCGCAACAGGATGCAACTTATAATTTGAATTGGCACAGTACCAGTCATATTTATCAAGATTTTCATCAACTTCACAATAAAGATTTTTAATATCTCCACCTGAAAAAGCTGTTTCACTTGAAGCTCTGCATGCATATTCCCACTCAGCCTCAGTGGGCAGTCTGTATTTATCTGTTCTTTCCTTTTTATTAAGCTTTTTTAAAAAAATTTGGCATTCATTAAAAGATACCTGTTCTACAGGACAGCTATCTCCGCATTTTTTATCTCCTGATGGATTATATCCCATTATTTTTCCCCACTGACCCTGAGTTACTTCAGCAGATGAAATATAAAACCCCTTGCTTATAGTAACTGCATGCTGTTTTTCATCACGATCTCTACCAGGTTCATTTGAATGACTGCCCATTATAAAAGATCCGGCAGCAATATAAACAAATCGCATCTGAAGACTGTTTTTAACAATCGGCCCTGCAGTTTCTGCTGTCAGAGCTACAATTAATAAATACATAAAAATAAATATTATGAAAATTTTTAATTTTTCATAATATTTCTCAGTAATTTTTTCTTTCAACCTTATATATATTTTTTTCATGATAACATTCATATATAGTTTCTATTCACAACATTTTATGAAACAGTTGAAATTATTTATGATTAAATTTTTATTCTATAAAACAATTAAAAGATTAATCATCTATTCTGAAAGTTTTTCACTAATTGACTGGCGTTCATATATAATTTCAACTCTTCTATTTTTAGACCTTCCTTTTGAAGTATCATTTGTTGCCAAA
>Ga0209345_10005483_pt1 | contig 11750 bp, 7 predicted proteins | sample Cruoilmetagenom7_FD_187294 | JGI IMG/M metagenome (GOLD analysis project Ga0209345, IMG submission 187294) | Oil polluted marine microbial communities from Coal Oil Point, Santa Barbara, California, USA - Sample 7 (SPAdes) (version 2) | ecosystem: Environmental > Aquatic > Marine > Oil seeps ...
TATCACCTGCAAGGCTCAACTTGATAGAACGGGATTTTTCGGCAGAAATCGTTGAAACACGGTCAACCGCATTCGCAAACACACCATTGTCGATAACCAACAACTTGTCACCACCTTTGGGGATAACGCGGTCATAGTCCGGGAATGTACCGTCGATGAGTTTAGAGGTCAGGACGGCGGAACCAACTTTGAAACGGATTTTGGCTTCGGATACTGAAATTTCAACGGTCTCGGACAGACCATCAATAAGGCGGCGCAGTTCTGCGATGGTTTTGCGCGGAACGATAATACCCGGCAAACTGTCTGCCGCACCGTCAGTCATGGCAGGCAAGCCCATTTCGCAAAGCGCCAAACGGTGACCATCCGTAGCCACACAGCGCAACTTACCGTCAATGCCGTGCATATAAATACCGTTGAGATAATAACGGGTTTCTTCAGTGGAAATCGCAAATTTGGTTTTATCAATGAGCCGCATCAACTCGGCAGCACCCAAAGCAAAATTATGGGTAAATCCGTCGGCTGTCATTTTCGGGAAATCACCGGCAGGTAAAAGCGGTAAGACAAAATGCGAACGCCCTGCATCGACTTCCAAACGCCCATCAGAACCAATAGCCAGAGAAACCTCGGCGCCGTCAGGTAATTTGCGCGCAATGTCATAAAGCGTGTGTGCAGGTGCGGTCATATCGCCCGGTACGGAAACATCGGCGCTTGCCTGTTCGGAAACTTCGATGTCCAAATCGGTCGCAACAAAGCTCACCGTGCCATTTTCAGCCGTCATCAATACATTGGACAAAATCGGGATTGTGTTGCGGCGTTCCACCACATTTTGCACATGTCCCAAAGCTCCGAGTAAAGCCGAACGTTCCATAGAAAATTTCATATCAAACCTATCATTTCATCACGTTCCGCCCCCACAAGACAGAATCTATTGGATAACTAACATAATGAAAAACAAGCAGACGCCAAGGGCTAATATGGCGGCATTAACAGAGATTTTCCGTTATGAAGCGCTCGCAAATTCCATGATGACTTCGTCCACTGCGAGGTTATCGCCTGCGCCCGCATTGATTTTTGAAATCACGGATTTCTTCTCGGCACGTAGGGTGTTTTCCATCTTCATAGCTTCGACCACTGCCAACGCCTGCCCGTCCTGGACTTCATCGCCCTCCGCAACCAAGATCGATACAATAACGCCGGGCATAGGACACAATAGCAAGTTGGAAGTATCGGCAACGATTTTCTCTAGCATCAACTCGGCTAACTCGGCCTGCGCAGGTGTGCGCACTTTAACCTCAACGTCGGAACCACGGTACTGTACGCGGTAGCCCTCAGGGATTGGTGTCGCTGCAAATACGAATGGTTCATTGTCTATCAGCGACGTGACCAAAGATTGCCCCGGTGCCCACGCAGTTGAAATTTCCAGCTCTATGGCCGCTTTGTCGCTATCATCTGTTGAGGTGACTAGGCTACTGCCATTTGTCCGTTCGGTTTGAATTTCATAATGTTGCTCACCAACTTGAACCCGTACATCCGTGGGGATTTTTCGGTCATGACGAGTCAATATACCGGAGCCACTGGCCGCACGTGTAGCCACTTTTTGCGCCATCAAAGTACAAACACTGGCAATAGCGCGGGCATGAGCAGGGTTGAGGTCTACGCCTTCGAAACCGTCGGGGTATTCTTCAGCAATATAATTGGTGGAAATATCGCCCCGCTCGAACCGATCACATTGCATAACTGCTGACAGGAACGGAATATTATGCCCAACGCCTTTAATCTCGAACGTATCGAGCGCCGCTTGCATGGCTTTAACGGCAATGCCCCTGTCCTCGCCCCATGTACAGAGCTTAGCAATCATCGGGTCATAAAACATGGATATTTCGCCGCCCTCATATACGCCCGTGTCATTACGGATAAAAGCCCCACTTGGCGTTTCGCCCTCGGCGGGTGGGCGATAGCGTACCAACCTACCAATGCTCGGCAAGAAATTACGGTACGGATCCTCGGCGTAAATGCGGCTCTCTATGGCCCAGCCATCAAGGAGGATGTCTTTTTGTTTGAGCGTCAGCTCTTCGCCGTCTGCGACGCGGATCATCTGCGCCACTAAATCTACACCAGTGATAAGCTCGGTGACGGGATGCTCGACCTGCAATCTTGTGTTCATTTCCAGAAAATAAAAATTCATATCTTTATCGACGATAAATTCTACCGTGCCGGCACTATCATAATCGACAATAGCCGCCAGCGCCACGGCCTCTGCACCCATTTTGGCGCGTGTGGCTTCGTCGAGAAACGGCGACGGGGCTTCCTCGATGACTTTTTGGTTGCGGCGTTGGATGGAGCATTCACGCTCGCCAAGATATATAATATTACCGTGTTTATCGCCCAGCACCTGAATTTCAATATGGCGCGGGCTTTCGATGAACTTCTCGATGAATATACGGTCGTCGCCAAATGATGACTTGGCTTCGTTCTTGGAAGACTGAAACCCCTCACGCGCTTCTTCGTCGGTGTAAGCAACCCGCATGCCTTTACCGCCACCGCCCGCAGATGCTTTAATCATAACCGGATAGCCGACTTTATTTGCTATTTTTACGGCTTCATCGGCGTCTTCAATCAATCCCATATGCCCCGGCACGGTTGTCACACCGGCTTCAAGCGCCAATTTCTTGGAAGCAATCTTATCCCCCATAGCTTCAATCGCCCGCACATTAGGCCCAATAAATACCACACCCATATCTTGAAGTTTAAGAGCGAACTCATTGTTTTCACTAAGAAAACCATACCCAGGATGCACTGCGTCCGCTCCGGTTTGTTTGATAGCGTCCAATATCTTGTCCATAACAAGATAACTCTCGGACGCAGCAGATGCGCCAATATAAACCGCCTCGTCTGCTACCGAGACATGCAAAGCATTTTTGTCTGCATCCGAATAAACCGCCACAGTTTTAATGCCCATTTTACGGGCCGTCTTAATGACCCGACAGGCAATCTCGCCGCGGTTCGCTATCAGTATTTTCTTTATCATATGTATTTTTCCAACTTAGAAAGGCTTGATGATGTTAATAGAATGACATCGGTTTTTTGTGCAAGTTTTTTAGCGGCATGTGTATACCCATTGGACGCGACAACGGCTGCATAACCCACCGAATTAAACAGTTTTCCGGACAGGGCTTCCTGTACGGCCTTATTGCCTACGGGCTTACTATGGAGCTTGCACTGTATGGCAACGGATTTACCGTCTTTAGTCGCGAGTATATCTGCGCCTTGATCGCCTGATTTTTTGGTCGTCATAGCTTCCCAGCCATATTTTTTAAGAAGTTCCGCGCATTTTCTCTCAAAATCATAAGGATCACCCGTTTCGAGATAGATTTTTATTTTTTCCATATTGGCAACTTTCCTACCAATTTTTTCAGTGACCAAGTTCAACACTTCCGCCCCCTTTAAAGAAGAATAATGAAACCCGGAGGATTCTAGGAACCTCGACACTTCTTCAGGCCATTTGTCATAATGGGTTGTCCCGTATTCATCCGTATACACCGCACGATTCCAATTGCTGATAAGGGGCAATTCATGCTTATCGACTAATCTGCTCAGGGCATTTTCTTCTCTGTTTTTAACGCCGCCAAAGTAAAGTGCCAGACACACAAAAAGAAAAACTGGCACCCCAAACACCAAAAACATCATGCCAAGGCTAAGCTCATCATTCCCCATTACAGTAGTGAATTTCTGTAATTATTAGCATCATAGTACACAGCAATTTCCCCGCGGTAAGCTATCAGTATGTTTTTTATCATTTTTAAATCACAATTCTGGCGAGTTTGTCCATCATTATCCAAACGCTTCTATTACCTTCAATGCACCAACTATTATGAGGGTAGTAGTCAGTATAACTGAAAGAAACGCAATCGTTCCTTTGCCATGGGCAAGAAAAAGAGTCCTTTTATCCACATTATGAAATTTATGGTCGATGTCGCCAAACATGAAATATAATTCTGACAACAAATTAATAAAATCTGAAGATGATTTCTTATTCTCTTTTCTCACAACGGCAAATTCCCGTGTTTTTTCCATGGATTTTGTAGGTCTTTGTCTTTTAGCATTGAAAACGACCTGCATATGCGTTTGCGGGTAGAGTGCGGCATGATGACTTCGTCTATATAGCCTTTTTCGGCGGCTTTGAACGGGTTGGCGAAGTTCTTTTCGTATTCGGCCGTATGTTCTGCAATCTTATCGGCGTCGCCTAAATCTTTGCGGTAGAGGATTTCCACCGCACCTTTTGCGCCCATAACGGCGATTTGGGCGGACGGCCATGCGTAATTCATATCGCCACGCAGATGTTTGGGCGCCATAACATCATATGCACCGCCGTAAGCTTTGCGGGTGATGACCGTAACTTTGGGCACTGTCGCTTCGCCGTAAGCATAGAGCAATTTGGCGCCGTGCTTGATGATACCGCCGTATTCTTGGGCCGTACCGGGGAGAAAACCGGGCACATCGACGAATGTCAAAATCGGGATAGAGAACGCATCACAGAACCGCACAAACCGCCCCGCCTTGCGCGACGCATCACTGTCCAAACATCCCGCCAGCACCATTGGTTGGTTAGCCACCACACCCACCGTGCTACCATCGAGGCGAATAAATCCAGTCAAGATATTTTTGGCATAGTCTTTTTGCAGCTCGTAAAAATCACCCTCGTCCGCCACCTTGGCAATCAGCTCGTGCATGTCATAGGGCAGGTTCGGGTTTTCCGGAACCAATGTATCAAGCGACATATCTATACGCTCAGGATCGTCGAACACTTTGCGGGTCGGGACATCGCCTTTGTTATGAAGCGGCAAGAAATCGAACAAGCGGCGGATTTCGGCCAGCGCTTCCATATCATTATCAAAGGCGCCGTCGGCCACGGATGATTTAGTCGTGTGGGTTTTCGCCCCACCCAGTTCTTCGGCAGTGACGATTTCGTTAGTCACAGTTTTGACCACGTCCGGCCCCGTCACAAACATATAGCTCGTGTTACGCACCATAAAGATAAAGTCGGTCAGCGCCGGTGAATACACCGCCCCGCCCGCACAAGGCCCCATGATGACGGAAATTTGCGGGATAACACCGCTGGCCAGCACATTGTTTTGAAACACATCTGCATAGCCACCAAGGGAGACAACGCCCTCTTGGATGCGCGCGCCGCCGCTATCGTTCAGACCAATAATGGGCGCGCGGTTCTTGATGGCCATTTCCTGGATTTTGCAGATTTTCTTGGCATTGGTCTCAGATAGAGAGCCGCCGAATACAGTGAAGTCTTGGGCAAAGACAAATGTCTTACGGCCATTGATCGTGCCCCAACCCGTAACCACGCCGTCGCCCGGAAAACCTTTGTCAGCCATGCCGAAATCCGCACAGCGGTGGGCGACAAACATGTCGAACTCTTCGAAACTATCTTCGTCGAGCAAAAGGTCTATGCGCTCTCGCGCCGTCAACTTACCCTTGCCGTGTTGGGTGTCAATGCGGGCCTGACCGCCGCCGAGCCTTGCCGCTGCGCGGCGTTCTTCCAACTGATCCAGAATGTTTGTCAAAACACATCTCCCTTTTAGGCACCTATTGGTGTTATTAAGTCCGCGATACTACCTAAAGCAATGCAAAACAATACCTTTATTTCACTATACAATTTTGCATACTTGCTAGCAATAATTATTACCAATAATTCAATTATAAAGACTTGCGAACGAATTAAATAACCATAGATTGGCCAGTATGAAAATCAAAACATCATATCTCGTCGCAACACTTCTCATGGCACTCATCGTGTTATGGTTTGTCATTGGCAGCAAAAAAGCTGACAAACCTGTCCCTGTATCTACGGCTAAAGTTGAAGAGGCTATGCCGAGCGTTGTCGTCAAGCGCCTAAGCGCGGAAATCCATGAAAGCTATATGGATTTATATGGCCGCACCGAAGCCGACCGCGAAGTTTCTGTTAAAGCTGAAACTGCAGGTCTGGTTGTAAAAACGCCAGTACAAGAAGGTAAATTCATCCAGCGCGGCACGTTAATTTGCGCCCAAGACATTGATGCGCGCCAAGCTGTGCTTGACCAAGCCAAAGCGACATTGCGTTCCCGAGAATTGGAATACGAAGCCGCAGAGCGTTTGGTTGAAAAAGGCTTTCGCTCATCCACACAAGCTGCAGGCGCCCTCGCCGCATTTGACGGTGCCAAGGCACAAGTTAAACAAGCCGAGATTGAGCTGGGCAATGTTAAAATGCGCGCCCCCTTTAGCGGTATCTTTGAAAAACAAATGGCAGAGATCGGCGATTACCTTGCACCGGGACAACCTTGCGGGTTACTGGTCGATTTAGACCCGCTCGTGGTCACTGGCGAAGTCACCGAAAAACAAGTCGGTCTGCTTGGTGTTGGTAAATCTGCGAGCATCCAATTGGCGACTGGCGAGACGTTATCCGGTAAAATTCGTTTTATCGAAACGCGCGCCAACCCCGCCACACGGACTTTTAAAATTGAAGTGGCTGTCCCCAATAAAGACGGCAAATTACGCTCTGGTGTGACGGCGACCATCAAGCTTTCCGCTGGACAAACAAAGGCCCACCTTATCCCTGCCAGCGTTCTGACTTTGGATGACCAAGGTAGCATTGGTGTGCGGTATCTGGATTTTGAAAACAAAGTCCGTTTTTCCCGCGTGACCACTATTGATGAAACCAGTTCAGGCATTTGGGTCATCGGACTACCAGAGCGCACTGACCTCATCATTCAAGGGCAAGACTATGTGTCAGAGGGTGTGCAAGTCACGACGCAATTTGACAACCAGTCTAGCGTTGGAACTGACTGATGACAGGAATTGTCGAATTTGCAGTCCGCCAATGGCGCATGACATTAGCCGTATTGGTTGTTTCTATTCTTGCCGGTATCAGCTCCATGTTCTCTATTCCGCTAGATGCGGAGCCTGATGTAGCCATTCCGTTCGTAACGGTTCAAGTTGTATTGCCGGGCGTATCCCCAGAAGACAGTGAACGCTTATTGGTCAAACCTTTAGAGACCGAGCTTAAATCTTTGGACGGCATCAAGCAAATGGACGGTATCGCCCGTACATCTGTCGGGCTGATTGTGCTGGAATTTAATGCAAATTTCGATCAAGACTCCGCAACAGATGATGTATTAGAGGCCGTCAACAAAGCTCGTGGTGAACTTCCTGACGAAGCTAAAGAGCCCCTGGTCGAAGAGTTAAACACCCAGACACTGCCTATCATCGTCGTCAATTTATTCGGCGATGCGCCTGATAGAAAATTACAGAAGCTCGCTAAGAATTTACAAGCGGCCTTAGAAGCCAATTCGAAAATTTTGGAAGCCGTAGTTCAGGGCGAACGAGAAGAGCTGTTAGAGGCGGTTATCGACCCCGCCTTGATGGAAAGTTACGGCATTACGTTCAATGAACTTGCGGCAGCTATTTCGCAAAACAACCGTTTGATTACGGCAGGCAGGTTGGAAACTGATAGCGGAAAATTCTCGGTTAAATTACCCGGCCTAATCGAGAAAGCATCCGATTTGGCTGACATAGTCATCCGCAGTTCCGACGACGGATCGATTGTACGGGTCAGCGATATAGCCGAAGTGCGCCGTAACTATAAGGACCGTGAAAGCTATGCTATGTTCCAAAGCCGCCCGTCCGTGTCCATTGAGGTGTCTAAACGCAACGGCGAAAACATTATTGATACGATTGATACGGTTAAAAACATCGTAGCTGATGTGACAGGAAAATGGCCTGAAACCGTCAATGTGGAACTATCACAAAATCAGACCATCCAGATTATGGATATGATTAAGTCGCTTATCTCTAGCATTGTCAACGCTGTGGTGCTCGTGGTTATTGTCTGTATTGCGGCGCTTGGTTTGCGCTCCGCATTGATGGTCGGGTTTGCCATTCCTGCAAGCTTCTTGATGACTATTTTAATGCTGAAAGTCCAAGGCGCATCCGTGAATATGATGGTGATGTTCGGCATGATTTTATCGGTCGGGATTTTGGTCGATAGTGCCATTGTCATTATCGAATATGCAGACAGGAAACTGGCCGAAGGTTTAGATAGGCGTGATGCCTATGTCATGGCAGGACAGCGCATGTTCTGGCCCATTATGTCGAGTACGGCCACCACATTAGCCGCGTTCCTGCCGCTGTTGTTCTGGAATACTCTGCCCGGGCAATTTATGTCTTATTTCCCAAAAACACTGATGTATATTCTGACGGCATCTTTGTTAATGGCGGTCATTTTCTTACCGACAATTGGTGCATTATTTGGCCCCAAAAAAATTAAGGGTGCTCGGGACAGCTTGAAGGCCTTATCAGGAGCAGAAGGAGATCCGCTTTCCATCGAAGGGTTCACGGGTAGTTATGCCCGTATGATAAACCGTTTAGCGCATCACCCGTTGAAAGTTTTGATCGCTATTTTGATGCTTGTTGTTGGTATTTTCTACGCCTTTGGCGCTACCGGGGACGGTCGGCGCGTTGAGTTTTTTACGGCTGATGGCGGGCAAGAAATATATGTCTATGCGCGCACACGCGGCAATACAGCGACCATCAATGATTACGAAGTCGCCAAGCAGGTAGAAGCACGGCTTAGAGGTATTAACGGCATCGAATCAATGTTTACAATTGCCGGTGCAGGCGCGTCGTCGGGCGGTGGGTTTCGCGGACCGAACTCTGTTCCGCTCGATACCGTGTCGCGGACATTCTTGGAACTTAAACCATTTGATGATCGCCGAGGTACACTAGAAATTGAGAAAGATGTACGCGACGCTCTCACCAATATGCCCGGGCTTCTTATGGAGGTTGAAGTGCTTTCCGATGGCCCGCCTACCGGTAAAGATGTGAGCGTAGAATTGACATCTGATAATCTCGATCACCTTAACAAAGCTGCACGTGCGCTCAGTGCCTATATGAGTAATCACAAGTCCTTAATCGAGGTGGAGGACACAATGCCTCTGCCCGGTATTGAATGGCAGTTGGACATTGACCGCGAGGAAGCTGGACGACTTGGACTTGACGTAAATACTATTGGCGCCGCGGTACAATTTGTTACCGAGGGTTCTTTGGTTGGGTTTTTCCGTCCAATTGACAGCGACGAAGAAGTTGATATTCGCATCCGTTTCCCCAAGGCTTCGCGTGATTTATCAGAACTTGATAATCTGCGCATCCAAACACGCGAAGGTGCTCTCCCCTTGTCATCAGTAGTGACCCGCTCGGCGAGTACTAGACAGGACAGTATTCAGCGGCGCAATCAACTTCGTGTGTATGAGGTTAAGGGTAATTCAGCCCCCGGTGTCGCCACGAACCAAATGGTAGCGGAAGTTAGACACTGGATCGAAAACGAAGCAAATTTTGAAGGTGACGTGACCCATAAGTTTCTAGGCCAGGACGAAGAGAATAAAGCCGCTGGACAATTTTTTGCTGTTGCTGGATTGGCGACTCTGTTCATGATGGGGGTCATTTTACTCTGGCAATTTAATAGCTTCTGGCATGTTACCTTGACGCTTTCTGCCGTTGTCTTCTCTATTGCGGGTGTATTACTCGGTCTCATATTCTATCCCTATGTCAGCATTCTACTCTGCGGGACCGGGGTGTTGGCTTTGGCCGGGATTGTGGTGAATAATAATATTGTACTTATTGATACATTCCAAAATCTCAAACGAGAGGGCCACGACACACATGAGGCCGTTGTACGAACAGCTGCACAGCGTCTTCGCCCTGTACTCCTCACAACCATCACGACTATTGTTGGCTTAATGCCTATGGCCTTAGCTTTAAGAGCCGATTTGTTTGCAGGTGAGTTTTCCACTAAAGGGTCATCAACATCCGCTATTTGGGCACCAATCTCTTATGTATTGGTGTGTGGCCTTGCATTCTCGACAATCCTTACATTGATACTCACGCCTGTCATGTTGGCGGGCCCAGCCCTTTGGTGGCAAAATCTAAAGCATCTTTTTTCTCGCCTTTCTCGCGCCAAAGAGGAACAGTGGAGCGATGACGAAGACTGGATTGAAGGTAATAACGAACATTGGACGAGGAAGTAAGCGCAGTAAATGCTGGTGAGACTGAAGCTGCAAGCAAGCCTGAAACCTAGAATGTGGTACAAGAATAATTTATTTATTCTTCTAAAGCCGTAGGCGCATAAATAACTGAATATTGGTACCCACCACCAAACAATGCGCGTCCAATTTGGATGCGGTCATCTAAGTGTTCGATAACTATTTTGGGGCTTCCCTCAACCTCAAACAATGGTTGCATACGCTCAAATGGCAAAGTGAGGCTCACAGAATTTCCATCTTCAACAATTAATTCGGCGCTAATTCTATATTCGCCTAACGGCATAATATTACCAAATATCAAACTCCAACGCCCTTGACTATCAACCCGGCTTTCACCAACCAAATTTTCACCCGCATAGATAAGCACTCTTCCTGCTTGCGCGGAACTTCCTGAAAAAATCACCCCGCCGGAATTGTCATAATCAATAGCCTCCAGAGCAAATCCAGTTTTCTGAGGTAAGCTTGAGTATGGGGTTTGCAAAACTCTTGAGTGAGCGCCGGGTGCCGTCAACAATAACAGAGCTTTATCCTCATCTGTGTTTTGCACCTCTGCATCATGTTGGTAATTGACTATAAACAATGATTGGTCCGAGCGAATTTGATGCCCATCTGGAGTGACTGTGAATACGTCGAGTGCAATCGGCTTATCATCTATGGCGTGCAGTAAAGCCAGCGTCCAATTACCGTCATCGCTAACTTTTGTTTGTGCAATCACCTTACCATCATGATGTAATGACACGCCTGCACGCGGCACACCTGTACCACTAACAGATAGTTCAGAACCACTCTGTATAGCAGATAAAATGCTCGCAGGTGTGTAGACGGACTGGGTAGATATAGGCTTCGCAGATTTTGTGGTGGCTGATTTTGTTGTGGCGGGTAAGCTTCCTTGTTCAACGTTATTTTGTGGTGGTATATCAGGTGTTGCTTTTCTTTGCGCCGCCTGTGTTACACCCCATAATACTAAAGCTAGCACCAAACCTGTAATCAACATCATTAACGGTTTGCTTTTAAACATTGCTTACTTTTTCACCTTAATTATTGTGATAACAAAATAATCTACGTTGAATTGCGTTCCCTGACAACAGTCAATTTAAAGGCCCATAATGACCAATAAAAAAACATATAGAACGAGCAAAGTCACAAAAAGTATTTGTGTATTTTGTGGTGCATCGCAGCATGTCGCTCCTCATTATTTTAAACTGGCCGAGCAGTGCGGACAAGCTATTGCAGAGAATGGCCATAGAATGATTTACGGCGGCGGGGGTATTGGCCTCATGGGCACGGCAGCAATGGCCGCACATGATGCGGGTGGCAAAGTACTTGGTGTTATCCCTAAATTCTTGACGGAAATAGAAGAAATGCTTGAAACCATCGAGCATAAAGTTGTTGACGACATGCATGAGCGAAAACATCTGATGTACGAAGCGTCTGATGCTTTCATCGTCTTACCAGGAGGTATAGGCACACTGGAAGAAGCCATAGAAATTATGTCGTGGATGCGTTTGCATCTTCACGCCAAACCTATGGTCTTTGTGGATACTGATGGCTATTGGGCACCATTAATGGATTTGTTACATCACACTATCGCTGCAAATTTCAGCCCTGCATGGGTGAAGGGGCATTTGTTATATGAAAAATCACCCAAAGCTGCACTCGCATTGA
>Ga0209345_10005484_pt1 | contig 11748 bp, 12 predicted proteins | sample Cruoilmetagenom7_FD_187294 | JGI IMG/M metagenome (GOLD analysis project Ga0209345, IMG submission 187294) | Oil polluted marine microbial communities from Coal Oil Point, Santa Barbara, California, USA - Sample 7 (SPAdes) (version 2) | ecosystem: Environmental > Aquatic > Marine > Oil seeps ...
GTTCTGGCCAACCGAATAGAAGGCGGCCTGCGCGCCGAAATCAGATTGCCCCGCGCCTGAGCGGCCATTTGCATATCTAATCAGCGCAATCGCGCGCCTTCCAAACCCATTTTGAACGATCATTTTGGGACCTATATACTTGTGTGACCCATTGATTTGGGTCTGATAAACACCTATAAAGGGGTATCAAAAGCGGAGATACCCAGTGTTGCAGTCTTTCAATTCCTTAATCCAAATGATGGAAGCCATTCCAGACGAGCAAACTGCAATCAATCATATCCGCGCTATTCGCTGGAAAAATGGCGCTTTTTGTCCTCATTGCGGTTCGGTCCGCGTTTATCACTTCAAGGACGAGCGCACACACAAGTGTGGCGATTGCCGCAAGCGCTTCTCTATTCGTGTCGGCACCATTTTTGAGGATAGCAAGTTGCCGCTCCGCAAGTGGATGCTCGCAATTTGGATGATTACAAGCCACAAAAAGGGGATCGCAAGCACACAACTTGCAAAAGATATTGGAATAACACAGAAATCTGCATGGTTTGTAACTCAGCGCCTTCGGGAGGCGGCTCGCACACAGTCCTTTAATCGTCCGCTCCGCGATGATGTAGAGAGTGACGAGACGTTTATTGGTGGTAAAGAGAAGAACAAGCACCGCTCAAAGCGCACTGGCGGCAAGCAAGGTGGCAAGGGCAAGATTGCTGTTCTGGGTATGCTGGAGCGCGGCGGTGAACTCCGCACTATGGTGACCCCTAGCCTTCGTGCTGGCGACGTTCAGGGCGCTATTCGGGCCAATGTCGAAAAGGGTTCTGGCCTCTATACCGATGAACACCCTTCATTCACCGGACTTCGTAAGGACTTTGACCACCTTCGCGTAAATCACAGTGCTGGCGAGTATGTCCGCTCGATGATTGTGCACACTAACGGAATTGAGGGCGTTTGGGCGCTCTTCAAGCGGCAAATTGTGGGAACTCACCACTACCTATCGCCTAAGCATATTTCGCGGTATCTGGGTGAGATGACGTGGCGCTTCAATCTCCGCGAACTGGACGAAGGCGACCGTGTGAATGCTTTGATCGCCCAGACCGCAGGCCGCCTCACTTACAAGGAACTGATAGCGTGACCGGAAAAAGGGAAAAGCCATTACACTTGGATATGTCCCCAGACGAGGCGCTGGAAAGATTTTTCCAAACCGATCCTGCTGAATTGAAGAGGCGCTTAGACAAGAAAAAGGGGCCGCCGAAGCGACCCCGCAGTGTTGAAACAAAGGCTAGGCCAAAGCCAAAACCCTAACGATGCCGGTCAACATCAGGGCTGTGAGCGCCAGTGAGAGCGAACATGCTCCACACGGCCAAACCTGATCCGGTAATAAGCGCAGACGTGCACCATTACGCAAAATCCTTGCGTTTGGTGACCAGAGATGCGATTCCATGATTCTTGACGTTACAGATCGCGGCCTCTGGCCACTGATTTTAACAGGGAGGGCTGGCCGAAAGGTTGGCCCTCTTTGCGTTCCGGCTAACGTTACCGGCTCCGTCGAGACATCTCTCATTGCATGCACCGCCTTTCTGCTTGTCCCTTTTTGGGGAATCGACAAGAGCCTAAAAGCACATCTCCAATATCTCGTCAACTGCTAACGGTGCGTTAGTGGGTTAATTCTTGACTGGCCCAGTTTAATGGTGCAGTGGGTCACGCAGTTAGGAGAAAACGGTATGGCACGGATGCGAAGTCCCAATTTCCCAGCAACGTCGCTGGAGGACGCGGTTAAGGCTGCGAAGTCGATCTATGACAAGAACCGACAAGCGATCATCATGCGTGATGATGCAGCAAAGGATATTGGTTACACGGGGCTAACTGGCCGCTCGATGCAGGTCCTCGGCGCGCTGGTGCAATATGACCTTCTGGAGAACACATCAAAAGGCGAATGCAGGGTCACGCAGACTGCAGAAGAGATTTTCCATGGGATACCTGATAGGGCAAAGCAGGCGGCTCTACGAAAAGCTGGACATGCTCCAACTCTTTTTAAATCTGTTTTTGAGCGATTTGAGGGTGAGGTGCCCGGTGAAAATGCCGTGCGCTCATTCCTAATTCAAAGCGGCTGCACAAATGATGGCGCAGACAAGGCGCTCAAGAACTTTCTCGCCACTAACCGCTACCTTGAGGTGAATGGTGTTTCCGAAAGTTATGGCCAACCCAATCAAGATCACGCAGAATCCTCCACAGACGTAAACGATATGGAGGATAGCAAGATGGAGCCGAGCCAGCACGGAGAGCAAAAGTCGCCTGCGACCGGAGTGGATACTAGCTTTTGGAACCACGGTGAATTAGATTTCAGCCTAAGCTCGGCGGGTCTAACAGTGGCAGGGAAAACCAATTCCGCAAGCGATCTGCATGCTTTCATCAAAAAGCTAGAGGCCCTCGCAGCGCTGTTGCCAGAGGGAAAAACAGAACACTAACCCAGATCGCCCGGCCATCGCGCCGGGCGCTCAAAAGTTGCAGAGGACTCGGAACTCTTTAGAGTTTGGATCAATCTCTGGAGCGACCTTCGCGATGATTAGGCCGACCCACCCTTGACGGTGATCCCCTGTCCGTTCGGCCATCGCGGCCATGTGGCTCATCGGCACCCAAATTACGATGTCGCCGGGATTCAACCTATCTCCCTCTGCGGAAGCTGTTTCAGCAAGAACGATAAATCCGCCATCTTCCGATGCAACTCTGAGTGTGGCAAGCTGGCAGCCGTTGGGCTGGACCTTTACAGCTACAGGGACTCCGAACTCCTTAGTGGCATCGAGCACAATCGCGCAAATTCCCTGTTCCCGAACGATCTTGGTGAAGCCGTATTTGCATTGCATCTCGAAGAATGCCTCGCCGCTCTTGAACGGCAGGATGGGGCTATCATTCTTCTTTTTGCCCCTGCTGAACAAACCCATCGCCAAATCCCTTCCGCGAAAAGGTATCTCAGTTATGTTCGATTGTCCAATGGGTCACACAAGTATATAGGTCCCATCATTTTGATCACGGATCTCAATCAGGCTTAATCTGCATCTAACGCATCAATCCCCCGATCAGATTGCGCACGAAACGTCCGGCCAGCGGCCCGGCAAGATCAGTGGCGATAGAGCCCGCTGCCGATGTGGCGCCAGTCCTCATCGGATTGGCCCGTGATTTACGCCCGAGTATGGCCGCCGCCGCAATCGATGCAGCCGAACCGGCTACAGCCTTAGTTGCCCGCCTTAGCGCCTTGTCCCAGATATTGGTCGATTTGCGTTCACGTTTGGCCACCTCAGCCTCGCCCTTTTGTTCCACCTCAACGGCGGTGGCAGCTGCATCGGCCGCTTTTTGCAGCAACACTTCTTCAGCAGATTCGCGGTCGACTTCAGTATCATATTTCCCCTCAACCGGGCTGAGTGACTGCATAATCGCACGTTCCTTAAGTGTGACCGGTCCCAAACGCGAACGAGGCGGTTTAATCAAAGTGCGCTGGACAATGGATGGCGCGCCATCTTCCAGCAGGGTCGAAACCAGCGCCTCGCCGGTCCTAAGCTCGGTAATGGCGCTGGCCACATCCAGATCAGGATTAATCCGGAACGTATCGGCCACTGCGCGAATGGCTTTCTGGTCCTTGGGCGTAAATGCGCGCAATGCGTGCTGCACCCGATTGCCCAATTGGCCCGCGACAGTTTCGGGAATATCGATCGGGTTCTGCGTGACGAAATACACCCCCACGCCCTTGGACCGGATCAGCCGCACAACTTGCTCGATCTTGCTCAGCAGGGCCTTGGGTGCATCATCGAACAGCAAATGCGCCTCGTCGAAAAAGAACACCAATTTCGGCTTTTCCGGATCACCCATTTCGGGCAGCACTTCGAACAATTCTGCCATCAACCACAGCAGAAAGGTGGAATAAAGTTTCGGGCTTTGCATCAATTTATCGGCCGCCAGAACATTGATATAGCCGCGGCCCTGTTCGTCCTGCTTGATGAAATCAGTGATTTCGAGCGCTGGTTCGCCAAAGAATTGCGCCGCACCTTGACTGTCGAGGCTGAGTAATTGGCGCTGGATCGCCCCGACGCTGGCCTTGGTGACATTGCCATATTTGGCGCTCAGTTCGCTCGCATTCTTAGCGGTATAAGCGAGCATCGATTGCAGATCATCAAGGTTCAGCAGCAGCAGCCCCTGCTCGTCGGCAAAGCGAAAGACAATGTTAAGCACGCCTTCCTGCGTTTCATTGAGATCGAGCAGCCGCGCAAGCAGCAGCGGCCCCATTTCGGAAATTGTCGTGCGGATCGGGTGGCCTTGTTTTCCATACAAATCCCAGAACACCGCCGGATTATCGGAATAGGCATAATCATCCATGCCCAGTTCCTGGGCCCGCCCTTCCAACTTGTCAGCATGTTTGAACTTGGATGAACCCGGCATGGAAATGCCCGCAAGATCGCCTTTCACATCGGCCACAAACACTGGCACACCATTGGCAGAAAAACTCTCGGCCAAACCTTGCAAAGTTACTGTCTTGCCGGTGCCGGTGGCCCCTGCAACCAGCCCGTGGCGGTTCGCCCGACTGAGGGGGAGGGTCTGTTTTTCGCCATTGGCGGCAAGGCCGAGAAAAATTTCGCTCACTTTGATGATGCTCCCATTTCTTTGCTTTTGCATTCTGTGCCGCAGTGCGCTGCAAACGGTCAAGCGCCCCTTTGCAGCGCGCCTGATCCGTTGGCCGCCCGGCCCATCAGATCAATCCGATGGGTTACATTATACGCAACCCGCGATATGGGCTGAATAATGGCCGACCGGCAACCCTTTGTCCTGCTTGATGATGCGCGCGAAAATGGTGCAGCTGATGCGCATCTCTATCGCGATCCGGGCCAGACTTTTATCGCGCACCGCGCCGCTGATGTGGCGCAGGTAATGGCCGCCGCCGATGAAGCCCAGCGCCAATCAGGCGGCACGCTGGCAGGATACATTTCTTATGAGGCCGGGCTGGCGCTGGAACCCAAATTGCAGGCACTGGCCGATGCGCGCAATGGCGCGGCCGGCCCGCTTTTGTGGCTTGGCCTGTTCAGCAAAACACAAGTTATACCCCATGATGCAATGCCAGACTGGCTGGCCAAGCAGGCGCCGCTCGCTGCATCGATTGGCCCGCTGGAACCGCAATTATCCGCCGGCGGATACGGGCAGGCATTCCAAACATTGCAAGAGGCGATCCAGGCCGGCGATATATATCAGGCCAATCTGACATTCCCACTTGCTGGCAGCTATCGCGGTGATCCCATCGCGCTGTATGGCGCGTTACGCCCCGCCGCGCAGGCGGGATATGGCGGGATGGTGTTCGACGGCGCGCATTGGCTTCTTAGCCTGTCGCCGGAATTGTTTTTCAGCCTCAAGGGCGATGCCGCCAAGGTCAAACCGATGAAGGGCACGCGCCCGCGCGGGCAGGATAAGGCAAGTGACGCCGCCTTGGCCCAGGAACTCAGGGAATCGGCCAAAGACAAAGCCGAAAATTTGATGATCGTTGACCTGATGCGCAATGATTTGGCGCGGGTGGCCCAAGCTGGCAGTGTCGTGGTGGATGCGCCCTTCGCGGTGGAAACATATCCAACCGTGCATCAAATGGTGTCGAGTGTTCGGGCCCGTTTAAAAACAGGCAAGGGCGCCGCCGATCTGATCCGCGCAATCTTTCCCTGCGGATCAATCACTGGCGCACCAAAAATCCGCGCGATGCAGCTGATCGATCAAGTCGAACGCGATGCGCGCGGCCCTTATTGCGGCGCCATTGGGCGGATCGACCAGAATGGCGATGCAGCCTTCAATGTGGCGATCCGCACCCTGCGGCTGACCCCGATCGAAAATGATCAGGGTTCTGCTGTGCTGGGTGTGGGGTCCGCCATTGTCGCTGATAGCGAGGCATTGCCCGAATGGCGCGAATCGATTCTCAAGGGCGGCTTTGCACGGCAACAAGCCGCTGGTTTTGATTTAATCGAAACCATGCGTTTCGACCCTGAAACGGGCATGGACCTGCTCGAACTGCATCTCGAACGGATGAAAAAAAGCGCGGAAAAACTAGGCTTTTCCTTCGACCGGCACCAAACACGCAACCAGATCCAGGCATTGTGTTTTGAATTGGATGCCGCCTCCAAGGTCCGGCTTTTGCTGGCCCGCAGCGGCGCGATTGCGCTGGAGGCCCAGACATTATCCGATCCCATATCCGATCCCGCGGCCAAACCACTGGAATGCATCATCCTGCCAAACCCGGTCGATCCTGGTGACTGGCGATTGCGGCACAAAAGCAGTGATCGGGGATTTTACGAGGCTGCACTGGATGAAGCGCGCCGCTGCGGAGGCCAAGAGGCGCTGCTGATTCGCGATGACGGATTTATCACCGAAGGCTGCTGGACCAATATCTTTGTCGAACGCGGCGGGGTTTTATTGACGCCGCCAGCCGATCTGGGCCTGTTGCCCGGTGTATTGCGGCGTTCGCTAATTGAAGATGGCCGCGCGCGCGAGGCAAATTTGAAGATCGCCGATCTTGAACAGGGGTTTTTGCTGGGTAACGCAGTGCGCGGCCTGATGCCCGCAAAGCTGGTTGCAAACCCCCTTAATCACAGCGGTGAAGTGTAAGTTGAGACGCCCCGGTGTAAGAATAAGGCCGTAAGGACAGCGCCCCAGAATAAGGGCTCGGACGGGGGATCGGACGGAGGCGCACGGGGACGCACGGGGCAAAATTGGCCTACCCGGTGCAGATTTTGGCCAATACATTTCCATTCCGCCAGAGTGGCGGCGTGAACAAGAGGTTTTCTTAAGATGCATATTCCGATCCTGTTCGAAGATGGCGAAGCCTTAATCATCAACAAGCCTGCTGGCCTGTCGATCGACCGGCCCCGCAAGGGCGGACCAGCACTCGAAGATCATTTCGAAGATCTCAAACTAGGCTTTCAAAGGCCCCCTTCAGCCGTCCACCGGCTCGACACTGATACATCGGGCTGCCTGTTGTTGGCGCGCAATCCTAAGGCACTGAAACGGTTTGCCCGCGCCTTTGAAGATCGATTGGTGATCAAACGTTATCTGGGCATTATCCCGGGCGATCTGGCCGAGGAAGAAGGCACGATCGAACTGGCCCTGTCGAAAATCAGCAGCGCAGAAAAAGGCTGGCGGATGATCCCCGCCAAAAAGGGTAAGCCTTCACTCACCCATTGGCGCCGTATCGCCAGCGAAGGCGGCAATACATTGGTCGAATTTAGGCCAGAAACTGGCCGCACACACCAAATTCGCGTCCATGCAGAGGCCGGCCTTGGCGCAGCGTTGCTGGGCGATCCGATTTACGGCGAAAACCGCGCTGCGGCGGGCGCTGCGCAGCGCACCATGCTGCATGCAGCGGGCCTGACCGTCCCGCGCGATGGCAAGCCCGACATTTCGGCAATCGCGCCCCTGCCAGCAGCTTTCATCAATCTGGGCTTCAGTGATCCCGATCTGCCCCCCGCCCCAGCAGATGCCTGACATTATCGAGCGCGCAATGGCTTTGGTGGAGGAACGATTTATCGCCTCTTCCGGCCCCGGCGGGCAAAATGTCAACAAAGTGGCAACCGCGGTGCAAATTCGGCTGGATGTGTTTGCATTGCGGATCGAACCGGCAATATTCAACCGGCTGAAAGCCCTTGCGGGCAGCCGGATGACCGCCAAGGGAGAGATCGTTCTGACTGCCCGGAGTTACCGGACGCAGGAAGCGAATCGGGAAGATGCCCGCAAACGCCTCGCCGAAATGATCGAACAGGCCCAACATGCACCGCGCGTGCGTAAAAAAAGCCGGGTCAACCGGGTGGGCAAGGAAGCGCGCATCAAACGCAAGAAAAACCGCGGCACGGTAAAGGCCAATCGCGGCAAGGTAGACTGGTAAGCCAATGGAAATGAACATATAATACCCAGGCAAGGCCGTAGTAGAGCCAGAGTAGGATGGGAGCAGGGCCGAGGAGGGAACCTTCCTCAATGCCCAATAGATACTGGCTTAATCCTGCATCAATCCTGCAACAATCCAGCATCAATCAGACACCAATCCTGCTTGACTTTTTTTCCGCTCTCGCCCAATGGCCCCGACTTGAACGGCGGCGCCCCTCGCGTCGCCTGTTGTATTTTGAGCTGGGCGGCACATCCGCACAGCCCCAACCAAGCTTTAGGAAACCGCCATGGCGAAACCTGCAACTGTAAAGATCAAGCTGGTTTCGACCGCTGACACCGGCTTTTATTACACAACCAAGAAGAATCCCCGGAACATCACCGAGAAAATGACCTTCCGCAAATATGACCCGGTCGTGCGCAAGCATGTCGAGTTCAAGGAAGCGAAGATCAAGTAAGCTGAAGTTCCCAGCCGGATCAGTTCAGCCGCAGTTCAACGCTTCGATGCCAAGAGCCGGAGCATGAACATTTTGACTGCGATTTTCAGACTGCCGGTGATTTTCAAACAATCATGGTCCCGCAAAATAGGGCGCGCCGCCATTTTTGGCGTGGCGGCCTTGGCCCTTCCCGCTGCGATTATTGCCCCTGCAGCCCCGGTCGAGGCTGCGCAAGGTGATCTCGACCGCGCAGTGGGCGCATTGCGCGCCATTTCCACCATGCGTGCAGATTTCAGCCAGACTGACCGGCAGGGCCTGACCCTGAACGGTGTCATGACACTGAAACGCCCTGGGAAAATTCGGTTCGATTATGGCAAGGACGTGCCAATTCTGGTTGTCTCGAACGGTAAATCGCTGACCATGATCGATTATGAGGTCAAACAGGTCCAGCGTTGGCCGATCAAAAACTCACCATTGGGCGCCTTGCTCGACCCGGGCCGTGAAATCAGCAAATATGGCAAATTGATCCCGACCGGAAATTCTGATGTCATCAGTGTCGAGCTTCGTGATCCGCGCCGCCCCGAATTCGGCGTCATCACCATGATCTTTGTGCGGAGCGCCTCTGCCCCGGGCGGATGGCAGCTAACCAATTGGGTCGCGCTCGATTCGCAAAACAACCGGACAACGGTGCGCCTGCGCAATCACACATACGGGATGGCGATAAACAACCGCACATTCACCTACCGTGATCCGCGAAAATCATCTCGCCGCCCACGCTGAACGCTTCGCCTGCGCGCCGTTATATGGATGCGACAAGTTGGGCTGCGTTGTTCATTAGCCAGAAAGCCAATTTGGCCTAGTCTACTTGGACAAGTTGGCTAAAGGCGGGTTTCCCCCCTGTTGTTCTGCCTTTGTAAAGGCCATCTTGGACAAGCGTGACGAACGCTAACAAGGAACCCTCGTGCCAACGCCCCCCGGCACGAGGGTTTTTTATCCTGTGATAGACACCGGCGGGCCTGCACCCTAAACGCCGCCCATGATCAAAATTGCCACTTGGAATATTAATTCGGTCCGATTGCGGATGCCAATCGTTGAACGTTTCCTGACCGAACAAGCACCCGATGTACTGTGCCTGCAGGAAATCAAGACAATTGCCGAGCTATTCCCGTATGAAGCTTTCAACGCGCTAGGATATACCCACCACGCCGTGCACGGGCAAAAAGGTTATCACGGGGTGGCCACAGTCAGCCGGATCCCGCTGAAGGAAATATCGCGCCACGATTGGCAAGATAATGGCGAGGCGCGCCATGTCGGGGTGGAATTGCTGGGCCCGGGCAAAAATATGCTGCTGGACAATGTCTATGTCCCCGCCGGCGGCGACGAGCCCAATCGCGATGTTAACCCAAAATTTGGCCAGAAGCTGGATTTCCTTGAACGGATGACCCGCTGGGCCGAGACAATCGATAGCCCGACCATGATTGTGGGCGATTTCAATATCGCACCGCTGGAAAGCGATGTGTGGAACCACAAGCAATTGTTGAAAGTGGTTAGCCACACCCCGCTGGAGGTGGATACGCTGAAACGGTTTCAAGATGCCCATAATTGGGTCGATGTGGGCCGTGAACATATTCGTGATCCAGAGCGCTATTTTAGCTGGTGGAGCTATCGTTCAAAGGACCGGAAGGCCAATGATCGCGGGCGCCGCCTCGACCATATGTGGGCCTCTCCTGATCTGGCGAAAAAGGCTGTTGGGCACCATGTCCATGAAGATTGCCGCGACTGGGATAGGCCCTCGGACCATGTGCCCTTGGTGACGGAGTTTGAACTCTGAAAATTTCGCCGCCCTCTCCTTCTCGGCGGGTTGCGCAGGCGATCGACGCATTGCGCCATGGCTGGCCGCTGGAAATGTGGGATGGCCCGGTCTTGTTGCCGGCCGAAACCGCAATTGCGGCCCCGGTTCAGGCCCCGGTTCAGGCCCCGGTTCTGGAAAATGGGCAGGCTCCTGTGCAGGCGCCGCAAATGCTTATCTCTTCTGCGCGGGCTGCGACGCTTAAATTAACCAACCAGCGCCCGGCCGCAGCGCCCCATGCACCCGTGCTGATCAAGGGCGCGCAGGATTTTACGCTGGATGCAGCACGCATAATTGCCGATCCCGCGCTTGACCTTTCCGCCCCGCTAAAAGGTCCGTTCATGGCCCAGCATCTGGAATGGCCAGAACAAGCGGCGGCGGCCTTGGAACTGGCGCGGCTGGCCGGTATCCTCCCGGCTTTTCTCGTCAATCCGGTGAATGGCGGGGAGGCCCAGCCCGTTGCTGCAAGCGATCTTGCCGCATGGGCTGATACATCCCGGCTGAACATTGCCTCCCGCGCCCATCTGCCCATTACCGCAAGCGATAAAAGTGAAATAATTGCCTTTCGCAGCATGGATGATACCCGCGAACATGTCGCGCTGGTAATTGGCGAACAGATGTCTGATCGCCCTCCATTGGTGCGGCTGCATTCTGAATGTTTGACCGGTGATATTCTGGGCAGCCTGAAATGTGATTGCGGGCCGCAATTGGATGCCGCCCTTCTGGCAATGGCCGACCATGCAGCCCAAGGCGGCTGGGGCGTCCTGCTGTATTTGCGGCAAGAAGGGCGCGGGATCGGCCTGATCAACAAGATGCGCGCCTACAAGCTGCAAGATCAGGGGTTTGATACAGTAGAGGCCAACCAACGCCTCGGTCTGCCCGAAGAAGCGCGCGATTTCGCCACTGCCGCCCGGATGCTGGAATTACTGGGGGTCGGTGAAATTCGCCTGATGACAAACAACCCCCGCAAGGTCGAGGCGCTGGAAGCGGCCAATATTCGCATTCTTGAACGGGTCCCCCATCAACTGCCCGCCAATCCGCACAATGCCCGCTATCTGGCAACCAAACGCGATCGGTCAGGCCATCTGATCAAATGACAATCACATTGCGCCGCGAACAAGGCGGGGACGAACCGGCGATTTACAGCCTGACCAAGGCCGCATTTTTCGGCCTGCCTTTCAGCGATGGCAAAGAACATGAATTGTTGGACAGATTGCGTAATGATGGCGATTTAGCGCATTCGCTGGTCGCGATGGATAGCGATCAGACGATCATCGGGCATATCGCCTTTTCCAAGGTGGTGATCAGCAGCGGGCCAGATAACGGGCCTGATAATTGGTATGGCCTTGGCCCGGTTTCAGTTTTTCCGCCGCGCCAACATACAGGCATTGGCGCCGCGCTGATTCAACGCGGGTTGTCTGATCTGAAATCTATGGGCGCGAATGGGTGCGTCCTGCTCGGCAACCCGGTCTATTATCGCCGTTTCGGGTTCATTCATGATCCAAAATTGCGCTATCCAGGCCCGCCACCTGAATATTTCCAGCGGATCGTATTCCATGGCCCATCGCCCACCGGAACGGT
>Ga0209345_10005485_pt1 | contig 11747 bp, 17 predicted proteins | sample Cruoilmetagenom7_FD_187294 | JGI IMG/M metagenome (GOLD analysis project Ga0209345, IMG submission 187294) | Oil polluted marine microbial communities from Coal Oil Point, Santa Barbara, California, USA - Sample 7 (SPAdes) (version 2) | ecosystem: Environmental > Aquatic > Marine > Oil seeps ...
GGGTGGATCTGCATTTATGGCATTCATGGGTCAGCCGAAAGTGGCGGCAGCTATATTGGGAACTACAGGGGCTTCTAACCTGACCGCAAGGCTTATGACTAACCCGAAGTTTGTTAGATTCCTTGCACAGCGAGAAAGTATGCCTGCTGGCGCTCTCCCTGCTGCGCTATCAACGCTAGCACGTGAGACTCAGGATGAGGATATAGCGAGGCTCGCGGCCCTAATTCAAGAGTCCGATCAGTCCGGAGACCAATAGCGTGATAGTGACAAGAATCGTGACCACAATTGGCAGAATGAGGCCAATGCCGGATGATTCGTTTGTCCGAGGTCTCAGCGACTCGCTAATACGTAATTTTTCATCGTATTCCATGTCTACACAAATACATGACTTCACGAAACCAGTCAATGAGAGCATTACATAATGAGTTACAGATTCGTTGAACCAAGGACCAGAGTCGGCGGTGCAATAGACGATTTTAGTGGTGCAGAGTTGTATTTTTTCGACTTCGGCACGAGTAACGCAAAAACAACCTATTCTGACTTTGCCTTAACAGTACCCAATGCTGATCCGGTGGTAGCGGATGCTGATGGGATCTTTGGTGATATATTCTTAGACATTCAGGCAACGGTTACGTTAAAGACTTCTGCCGGTGTTCCTGTCTATGAAAATGAGAACGTCTACGCCCCTGAAGACGGTATATCCGCCCTTGCAGCCTCTAATGTCTCTATCGTGGACGCGGCTGGTTATTTCGCAGCTACGAATGTTGAAACAGCCTTGGCTGAGTTAGGTTTAGATTGGGGTAAGCAAAGCCGAATTAACACATGGTCGGCAGTTCAGACATTCACTGCTGCCCTGCAAATCTCCGATCAGGAGCTAAGACGGGCTTTACTGCTTGATTATGCGATTGCGCATAACTCCATATCGAGTTCGTCAGGGACTTTGACTGTTGATTTAACTACGGGTAATTCATTCGTGACGACGCTAACCGAGAACGTCACGACAGTAACAATAAGCGACCCTCCTGCTACGGGCAATTATGGTCAGGTTGTAATCAGAATTATCCAGGACGGTGGAGGTGGTGCTTATACAGTTACATGGCCCGCTTCGGTTCTTTGGGCATCTGGGACAGCTCCTGTTATTACTGTTACGAATGATGCTATCGACGAGATTACCTTAAGGACTATTGACGCTGGCACGACTTGGCTTGGCTCATTCTCGCAGGCGTTTGCTTAATGCTCGCACACATGACACAAACCTCCGAGGGCGCAGGAGTTGCTGGCGTTAAAATTACGGATCGCTCAGTAGCGAATTCCCGTGATACGGGTACGTGTCATTCCGGAATAAAACTCGGCTCTGATGGGGTCTTGTACAAACTCCAATCTAATGGTGGGTTTAGTTCTGTATCCGGTGAGTGGTTGGTTACTGGAACGGCGTCTAACTTCTACGCACAGCACACAATCATCTCAGGGACGCTAGAGGTAGGGCCCGCTTCGGGATGGAATCAATTGAGCGTAGACTTAACCTATGACAACCAGAAGTCATCCAATGGTACGAAAGAGACAGAAGTGTTTTTCGAGATATCAAGCGATGTATCAGGAACGCCGGTAGTAGGGTCAGCTACTATGTTCTTTATCTCGATACAGGGCGAGCCGTTATGACAGTTCTAGCAATGGGAAAGGTAAGCGATACCAAATCTGACATATTCGAGGTTACACGCTTTGATGTGTACAAGGGCAGTAAGATAGACGTTACTAAAATAACGTTCTTCAACACGAACGCGGCTGACCAGACTGTAATTCTCTACCTTATCGACAACAGTGGTACTGAGGCTGAGATAGTCCGATTTGAGTTACTTCAAAACGAACGTGGGGAGTGCTTGGAGCCTAGTGAGTTACTCGACTTAGAAAATGGGGACAGAATCCAAGCTGAGACCACTACGGCCGATGCAGTCAATTACGTGGTGTACGGAAACCGGAAATGAGCCACTTTCTAGCCACAGGTAAAACTCATGATTACCGAGGGAGGTATTTACTCCATACGGATGCTAGTGAGCAGAATCAGCAAAGTGCCTCGTATGTATGGGGCGATGCATTCATGGATGATAGTGTAAGTGTTGTTCGTGGTGCAGATCCATTGAATGTCAGGTTTGCTTCCAAAGTAGACGGCGTTGATAACAATACAGGGTTTGAGTCATCTGGCGCTACATGGCACATAGATTACCAGCTTCGAGTAGGCAGTGCTGGTGACTGGATAAGACTTACAAGTTCAGACGGTAGCCTTCAGGCCCTGTTACCGCATCACGAATATACCGATGAGTTCGGGTCCGAACCGTTCCCGCACGATCCAAACGTTTCACCACTAGACGTGCGGGGAATTGAACAGCCTGATTTTTCCGTTGATAGTCTTTCAGGCTCTCATACTTGGGTTGATGACGCGGCAACTAGTCAGGTATTGCTGAAATCAATGTTCTTCAAGGTGGGAGAGACGCCAGCAACGGATATAGTAACTGTCTCTTTCTACAAAGGTGTTGACGATACCGGCGATCTGCTTTTCACATGGGACTACCCGATTTCCGATTTCTCAGCTTCGCCAGAATCTGTGGTAACAAACGATGGTGGGGATGCTCTTTTCACATCAGTTGGGCACACGTTATCCGTTGACGATGAGGCCGATCATGCATTGTTTTCCGAGGAAACATATAACGGCTCATACACAGTAACGTTTGTGTCCGGTGATACTTACAAAGTTGGGTTGTCCTATGTTTCAGACGATAGCGGTCTTCTTGCGGTTGATGTAAAGATTGATTTTGATGGCATGTCTAGTATTTTTCCGGGGGATACTATCTACCATGAAATCGTTTCGGATACCGCTTTCAGCCTGCTTGGAGATGCGAGCGGCGATCCGTGGCACGCTCACTCAGAGTATGAGGTGACCGAAGAAAACATAATGACATTTGAATCCGGTCTAACATATGTGGCAACAGATGAGAGTGGACAGGTTGTTGCGGATGAAGCGGGGGATTTAGTCTATGGGTAAGCACGCTTTTTATACAGGTCTGGATGTTCACAGCAACACAGCGAGACACTATACAAACATCACCGATAGGGATAACGATGATCCGCTTGAGACTCCTATCCCTCCTGCAACTACCGTTCCTGATTTTCAGGTAGCTGAGAATATAGACAAGACCGTAAGGGTCAACGAGCCAACTGTCATCTGGTATAAGTTGGTTTCTGTAGATCCTACAGTATGGACACAAGAAACAACCGATACAGCCCTAGAACTAGCTGCGGTATTGGTAAACGGCAATCAAACAGGCGGAACTGATTTAGTTGTAGATACGGGAGATGTAATAACCATTACAGACGCTCCAGTGGCTGGAACGGATGGGGTAAACAAGACCTACAGCGACACCTACAGCTTTATTTTATCAAACGCCACGATAGGTCCCGGTGTTGCTCGCTCATTTACTGGTGAGACCTTTTCGAGTCTGGTTGTTGCAATGGCAGATGCCGATGCCTCGACCTTTACTGAAAGAGGCGTAAGCGTAGTTGGCTACAATGAAGTATCCATAATCTATCAAGCTGGCGATGGTGCGGGCGCTGTTACTGGTGTGCGCTCTTTGTCCGCTACGGATACTGACTTCACAGCCACAGACTCTATTGATTCTATCGGTATAGTTTACGCTGCTGACTACTCAGCGAACTACACAGACAGAAGTTTAGTTGACAAACAATATGTAGATGAGTCAACTCTGGCCGAATCAGATCAAACAATAGCCACTGATGTTCATAGGAATGTAAGTGTAGATGGCACATCAGGCGCGGTTCATATACACAACTACAATCCGACAGAAGCTGCATATACTGTCCGTAGTGAAATAGAGTCCGAAGGCGGCGGTCTTATTTTGCAAGTATGGACAGGTGACGGAGCTGGTAGTGACCTTTTAGGGTCAAACATAACGGTAGCTTCTACTTTCATGTCGGTAGTTGACGGTATTAATAATCAGGGGCTGCTATATGGTGGTGATTACTCAAGTAATTGGACATCGCGTAGTTTAGTCGATAAGGGCTATGTAGATGCACAGGTTGGAGCTAACAACGAATTAAGCGAAATATTAGCCAATGGCAACACCAGCGGAGGCACTGATATCGTCGTTTCTACTGGTGACGTAATAACACTCACTGACGCTCCAGCGGCAGGTACAGACGGAACCAATAAAACCTATGCCGATTCAATCTCTATCTACCTCTCTGATTATACTCTTGATGGAACTGTTAGAACTGTAGATTTCATCAACGATGGACAGTTGATTATTGATTGTCACAACAACACCACGACCAACTATACCGAGCGCTCCTATCTTGATGTTTCAGAACTTCATGCTTCAATAGGTGCGGCGGTAGGTGATGGCTTGGGTGGTGATTTAACTACTTCTTGGATACAAGTATCCCCGGCGTTCGGGATGTTGATTCAGGACGAGACAGACCTACAGGGGTTAAAATACGTAACCGACTACAGCGCGACATTTACCGCAAGATCGCTGATTGATAAAGGCTATGCTGACAGTCTTCACCCAAGCCTAGACGTATTAACCGATGCTCAGGAAGACGCGCTATCCCCGTCAGAAGGCGATACGCATTTCAACAGTGATCGTGACGCCAGTCGGGTGTATGACGGTGCGAAATGGAACTATGCCTCAGACAGCGGAGATGTACTTTATGTGCGTACTCTGGCTGACCTTCCAGATCCCGTAGCCAATGTAATTACTATCCCTAACTTTTCTCAGGTTTATGTTGAGCAGGCCGTTGACCTCGATGTGAATACCTTGAGTTTGGGTAATTTCGTGCGGCTTCGTAATGTCGGTGCTGGAAGTCTTACCTCTAGTCATGCGGACCAAACGGTACTTGTAACGGGTGCTTTAGTGACTGGAATGGACAGGATACCGATTACCAACACAGGAACGAATACCGTAGCCATGAGGATTACTGGCGGGGGCACTATTTTTACAGAAAGCAATACGTTTACAGGAGATATAATCGTTGAAGATTTTGCAAGGATGGATTTTGAAACTGTAAACGTGTTCGGTACCGTTCAGTTCACTACTGATGAACCTACAGCCTCGGTTAATATGGCTGGCGTGACTTTAGTCCCAACTGGGGCAAACTGTATTGAGATAGACAATGGTATAACTTTAGGTGAACTATATATTAATGGTGGTTCTGAGCTTCGGCCTCCTAGCGGGTTCTTTGGTATACACCTTGCAGACCCTGATGCTGTGGGCTTGGGTAAGGTTGTAGACGCCGACTTTACTGGTGGAGCAGGAGAGCCTTTCGGTTGCACACCTGTACGAGACAGCACAATTACACTAACCAGCAACAACGCTCGTGGGTGTTGTATTGATAATGCCGGTAACTTGATTGTCACCGACATTACTACCGACAATATTGTGCGCTATGTTGGTTTAACCGATGTGGTTGACGCCACTATCGCAGCGACTGGTACTAACAATCAGGGGCTGACATGGCATCGAGGCAATCTTTACACCATAGACGTGAGCACACGCAACGTCCGTAAGTTCGATGGGTTCTCCACCACTATATTGCAGACTGTGCAGGTTACAGAGAGTGCTATTGATATTTGTTTCGTCGGTGAGGACCTTGTGACGTGGGGAACGGATGAAAAGATCAGAGTAAAAGACGGTTTCAGTGACATCAACCTATCGGAGTCCCCGTCAGCGATTGTGACAGACGCTGCTTCTGGAATAGATACTGATGGTTTGAACTTGCTATTAGCAGGGAATACCACAGGTCTTGTTTACGTCATGGAAGGGACTTCGGATGTTATCCTTTATTCATTCGATGCAGACTCGGCTAGTAATTGGGGTATTGCCACACATAACGGTAATTTTGTATCCGTATCCGGCAGTACTGCGTACATATTTAACAAGCAAGTAGACTTCCATCATTCCTCCCCAACATGGAATACATTCGATAATGTTGGTGGGCTGGCAAACTCTGCTAACAGAGGCGGTGCTTTTTACACATCTGACACGCCCATTACAATTACTGTGAGTGCTGCTGGAACTTGGTACGACATAGCAGGAGCCGGTATATACTATGGTCTGTTTGCAGAGAATGAAAAATGTTATCTCACTAACGAGGAAAACGGTGAGATAACCTGGACAGGTGTAAGAGAGACCGGGCAGATACTTACGGGGTCGGCAATTATTACGAGGGCAGGTGGCGGTGCTGTAGATATCTTCTATGAAGTTGCAGTTATGATTAACGGTATAGTAATTAAAGATTCTATCGGAACGGCTGTGTTAGCCATAAACAATGCAGTAGCGGCAATAACAACCCTCCCAATTACTCGCGCAATCACGGCAGATGATACGGTTTGTTTACAGATCAGGAACACAACCAACACACAAGACCCTCAAGTATCAGTGGCGAAGCTGTCGATAACGTAGGAATGTAATGGCTGACGAAAACCTAACCCAACTAACCCCCACTACTACGATAGTAGATACAGACCTCTATTATGCGGTGACTAGTGCGGGTGTGGTTGATAGCTCGATAACGGGGGCTAATCTTAAGCAGTCAATCAATATAGACCATGTAACAACGCCAGCCGAGACAACCGCCGGTGTGACGATAGTCAATTTCCTGTATCCAGAGGGCTATGTATTAAGGTACGGCACCAACACAACTCCTGGAACTACGGATATGACCACAGCTATACAGGCTGCGGTTGATGTCATGGAGGCCAATGGTGCGGGTGATGTGATTCTTGATAATCAGATTATGCTGGTTAGCGATACCATTACAGTCAATGGTCCGATATGGCTTAGAGGTTCAGGTGCATCGTTTGAGCAGATATTCACAGCATCTCCGACCTTTGCAGGATCGGTAATAAAACTCGCTGCCTCATCATTCAATTCATCGTCTAAGGGGATTATCGAGTTTGATTATACGGGTGTTGGAAGTGAGGCGCGTCTTCATGCGGGTGCCTCTAATGTCTTAGTCTTTGGTAATAGAGGAACGGCTGCTAATCCTACAGACGCTAGTGCAACTAACATAAATTCCTTTGGAATAGGATTTCATATCAAGGGTGCAAGATATGTCACTTTAGACCATTGCTTTGGTGTTTGGTGTGCAGAGGACGGAGTTAAGTCGGTAACGGACACGGTTTCGAGCAACAACATCACAATTAAGGGTGGTGGGTACATATCGAATGCTGATGACGGACTTGATTTATCCGGTGGGGACAGTTTTGTATCCAACGTTCAACTTGGCTTTAACGGCGGCGATGGGTTTGCTTGTGCGGTTGGCGTTATCTCGGTTGACTCAATTGGATCTTGGGACAACTTTGCTTATGGACTTAGGATAACTGCTGATGATGTATCTGTGTCTGGGGGTAATTTCTACGACAACCAGCTATCGGGTATTTTGGTCAGTGGAACACGTGAGAGAATCTCTATTGGTGGTGGGGTAATTTGTCAGGATAACGGTAAAGACACCGGGCAGGCTGATCAGGTCAGATCAGGTATTTACGTGTCTGGTGCGACAACCAACTCATCTATCTCATGCGTTGTTTCTGCGAATAAGGATGAGACCGGCTCAACTGGTCAGGTTTACGGGTTAAGGATCACAAGCACATCTGCTGACGTTAAGTACTCAGCCATATCCGGTGATAATAACGGCACCGCTTTGGTTAGTGATCTTTCTGAGGGTGTTGAACTAACTATCGCCACAGGTGCGGTAACGTCTACCAAATTATTCCACAGAATAGATACTGAAGGGGATGCAGCAAGCGATGATCTTGACACCATAAATGGTGGGTATGAGGGGCAAGTTCTTACTATCAAACCTGCTAATGGTGCGCGAACAGTTGTCGCGAAGGACGGTACTGGAAACCTTCAATTATCCGGTAGCACAGACTTTTCAATGGATGAGGCCGAAGACACTCTGACCATGATTAAGTCAGGTTCTAGCTGGCTTGAGGTTGGACGTTCTGACAGTGGTGCGTTATCTGCTTATACTCCGACGAATGTCTCTACAGACAGATCCTTTGATGCCGATACTGTTGTGATAGCGGAACTAGCAGATGTAGTCGGGACATTGATTGCAGACCTTCAATCTAGGGGGCAGATTGGCTAATTTCTCCACAAAAAGCCGTGACTATGAGACGTAGAACAGAATTCATTGTAATTCACTGCACTGCCACCCGGAAAGGCTCGGATATTGGTGCTGATGAGATTGACGACATGCATCGTCGTCGAGGCTTTGACATGATTGGCTACCATGCCGTTATTCGCAGGGATGGTCAGATTGAGTTCGGGCGTCATTTTGACAAGGCTGGCGCTCACGTAAAGGGCCAGAATTATCGCTCTGTTGGTGTTGCCTTAGTTGGCGGTCTGAACGTCGCAGGTAAGGCTGAGAACAACTTCACTGACGAGCAATGGGAGTCCCTTGATGCGGTGGTAGCGATGCTGCGCAGGGCTTACCCTTACGCGGAAGTATTAGGCCATCGTGACTTATCTCCTGACCTTGACGGAGATGGTATTATTGAAAAGCATGAATGGGTGAAACAATGTCCATGCTTCAGTGTTTCTGAGAAGTTAAAGTTATGAAAAATGATATATGCAAAGTCGATAGTTGCGACAGGCTTGTAAGATGTAAGAGCCTTTGCGATATGCACTATCAGCGACACAGAAAGTATGGAGACACAAAGCATCGTGGAGGTTATGAGCAGCATGGTTATAAAGGTCATCCTCTGTACGATCTTTATCAAAACATAAAAACAAGATGCACCAATCAAAATAGAGATAACTATCATCGGTACGGAGGGAAAGGTATATCCTTGAGTAGTGAGTGGATGCACTCTCCAAAATCATTTATTGAATGGGCCTTACTGAATGGGTGGAGGTCCGGACTTAGTATTGACAGGGTTAGTCCCACTGGTGACTATTCTCCGCAAAACTGTCGGTTTATTTCTCTTTCAGAAAACTCTCGGTGCGCAGAAAAGAAGAGAAATCTATATTGGGCATTTGATCGTAACGAACCGCTTGGAACATGGGCAGCAATGAGCGGGATTAAATATTGCACTTTGTGGTCTAGAATTAATAGAAGCGGCTACTCCCTTGAGAAGTCGTTGCTGCTTCGAGGTAAAGGATCGTTATGACTGAGATATTCGGAGTTCTATTCGCTATTCTCTGCGTCATATTTGGTGCTTTATTCGCCATAGTTTTCGGTTTGGTTTGGCTATGGGGTCTAGCCGATATGTACGGTTGTTACCGATTCGCCCGCAGACCTGAGTACGATAAGACAGCCTCTGTACTCCATTGGTGGGAGGTCAAGTCACTATTTGCGACCCAATCAAAGGCTATGATTAAGAAGTTCCCCTGGTTGGGAATGGATCTTAGTGAGGATCGGGAATTAACTGATGAGGATGGGAAAATCACATGAAAGCACCAAGCTCAACAATTACAGCCACAGCGATTGCAGGAGGTCTAGCCTCACTCGCCTTCGGATTGTTCGCGATCTTCGCTCCTGAGCGCTACGCATTGGTTCCAGCAGGCATGGAGGCAGGTATGGCGGTGCTTATTGCGGCTGGTATTGGATACCTCAAGCGAGAGAATCGCTACAAGATGGTTTCTCGGAAGAATCTGCTGTGAATCGCTACATATTCTGGCTATGGCTTCAAGCGTCAGTCTTGATTAGAAAGAGGACTGTTTTGAAGGTCAGAAGGAATACGCTTATACGTGGTATTTACATACCCAGAGGCAATGTTTTGCATGGAGTCGAATGATGAACTGGCTAAAGGAGTGGTACTAATGGGGACTCAAACGATATGAACGGTGATTCTGGGAGCGAAGGATGATCAGAGCGCAAATATACGCCGTTCTAGCGGCTGTAGGTCTATTCCTGCTGGCTCTGCTCAAAGCCGTAACGATGCAGCGTGACGCAGCCCGTGAGGACGCCAAACGTGCCAAAAAACACGTCACCGAGATACAGGACATTCGCAAGGCTGAAAAGGCTATTAATGCTGAGACAAAGCAGGTCAAGGAAAAGGCCGTAGAGGATATCAAGAATGGTAAAATGCCTGACAATATTCGCAACCCTAACGATTTTTAGCGGTTGCTGTTCGGTTCCTGCTCACGTTGAGTTTGAGTGTCCTGAGCGCCCTGTTCTTGAGGCGTACTCGATTGCCTTATGGGACGTGACTCCAAAGGAAGCGCAAGAGAAGATATCTGACGATATAGCTGATATTCAGAGTTACATAAAGTCCTGTGAGGCTAGGGCTAAGGTGCATAATGACTAACTTACGGAAATCGCTCATAGCGGCTTTTGCGGCCATGATACTGTCTGGTATTGTCTGGGTGGCATCTGCGGCTATAAGCGGCGCTCATACCGCGTGGGCGGATGAGAATTACGTCCGGAAGGTGGCGTTTGCTCAGGTCATATCGGAAATCCAGGAAGACGCCAGAAAAGATAAGATCAGGGACATTGACGCACAACTAGCCATCAAAGATACTGAGATATTATTCGCCCGCACACCGGAAGAAAAGGAAAAGCTAAGGGCAATCAAGGCGATTTACGAACGCCAGAGGGAAGCCCTGCAAAACGAAAGCTAAAGGGACAAAAATCCCATATACTGTCTATATGGCAATCAACGTATTCATCCTTGCTATACTAGTACCGACACTAGCAGTCCTGATTGTGTTGTTTTGGGACGTATCCAAGGATGAGGACAAAGCGCGTAAAGAAATAGAGAAGGAACTCAAAGGCTGGTGGGAATATTTCCCTCCTGACGAGACAGAGTATGACGAAGAAGAAAGTAGAGAATCTCAGGGAAGAAAATAACTTATTAACCAGAATACTTGAATCCATACAAGACGATTCAAAGTCGAACGAAATCGCAAAGCGTTCAGTCACCATCTCATCACTGTTTGCCTTCGTTGCTATTGTCGCAGTTCTCGCCGCTTTCAACGCAAACAACAAAGCCAAGGGTTTGGAGGTAAGGCTAGAGACTGAGTACCAGCGTGCATCAAACGAATTTGCTACCGAGTTACGCCGATCTGATGAAAAATGGGCTGTTGAGTACAGGCAATTATCTACAAATTACAGGCTAGCCGTGATGGAGATTGATGCGTACAATATAGCACTTGCCAAGGCAGGCATCGAAGTAGACCATTCCGGTCATTCACATAATGAAGGGAAACCATGACGCACAAATCAAGTCACATTATCATCCCCGCAGCACGTGCCGCAGAACTCGGCCTCGAAGACGAACTGCACCACATGACCGACGAAGAACTAAGAACCCTCAAAGAGGCTATTAAGAGGGAAGTCAAGTCACGTAAGGGTTAGTCCTCGAACCGCTTTCTAATATGCTCAGGTTCGTCAGGCTTGCCGAAATCGTCATCGCACAACGCGGCTTCCGCTATACGCCCAATCTTGTCTACATCGGATGTGATAGTGATGTGCATTAGTGCTTTTTTGAGGTCATCTGCATATTCATTAGCAGCCTCAAAGCTGGATTTCCACCAGTCTAACTCAGCCTCTAACCTCTCTATCTTGTCTGCTGCTTGCATTCGTAGTCGCCTGTGACCACCTGCTTTCTGTCGTAGCTCTTCAATCATCATTAGGCCCTCTATAACTACCGCCCGTTTGCGCCCATAGCCCCTGTGCATTACGCCGTAAACGGGCTTTCCCCTGTTTATTTACCAGTGACCCCGGAT
>Ga0209345_10005487_pt1 | contig 11746 bp, 4 predicted proteins | sample Cruoilmetagenom7_FD_187294 | JGI IMG/M metagenome (GOLD analysis project Ga0209345, IMG submission 187294) | Oil polluted marine microbial communities from Coal Oil Point, Santa Barbara, California, USA - Sample 7 (SPAdes) (version 2) | ecosystem: Environmental > Aquatic > Marine > Oil seeps ...
TACGCGGGTCAGGGCCGCTGTCAGGGTCGTTTTACCATGGTCAACGTGACCAATCGTGCCCACATTTACGTGGGGCTTGTTACGTTCAAACTTTTCCTTTGCCATTGTTAATACCCTCTAAGTTATCTCTTCTAAAACTTAAGCTTTATAGTTTAGACATTAAAATTGATTTTTGGCCATAATCGCGTCAGCAACATTACGTGGTGCTTCAGAATATTTCTCAAACTCCATAGTAAATGTTGCACGGCCCTGGGTCGCAGAACGAAGGTCCGTGGCATAACCAAACATTTCAGCCAACGGTACTTCCGCATCTATAATTTTCCCCATCGTGCCATCATTCATACCCTGAATAACACCACGACGACGATTCAAGTCACCCACAACATCACCCATGTTTGCCTCAGGCGTTACTACTTCTACCCTCATCGTTGGCTCAAGTAATACTGCGCCGCCTTCATCAGCAAGTTTTTTGGTTGCCATCGAAGCTGCAATTTTAAAGGCTACCTCATTGGAATCCACATCGTGATAAGAACCATCGTACAAGGTAGCTTTTAATCCCAACAATGGATAACCAGCCAATACGCCATTTTGCATTTGCTCGGAGACGCCTTTTTCTACCGAGGAGATAAACTCTCGCGGCACTGCACCACCAACAACTTCATTAACGAACTCCAGGCCTTCTGCACCAGTATCTTCAGCCGGCTCAAACTTAATCCAGACATGACCGTATTGACCACGACCGCCAGATTGCCGAATAAATTTACCTTCAATATCACAGGTGTTACGTATGGCTTCACGGTAAGCCACTTGGGGCTTACCAATATTAGCCTCTACACTGAATTCGCGGCGCATACGCTCAACCAGAATATCCAGGTGAAGCTCACCCATTCCAGAAATAATTGTTTGCCCACTTTCTTCATCGGTTTTGACCCTGAAAGATGGATCTTCCTGAGCCAACTTACCCAGAGCAACACCCATTTTCTCCTGGTCAGCCTGGGATCTTGGCTCTACCGCTACCGAGATAACTGGCTCAGGAAATTCCATGCGCTCCAGCACAATTTTTCCATTTTCAGCACAGAGAGTATCGCCAGTTGTGACATCTTTTAGGCCAATGGCAGCAGCAATATCCCCAGCCAAAACCACTTTGATATCTTCACGGCTATTGGCGTGCATTTGTACCATCCGGCCAACACGCTCTTTTTTGTGCTTCACTGAATTGTAAACAGCGGTGCCACTTTCCAGCTTGCCTGAATAAACCCGAAAAAAAGTTAACGTACCAACAAAAGGGTCGGTCGCAATTTTAAATGCCAGTGCAGAAAACGGCGCGTCATCATCAGCATCGCGAGTAGCAACGGTCTCACCATCTTCAAGAGTACCTTCGATTGCTTTAACTTCAGTGGGAGACGGTAGATATTCAACCACCGCATCCAATACCGCCTGAACACCTTTATTCTTAAATGCCGAACCACCAAGAACAGGCACAATTTCGTTAGCCAGCGTGCGCTGACGAATAGCTAATTTAATTTCTTCCTCTGACAGCTCACCGCCATCGAGGTATTTCTCCATCAATTCATCGTTTGCTTCTGCCGCCGCTTCAATAAGGTACTCACGCATTTCTTCACATTGAGGCAAAAGTTCTTCAGGAATATCCGCATAATCAAAGGTCATACCCTGATCGTCTTCATTCCACAGGATGGCCTTCATTTTTACCAGATCGACTACGCCTTTAAAATTCTCTTCAGCACCAATAGCCATTTGCAACGGCACGGCATTGGCACCCAAACGGTCTCGAAGCTGGTCCACGACCATCATAAAATCAGCACCGGCACGGTCCATTTTGTTCACAAAGACCATACGGGGAACTTCATACTTGTCCGCCTGACGCCAAACAGTTTCTGTTTGCGGCTGGACACCGGAGGAACCACAGAGCACCACAACGGCTCCGTCTAAAACACGAAGAGAACGCTCAACTTCAATAGTGAAATCAACATGTCCGGGGGTATCAATAATATTAATACGGTGCTGGTCAAATTGTTGCTGCATACCAGCCCAAAAACAAGTGGTCGCTGCCGAGGTGATAGTAATACCACGCTCTTGTTCCTGCTCCATCCAATCCATGGTAGCCGCGCCATCGTGTACCTCACCAATCTTGTGCGACAGCCCTGTATAGAACAGTACTCGCTCAGTGGTGGTGGTTTTACCGGCATCTACATGGGCGCAAATACCAATATTACGGTAGCGGGTAATGGGAGTCTTACGAGCCACAATATTTCCCCAAAATAATTAATTCAAAACTATTTAACTAAAACCGTTAAACCTAAACTAGGTATTCAGTTAAAACAATGAATCTTATAAACCACAAAAGGTAGCTGACAACAGCTACCTTTTGATGAGAACTCAACTTACTGATGTAGCAGTTAGAACCGGAAGTGAGAAAACGCCTTATTGGCATCAGCCATACGGTGAACATCTTCACGCTTCTTAACAGCACCACCTTTGTTCTGCTGGGCATCAATAATTTCACCAGCTAATCGATGAGCCATGGATTTCTCACCACGGTTGCGTGCATAGTCCACCATCCAACGCATAGCCAGTGCCACGCGGCGAGAGGGGCGAACTTCAATCGGCACCTGATAAGTAGCACCACCAACACGGCGAGACTTAACTTCTACAGAAGGGGCGATATTATCAAGTGCTGTTTCAAAAACAGCAATCGGATCTTCTTTGAGACGACTTTCTACTAGATCCAGTGCGCCATATACAATGCTTTCAGCAACAGCTTTTTTGCCACTGACCATTACATGGTTCATAAACTTAGCTAGTGTGATATTACCGAACTTTGGGTCCGGGAGGATTTCACGCTTAGCGACAACTCTTCTTCTAGGCATAATCTTGCTCTTCTCTTCAGGGTTTTCCGGGACTTTTTTCTACTAATCAAAGTAGACCCGGCCTTACTTGGTTCTTTTTACCGATGTAACGTCATCCTACTTAGGACGCTTAGTACCATATTTAGAACGACGTTGTTTACGGTTGCTCACACCAGCAGTATCAAGGCTTCCACGAACAGTGTGATAACGCACACCAGGAAGATCTTTAACACGACCACCGCGAATCAAAACAACACTGTGCTCTTGCAGGTTGTGCCCTTCACCACCGATATACGAAGTTACTTCGTAACCGTTGGTCAGACGAACACGACACACTTTACGCAATGCAGAGTTCGGCTTTTTAGGTGTAGTGGTATACACCCGAGTACACACACCGCGACGCTGTGGACAAGCTTGCAGCGCGGGCACATCGCTTTTGGCGACTTTACGTTTTCTCGGCTTACGAACCAACTGGTTGATCGTTGCCATTCAATTACTCCAAGATAAAAAATGTCTTCTTCTAGAAGACTCTACACAATAGATCTGAAAAACAGACCCCTATTCAGGGAGGCGGCATTCTAAAGACACACAACCCTTGAGTCAAGCGGCTCCAGCCTGGTGCCGTTTACTCGTTTTCTTACTATTCGCCTGAGCTTAGAGCTTCACTCAATGCCGCCTCAATATCGCTGGCACTAACTGTGGTCTCACTGGCTGCTGCTTCACGTTCTTTTTCTTTCTTCCGTTGTGCGTGATAGGTCAATCCGGTACCCGCTGGAATCAAACGGCCCACAACCACGTTCTCTTTCAGGCCACGTAGACCATCGGACTTCCCAGTAACGGACGCTTCGGTAAGTACGCGAGTAGTTTCCTGGAACGAAGCCGCAGAAATAAAGCTTTCTGTGGCAAGAGATGCTTTGGTAATGCCCAATAGCAGACGCTCAAATTTAGCCGGGAATTTCCCATCAGCTGCCAGTTTCTCATTTTCTTCAAGCACTCGGTTAAATTCAACCTGTTCGCCCTTCACAAAGGAGGAATCACCCATTTCGGTAATCTCTACCTTGCGAAGCATTTGACGACAAATAACTTCGATGTGCTTATCGTTAATTTTTACACCTTGTAGGCGATATACATCCTGAATTTCGTTGACGATATATTTCGCCAGTGAGTCAACACCTTGAAGGCGCAGAATGTCATGAGAATTTTCAGGGCCATCTGCAATGGTCTCACCCTTAATAACATTCTCACCGTCATAAACACCCAACTGACGCCACTTGGGTATCAGTGCTTCGTAGTGATCGCTACCATCTGGAAGCAACTCACCATTCGGCGGTGTAATTACCAAACGACGCTTACCTTTAGTTTCCTTACCGAAAGTAACCGTACCAGTAATTTCAGCCAAGATAGCCGGATCTTTCGGCTTACGCGCCTCAAACAAGTCGGCAACACGTGGCAGACCACCGGTAATATCACGAGTCTTGGAACCTTCTTGCGGGATCCGGGCAATAATATCACCAGCGCCCACAGGGCTCGCATCAGTGATGCTGAGAATAGCATTAGGCGGCAACATATAGTGCGCAGGAACAGTAGAATTAGCAAAAGTTAGCTCCTTACCTTTGCTATCTAACAACGTCACCATAGGCTTCAGATCTTTACCTGCAGATGACCGCTCATTTGGATCAATCACGGCAATATTAGAAAGACCGGTCATGTCATCCGTTTGAGTGCGAATACTTAGGCCTTCTTCCATACCAGAGAAGGCGGTTTTACCGGCAACTTCTGTAATAATTGGGTGAGTGTGTGGATCCCAGTTGGCGACCACATCACCAGCCGCTACAGTAGCGCCTTCTTTGACTTTAATCACAGCACCATAAGGCAATTTATAGCGCTCACGCTCACGGCCGTTTTCATCGGCCAGTGCGAGCTGACCAGAACGAGATATTGCTACCAGTTCGCCATTTTCACGCTCGGCAACTTTAAGATTAACCAATCGTATCGTTCCGCCCATTTTAACCTGAACACTGTCGACGGCAGTAGCTCGAGATGCAGCACCACCAATGTGGAAAGTACGCATGGTCAACTGAGTTCCTGGCTCACCAATGGACTGTGCTGCAACGACACCGATGGCTTCACCCATATTGATCTGATGACCACGAGCCAAATCGCGACCATAACATTCTGCACAAATACCGTACCGTGTTTCACAAGTAATCGGCGAGCGAACTTCTAACTCATCAATACCCAATAATTCGATGCGTTCGACCCACTTTTCATCGATCATGGTGCCGGCGTCGACAACAATATCGTTAGTGCCTGGTTTAACCACATCCAATGCAACTACACGGCCGAGAATACGATCACCCAACGATTCGATAATATCGCCACCTTCAATAACAGGTGTCATTAACAAACCGTTTGTCGTGCCGCAATCTTGCTCGATCACAACCAAATCCTGAGATACATCCACCAAACGGCGAGTCAGGTATCCAGAGTTTGCTGTTTTCAGTGCGGTATCCGCCAAGCCTTTACGAGCACCGTGAGTAGAGATGAAGTACTGGAGTACCGACAAACCTTCACGGAAGTTGGCAGTAATAGGTGTTTCAATAATTGACCCATCTGGACGTGCCATCAAACCACGCATACCAGCCAACTGACGAATCTGTGCGGGGGAGCCACGTGCGCCGGAATCGGCCATAATAAAGACTGAGTTGAAAGAGTCTTGCTCTTCTGTCTCGCCATCCTTATTAACCACTGGCTCAGTACTGATGACTTCCATCATGGCCTTCGCTACTTGATCGTTAGCACGAGACCAAATATCAATCACCTTGTTGTATTTCTCGCCTTGAGTAACTAAACCTGAGGCAAACTGACTTTCAATTTCCTTCACTTCGTCTTCAGCACGAGAAATAATTTCGCCCTTAGTATCAGGAATAGTGAAGTCATTCACGCCAATAGACGCACCAGACTTGGTTGAGAAATCAAAGCCGGTATACATCAATTGGTCAGCAAAAATAACCGTCGCTTTTAAACCAATGTCACGGTAGCAGTGGTTGAGAATACGAGAAATTGCTTTCTTGGTCATGGCCTGGTTTACCAGGTCAAAGCTCAAACCATCAGGCACAATATCCCACAACAATGCTCGGCCGATGGTTGTATCGATAATAGAGGTGTTTTCTTCTAACTCACCCTCTTCATTTTTCGCAACTTGAGTAATACGCACTTTAACGCGAGCTTGTAGATGAGCCTGCTTACTGTAATAGGCACGTGAAACTTCTTTCAGGTTCGCAAACACACGACCTTCACCTTGCGCATTAACGCGCTCGCGAGTCATCCAATACAGGCCCAAGACTACATCCTGTGAAGGCACAATAATTGGCTCACCATTGGCAGGTGACAGAATGTTGTTGGTGGACATCATCAACGCCCGTGATTCCAACTGAGCTTCCAATGTTAGCGGAACGTGTACCGCCATTTGGTCACCATCGAAATCCGCGTTATACGCAGCACAAACTAACGGGTGTAATTGAATGGCTTTACCTTCAATCAGTACTGGCTCAAATGCCTGAATACCGAGACGGTGAAGTGTTGGTGCACGGTTAAGCAGTACAGGATGCTCACGAATAACTTCGTCGAGAATATCCCAAACTACTGGCTCTTCGCGCTCAACCATTTTCTTGGCAGCTTTAATCGTCGTAGCCAAACCACGCAATTCAAGCTTAGAGAAGATAAACGGCTTGAACAGTTCCAATGCCATACGCTTAGGTAGACCACACTGATGCAAGCGAAGGGTAGGACCAACCACGATCACCGAACGTCCGGAATAATCCACACGTTTACCGAGCAAGTTCTGGCGGAAACGACCTTGCTTACCTTTAATCATATCGGCAAGGGATTTTAATGGGCGTTTGTTAGAACCAGTAATGGCTCGGCCACGGCGGCCATTATCTAACAGCGCATCCACTGACTCTTGCAACATACGCTTTTCGTTACGTACGATAATGTCCGGTGCATTCAACTCCAACAGACGCTTCAGGCGGTTGTTACGGTTGATCACGCGGCGGTAGAGATCATTCAAATCAGAGGTAGCAAAACGACCACCGTCCAGAGGAACCAGCGGTCTCAAATCTGGCGGTAGTACCGGCAATGCTTCCAGCACCATCCATTCAGGCTTATTGCCTGAACCAAGGAATGCTTCTAACAACTTGAGTCGTTTAGAAAACTTCTTAATTTTAGTTTCTGAGCGAGTATTGGGAATCTCTTCACGAATGGTGGCAATTTCCTGCTCCAGATCGAGATCCTTCATCAATGCCTGGATACCCTCAGCACCCATCGTCGCTTCAAAATCATCGCCGAACTCTTCCAATGATTGGAAGTATTCTTCATCGGTAAGTAGCTGGCCACGCTCAAGTGTTGTCATACCTGGTTCGGTAACAACAAAAGACTCAAAATACAGCACCCTTTCAATTTCACGAAGGGTCATATCCAGCATCAAACCAATACGGGATGGTAGTGATTTGAGGAACCAAATATGGGCAACTGGACAAGCCAGCTCAATATGCGCCATGCGGTCACGCCTAACTTTTGCTAGGGTGACTTCAACGCCACACTTTTCGCACACAATACCGCGGTGCTTCATGCGCTTGTACTTGCCACAAAGACATTCGTAGTCTTTTACCGGGCCAAAAATTTTGGCACAAAACAAACCTTCGCGCTCAGGCTTAAAGGTTCGGTAATTAATGGTTTCCGGCTTTTTAACTTCACCGTAAGACCATGACCGGATCATATCCGGTGACGCCAGGCCAATGCGGATCGCATCAAATTCGCCTGTTTGATCTTGTGACTTGAGCAGATTCAGTAAGTCTTTCAACGCCTTTCTCCAGAGTGGGTGCTATCTTTCTTTGCCTAGCGGGCACACGGCCCGCTCCCAACTAAACTTTTAGCTACAGCTCTCTTAAAAACTCTAAGAACTGCTACTCGCTTTCCAGCTCGATATTGATACCCAACGAGCGGATTTCCTTCACTAGTACATTGAAGGACTCCGGCATGCCAGGCTCCATGCGATGATCGCCATCCACAATGTTTTTATACATTTTGGTACGACCATTCACATCATCGGATTTCACTGTCAGCATTTCCTGCAAGGTGTAAGCAGCACCATAGGCTTCAAGCGCCCACACTTCCATTTCACCAAAGCGCTGACCACCAAACTGGGCTTTACCACCCAATGGCTGCTGAGTCACCAAACTATAGGAACCAGTGGAACGCGCATGCATTTTGTCGTCCACCAAGTGGTTCAACTTCAGCATGTACATATAACCGACAGTAACAGCACGCTCGAACTGATCACCAGTACGACCATCATAGAGTTGCATCTGTCCACTTTCGGGTAAATCAGCCAACTCCAATAGCTGTTTGATTTCCACTTCGTTGGCACCATCAAAAACTGGTGTTGCCATAGGTACACCACCACAGAGGTTCTTCGTAAGATCGCCAAACTCTTCATCAGACAACTTATCTAGCTCAACAGGCTGAGTTCCTACACCAACGTCATAGACCTGCTGCAAGAACTTCTTAACCTCAGAGGTCTTTTTCTGTTCCTGGATCATACGATCAATTTTTTCACCCAGGGTTTTTGCAGCAAGACCCATGTGTGTTTCAAGAACCTGCCCAACGTTCATTCGCGATGGGACGCCCAGCGGATTAAGCACCACATCCACGGGAACACCATGTTCGTCATAAGGCATATCTTCAACCGGCATAATCACCGAAATAACACCTTTGTTACCGTGACGGCCGGCCATTTTGTCTCCAGGCTGCACACGACGCTTAACGGCCAGATAAACCTTAACGGTCTTTAATACGCCAGGGGCGAGATCATCGCCACTTTCCAGCTTGCCTTTCTTATCTTCATAACGCTCATCTAGAATAACGCGACGCTCTTGAAGGAGTTCCTCAGCACGGGCGATTTGCTCGTTCAGTGCCTCATCATTCATGCGAACGCTGAACCATTCTTCACTGGTGTAGCGAGCAGCTACATCCGCAGTAAGTTCATCGCCTTTCTTCAATTCAGCGGCTTTTACAACCTTGCTTCCAACTAGGGCTGCACAAAGACGCTCAAAGGACGCATTTTCCATAATGCGGTATTCATCATTGAGATCCTGACGGAACTGAATTAGCGCCGCCTTTGCTATCTCTAATGAACGCTGATCTTTTTCCAGACCATCGCGAGTGAAAACCTGCACATCGATTACCGTACCCTTGATACTAGAAGGCACTCTCAGAGAGGTATCTTTCACATCAGAAGCTTTCTCACCAAAGATGGCACGTAGCAACTTTTCTTCCGGAGTAAGCTGGGTTTCACCTTTTGGTGTTACCTTACCCACAAGAATATCGCCGGCAACTACTTCAGCGCCAATATAAACGATACCGGATTCATCCAGACGCGACAGCGCAGACTCACCAACATTCGGGATATCAGCAGTAATTTCTTCTGATCCCAATTTGGTGTCACGTGCGGTACAAGTGAGCTCCTGAATATGAATAGTAGTAAATCGATCTTCCTGAACTACTCGCTCAGAGATAAGGATGGAATCCTCAAAGTTGTAACCATTCCAAGGCATAAATGCAATGCGCATATTCTGACCAAGGGCTAGTTCACCCAGATCTACAGAAGGGCCATCGGCAAGAATATCTCCCCGCGAAATGGTGTCACCCTGGTTTACAATAGGCTTCTGGTTAATACATGTGTTTTGGTTAGAGCGGGTGTATTTGGTCAGGTTGTAAATATCTACACCCGCATCACCAGACTCGACCTCATCATCATTAACACGAACAACGATACGGCTAGCATCGACACTTTCGATCGCACCACCACGACGAGCAACCACACATACACCTGAATCAGCTGCCACAAAGCTCTCAAACCCGGTGCCCACCAATGGCTTTTGAGCTTTTAGCGTGGGAACAGCCTGACGCTGCATATTAGAGCCCATCAAGGCCCTGTTTGCATCATCATGCTCAAGGAATGGAATCAAAGACGCAGCCACTGATACTACTTGCTGCGGAGATACGTCCATATAATGGACTTCTTCCGGTCCTTTTAGGGTGAATTCGCCCTGAAAACGAACATTAACTAACTCGTCAGACAATTTTCCTTTCTTATCTACCGACGCAGAAGCCTGAGCAATAATATAGCTTGCTTCATTAATAGCAGACAGATATTCAATCTCATCAGTTACTTTGCCATCCGCGACCTTACGATAAGGTGTCTCAAGGAAACCATAATCATTGGTGCGCGCATAGGCCGCCAATGAATTGATCAAACCAATGTTTGGACCTTCAGGTGTCTCAATAGGACAAACACGACCGTAGTGAGTGGGGTGAACATCCCGCACTTCAAAACCGGCACGCTCACGAGTCAAACCACCTGGCCCAAGAGCCGACACACGGCGCTTATGAGTCACTTCTGATAGCGGGTTGTTCTGGTCCATAAACTGGGACAACTGACTGGAACCAAAGAATTCCTTCATGGCCGCAGCAACAGGTTTGGCATTGACCAAATCCTGAGGCATCAAGCCATCAGATTCAGCAACAGACAAACGCTCTTTAACTGCACGCTCTACACGCACAAGGCCTATACGGAATTGGTTTTCAGCCATTTCGCCCACAGAACGAATACGACGGTTACCCAGGTGATCGATATCATCAACCACACCTTTACCATCACGAATACCAATTAGTACTTTCAAGACATCAACGATATCTTCTTTACTTAACGTCCCTTCACCGGTCTCGGACTCACGACCCAAGCGACGGTTAAACTTCATCCTACCAACAGCAGACAAGTCATAACGCTCAAGACTGAAGAACAAATTGTTAAACAGATTCTCGGCAGACTCTTTTGTAGGTGGCTCACCTGGGCGCATCATGCGATAAATTTCAACCAGAGCCTCTAGTTGAGTTCGGCTACTATCGGCACGAAGTGTCTGTGAAATAAACGGACCACAATCCAAATCATTGGTATAGATAGTCTCTACTGACTTCAATCCTGCTTCACGCAGTTGCTCTAAAACCTCTGGAGTAATTTCAGCATTACAATCCAGTAGCACTTCGCCCGTTTCGGGGTTCACCACATCTTTAGCCAATGCGCGTCCACACAGGTACTCTGCGGGCACTTCTAATTTAGTAATTTTTTCTTTTTCAAGTTGGCGAATGTGGCGCGCAGTAATACGGCGACTTTCTTCCACAATCACTTTTTTGCCCTTACCTTTGATATCAAAAGCGGCAATATCACCACGCAATCTGGATGGCACCAAATCTAACGAGTAAGTATCGTCTTTGCCCAGATTAAACGTGCTAGTTTCAAAGAAGATAGCAAGCATTTCTTCTGAACTATAACCCAGAGCACGCAACAAAATAGTCGCTGGCAATTTGCGGCGACGATCGATACGCACATACACTAAATCTTTAGGATCGAATTCAAAATCGAGCCAAGACCCACGGTAAGGAATGACTCGCGCGGAGTACAACAGCTTACCGGAGGAATGTGTTTTACCCTTGTCGTGGTCGAAAAAGACCCCGGGAGAGCGGTGGAGCTGGGAAACAATAACCCGCTCTGTACCATTGATAATAAAAGTGCCGTTGTCCGTCATCAGGGGAATTTCACCCATGTAGACTTCTTGCTCTTTAATATCCTTAATAGTTTTGTAGGAAGAATCTTTATCGTAGATCATCAAACGTACGCGCACCCTTATGGGTACCGCATATGTCACACTACGAAGTTTACATTCTTCCTCATCAAAAACTGGCTTACCGAGCCTATAATCTACATACTCAAGCGCCGCATTCCCTGAATAACTAACAATTGGAAATACAGAATAGAT
>Ga0209345_10005488_pt1 | contig 11746 bp, 3 predicted proteins | sample Cruoilmetagenom7_FD_187294 | JGI IMG/M metagenome (GOLD analysis project Ga0209345, IMG submission 187294) | Oil polluted marine microbial communities from Coal Oil Point, Santa Barbara, California, USA - Sample 7 (SPAdes) (version 2) | ecosystem: Environmental > Aquatic > Marine > Oil seeps ...
AATAAAAGCGTACTTTCACGCACACGCCACATTCCGTTTTGCGCACAATGCTTATCCCAAGCAAATGCCAAGAACGCCACAAGATTTATGGCGACTATATATATAGCAATAGCAAAGATAGTTTGATACGGAGACATTCGCCATCAATATAAGGGAAATATTTGAAAATAATTAAAGCCCAAATGAAAGTAGGATTTGAACCCGCGAGCGTAGGAAGTACGCTCTTGTAAAAACAAACCAACCTAAAATAACACTCTTGGCCATAATTTAGAACCTGGATTATAGCGTACAAAATACACTAACAATACCACTATTAACTTATCCGCCTGAATACACATCAACAAAGTGTTCCATGTAGATCTCTGTGCCTATGTCCAGTTCTATATGACTCTTAGATGTAAAGTAAGTCTCACGAATACCAGCAACGGCACTCATGAACTCAGCCACGACGTCCTGATCAATGAGTGCGTAGCCTGCTTCTTGCACAAAGTCACCATACTCGGTACTGTAGCCAATTAAGTCTTCTGCTATTGTAGCTTTTTCTAGTGCCCCTACATCTTGTACAAAGACAAAGCTATCATCTTCAGAGACCATAGGTTTGTCAATAACATCTAAGGTCTCTGAGACCAAGATTCCAACTTTATCCACTTTATCCGTAACAGGGATTTCCGCAAACGGAATAAAGATAAATTGCCCAGAGTCTAGTTCGGCGATTGTCGTGTTTTTCACATAAACACTATGTCCGTTATAGCTGATAGTTGTGTGTTGACCGTTCGGTGATGCCGTAAATACCAAATCAGCATAAACCAGCCCGCCTTGGATTTCAAATGTGTCCAAGCCCGAGACAAAATCAAACATTGTGTCCTGCCCGGGCGTGGCAACAGCAGCAAAATCAAATACGAATGTATCAATACCGGACCCGCCCGTGAGCAAATCTACGCCAGAGCCGCCGTTAATGCGGTCATCACCCGTACCGCCGTTGAGGATATCATCGCCTGCACCTCCAATCAGTATATCAGTGCCACTACTGCCAAAGATTTTGTCATTGCCTGCGCCGCCGTCCAGAGTATCATTACCACTGCCGCCGATCAGGCGATCTATACCGAGCCCGCCGAGTATGCTGTCATTATCTGCCCCGCCGTCCAGGACATCATTGCCTGCACCGCCGTCTAAAATATCGTCGCCGCCGCCGCCGACAATCCGGTCAAGGCCGTCGCCGCCGTTCATGGTGTCATTGTCCAGCAAGCCGTACATAACATCATTACCAGCGCCGCCATTCATGATGTCATTACCCGCCCCGCCGAACAGACGGTCGATGCCGTCGCCGCCTTTGAGCGTATCTACACCTGAACCACCAACCAGACGGTCATTACCTTCGCCGCCCGTTAAAGCATCATCACCAAGACCGCCGAACAGCACATCATTGCCATCCCCACCGTCCAAAGCATCATTCCCCGCTTGACCATTGAGTGTGTCATTGTCCTCATTACCAAACAGCGTGTCATTACCGCTACCACCAGTTATATTATCTTCACCTGAATTGCCAAATAAGATGTCGTCACCAGCGCCGCCCGACATCATATCATTGCCAGCCAGCCCATAAACAATGTCGATATTAGGTGTTCCGACATAAGTATCTGCATTTGGTGTCAATGGAGCCGACCCAACTTGATAGTCAAAACCCGCGACACGGATAAACTCTATGTTCGATAGTGTATCAACCCCGTCGGTGCCGACAGTGTCCGTGACCGTGTATGTCCCATCGAGATTATCGACCACGGTATAATCTGCAAAATTGGCACCTGAGTAAACGGCGATATCAATTCCGTCGCCGCCGTCAAGAATGTCATTACCTGCACCGCCAGTGAGTATGTTAACGCCGACATTGCCCGTGAGCGTATCCGCCAAAGCCGTGCCGATAATGTTTTCAAACGTAGATATGGTGTCGGTATCGCCGAAGCTATCGGTCGCGAAGGGGAATATCAGGCTTACAGTCACGCCGAGCGTCCCGCCGTCTAAACTGTAATCTAGTGTATCAATAACGTCGCCGCCACTAAGAGTGTCGTCACCTGAACCACCTGTGATTATATCGTTGCCAGCATTGCCAGCGATCGTGTCATTAGAAAAACTACCATTTATAACGTCATTACCATCGTTTCCGTTGATTGTATCACTACCAGCTCCTCCGTTGATAATATCATTCTGCACGGTACCGTTTATAGTATCTGCAAAACTAGTCCCCAGTATGATAATTTGATCTTCTGCGTCCCAATTTACGAAATTCCACAACGTACCGAAGAATATTCTGCCCTCGGCGTTGAATTCGTGTAGTGCAATTTGAACTGTATCCACACCATCGCTATCGCCTGTAATGGTCGCATGTAAACTAAATTCACCTGACCCGAGTTCATCATTATTTAGTAAAACAGTGGCGTCACTGCTACCCGTCCGATCAAATGTCAGCGCTTCTATGCTAGCTAGTTCTAAACCAGGGCTATTGAAATCAAAAACCCCACTCCCGGCAATCAAAATTGTATCTGTATCGTTGCCGCCGCTCATTAAATCATAATCGTGGTAGAAACCAGCGGTCGAGAACCGGAAAGTATCATTGCCGTCATTGCCATATAGCGAATCCTCCCCAAAGAAACCTTCGATGATATCATCGCCGTTACCGCCCCGAATTTCGTTCCTACCATTATTGCCCAACAATGTATCATTGAAAGCAGAGCCAAGCAGACCCTCAATGGCGATAAGTGTATCGGTTCCTGCACCGAGCGTATCTTGTGCCGTTGTAATCGCTAAATTAACCGTTACAGACGAAGCCGCTGTAGAATAAGAAGCAAAATCCAAACCCGAACCGCCGTTCAATAAGTCATTACCCGCACCGCCTTGCAAAAGGTCATTGCCACTATTGCCAAAAATGGAATCATTTTGCGTCGTGCCGGTTAGGGTCTCATTTGTGTTATTGCCAAGAATGCGAACGAAATCATTGCTGCCCCAATTGACAAATTGCCAGGCCGAGGCATTAATTGTATTTGTGGTACCAGTTGAATTCATGTTGATTTGAATGATGTTTACGTTGTCGCTATCGCCCGTTATGGTCATGTTCGGAACAAATCTGGTAGGGTGAAATACGGCTAGGATTGATAATTTCAATAGATTTGGACCCGTACTTGTTCCGTCGAACGTAATGCCTTCCAGACTAGAGAATACGTTACTTTGATTGCTAAGATCATAGGTGCCCGCTGTGGATATACGCAGTATATCATTGCCCGCCCCGCCGTCAAATAGCATGTTAGCGTAACTACTATAGGTGCCTGGCGCGTTGACGCTTAAAATGTCATCACCATTAAAACCAGATAATCTGTCCCCGCCCGAGACAGCAATCAATGTGTCATTGCCGTCGAGGCCATCCAGAACATTTGCGCCGGTTGTGGCAATTAAAACATCATCAAATACCGAGCCTCTCAGGGTTTCAATTGAACCCAATGTATCAAGCCCGGCGCCGAGCGTGTCTTGTTGCGCTGTTATACGCAAATCGACATTAACCGCAGAACCCGTGCCAGACTAATCTGCTATGTCCGTACCTGCACCGCCGTAAAGCGTGTCATTACCCAGACCGCCAATAAGCCTATCATTGCCGCCGCCGCCGTCTATTATGTCGTCGCCTGCGCCGCCGTTTAAAACGTTGGCATTGCCGTCCCCGAACAGGATATCGTTAAAGGCAGAACCCGTGAGGTTTTCAATACTGTTTAATGTATCAGTGCCTGCGCCAAATGTGCTTTGCGCGCCTGCTATATTAAGGTCGACCATGACAAATGACGCCGCGCCCGCATAGGACGCCGTATCGTTATCTGCGCCGCCGTTGAGCGTATTATTTCCAAGGCCGCCTTCGAGGATGTCATTACCCGCGCCGCCGTCTATGACATTGTCATTAACATCACCTATGAGTGTATCCGCGAATGCGGACCCTATCAGGTTTTCAAATCCTGTGAGCGTATCCAAGCCAGCGCCCAATGTATCTTGCTGGATGAGAATTGAGAGATTGACCGTAACTGCTGCAATAGCTGAAGCATAGCTGGCCGTGTCCGTACCTGCGCCGCCGTCTAGCACATTATTACCGTCGTCCCCGGATAGCGTATCATCAAACGCTGAACCCGTCAGGTTTTCAAATCCGCTCAGTGTATCGAGACCTGCACCGAGGGTATTTTGTTGCGCCGTATTGCGCAAATCAACACTAATTGCTGAACTCGCACCCGCATAGCTAAGCGTATCAACGCCCACGCCGCCGTCCAATACATTATCGCCTGCATTCCCAGATAGCGTATCATCAAAGGCCGAGCCCGTCAGATTTTCAATACTAAACAATCTGTCCGTACCGGCACCTACTGTATTTTGAGATGCTGTGTTGGCCAGATCGATACTGACTCCTGCGGTAGAATTGGCATAGCTGGCTGTATCATTACCGCCTAAACCAATAATGGAATTGTCCCCGGAATTCCCTAAAAGCACATCATCAAACTGCGAACCCGTCACGTTTTCAATGCTGATCAACGTGTCCAGGCCTGCCCCTATCGTGTCTTGTTGCCCAGTTAATGATAAATCGACATGCACACCACTGGCAATGGTACCGTAATTAGCCGTATCAAGACCCAAGCCGCCATCCAGAATATCATTTCCCACGATACCGTCGTCGCCGAGTAGTAAATCGTTGCCATCGCCGCCAATTAAACTGTCATTACCTGCACCACCCCATATAATATTATCATTGTCGTCACCTGTCAGGGTATCGTCAAATCTAGAGCCGCGTAGATTTTCAAAATTGCTAAGTGTGTCTAGTCCTGCGCCTATCGTGTCCTGTTGGACAGAGATGGCAAGACTAACGGTAACAGCGGAGGCTGCGCCTGCGTAAGAAACTACATCGGCGTGGGCGCCGCCGTCCAAGGTATTTGTGCCAAGGCCGCCCTCAATTGTATCAAAGCCGTCGCCGCCATTGATAACATCATTGATAGAACTGCCGATAATAATTTCATTATTATTATCACCAATAACCGTCACGAAGTCTGCGGGTTGGGTGAAGCCTGTGAAACTGACCCCTGAAAGATCAAAATAGGTCAGTGTATCCATAAACAGGCTGAGCTGTCCGCCGCCGCCCACATGGGCGATGCTGGCAATATCGACGTCTGTCATGGTGAATTGGGCCGCGTTCATTTCCAGCACAATCGTCTGTGCGCCGGTGATTTCAAATTTCAACTTTTCAATGTTTGAAATTGTATCGTCGCGCAAATTAAAGGTGGACGACGCTAGGCTTGCAAACACACCGAATGTATCCGTGTTTGCGCCGCCGTCAAAGGTCGCACCAACCGTATCAAAATTGGTAAATGCCTGTATATAGTCATCGCCATTGCCGCCGTAAAAACCAGCACTGCCGCCAAACGCCCGCAAATTATCATTGCCGTTCAAGCCAACAAATACACCCGTCGCTGACCCGTCCGCGATCAGAGTATCATCAAAATTGGAACCATAAATACTTTCAATATTGGTCAGTGTATCCAGTCCCGCGCCGATAGTGTCTTGCTGTGTCGTGACCTGCAAGTTGACGGTAACACCAGAAAGAGCCGTGGTATAAGACGCAGTATCGGTGCCCGCACCGCCATCTATGATGTCATTGCCCGCACCGCCAGTAATGTAATTGTTCCCACTATCGCCAGTCAGCATATCGTTAAAGGCTGAGCCCAGAATGCGCTCAAATCCGGTAATCGTATCCAAACCAGCCCCTACTGTATCTTGTTGACTGGTTATACCGAGGTCTACGGTGACCCCGATAGTCGCACTCGCATAAGACACGGTGTCAACACCGCCTTCGCCGAACAACTCGTCATTGCCAAGACCGCCTTCTATAGTGTCATGGCCGTCGCGGCCAAGGATACGGTCATTGATGACCGACCCGATTAGGGTTTCGCTGACGGCGTTGCCTGAAAGTATCACACGGTCTGCTGCTTCGGTGAAGCCTGTGAAGGTGAGACCAGATAGATTGATGATGGTTTGTCCCGTGCTCATAAAGATTGCCAATTCGGTGGTCTGGCCAATATCGGTTTCGGCAATGACATTAAAATTGGTGAGTTGATTGGAGTTGAGCCTGATTTGCGCACCGCCGCCAAGGTCGTCAGCAAAATACAGAGTTTCTATGCCGAGAACAGCGGTCATGCGGAAATCAAAAATGTCTGAGCCTGTACCAAATAGCCGCAACTCATCTGTACCCGTACCGCCGTCAAAGCGATCTCCTGTAGCTATATCGCCAACATGCACGCCTAAAATATCGTTGCCAGCATCTCCGTAAAGTTGGTCAACGCCCGCGCCGCCAATTAGTGTATCATTATCGTTTTCTCCTCTGAGGACATTATTCCCGGTATCACCCGTCAGGATATCATCTCCATCACCCGCAAATACGAATAATGTTCCTGTGTTTGAAATCGTGTCAGCAAAATTGGAACCATGGAGGCGCTCAATACTAATATACGTATCTCCGGCCGCGTCCCCGGTATTTAAGGCCGTATTGCTCATGTCAATCAAGACACCAGCACTTGCGGTTAGATAAGACGCCCGGTCAAAACCCGCACCGCCGTCCAGTTCATCTGCCCCGACGCCGCCTATTAGCGTATCATTACCGTCCCCACCCCGGAGTATGTCGTTGCCGTCATGACCGTTTAAAGTATCATTGCCCGCAAATCCGGCAATCACATCGGCTTGAGTCGTGCCCGTAAGATTGTCACCAATTGCGCTAAAATTAAAACCTTCGATAAGAATGAGATCGTTGGCGTCCCAATCAACAAAAAGCCAGCCGGAAATATTTAATGTATAAGGTCCGCTTCCTGCAATTATTATCGTGTCCACCCCGCCAGTGTCTCCGGTAATGGTCGCTGCCGTTGCCAGCTCGCCTGGCGAATTAATGTTGATGACACTCAATATAAGCGTAGCATCTGCGGTTGTCGTGCGATCAAATGTGATGGCCTCAATGCTCGTGAAATGGCTAAAGTTCGGATTGGAGAAATCGAAAGTTCCATCACCAGCTATCAAAACTGTGTCCGTACCGTCACCACCATGGATGGTAAGGTCATTTGCACCTGGGCTCGTGTAGCGGAACGTGTCGTCTCCGTCGCCACCAAGGAGCGTGTCGATGCCTGCACCGCCGTCCAAAATATCATTGCCATCACCGCCGGCTAGAAGGTTATTGCCTGCATTACCGATCAGCGTATCAGCAAAGGCAGACCCGAGCAGACGTTCAAAATTGCTGAGTGTATCAAGTCCCGCACCAAGCGTATCTTGCTGAACCGTTATGCTCAAATCAACGCTTACGCCTGATGTAGAGTTTGAATAAATGGCAGTATCACTGGTGCCAGCCCCGCCGTCCATGACATCATTGCCTGCGCCGCCTTCTATACTGTCTGTAAATGCACTACCCGTCAGTGTATCGTTAAAGTCTGATCCGATTAAGCTTTCAAACCCGCTCAAAGTGTCCAGTCCTGCACCGATAGTGTCTTGCTGTATGGTTATGCCCAAATTCACGGTAACGGCAGCCAATGCATTAGCATAAGAAACCGTATCAAATGTGCCGCCGCGCCCTTGCATGTTATTATTGCCGGATGTCCCCGATATTATATCATTAAACTCCGAGCCGATAATGTGTTCAAAACCGCTCAGCGTATCCAGTCCTGCGCCAACAGTATCTTGCTGTGCGGTAATGCTGAGGTCGACCGTGACGCCCGCAGTAGCGGCCTGATAATACACAATATCTGTACCCAATCCGCCTGCCAGTATATTATTGCCGCCATCACCGCCGAGCAAATCATCAAAATCAGAGCCGATAAGGTTTTCAATATTGGCGAGAGTATCAAGCCCTGCACCTACAGTGTTTTGTTGAGCTAATTCGTGAAGCTGAACATTGACCATTGAGGATGCACCTGCATAGCTAGCCGTATCATTGCCTGCGCCGCCGTCCAGCGCATCATCGCCCGCGCCGCCCTCAAGGACATTGTCATTACCGTCGCCTGTAAGTGTATCATTAAACGCCGAACCGTACAGGTTCTCAATATTGGATAATGTATCCAGCCCTGCACCGAACGTATCTTGTTGCGCCAGATCAGATAAATCGACCGTAATCGCCGCACTTGCCGCGCTATAATTAGCTGTGTCATTACCTACGCCGCCGTCCAAGGTGTCATCGCCCGCCCCGCCCGTGAGGGTATTGTCATTGCCGTCGCCTATCAGCGTGTCATTAAACGCCGAACCACGGAGATTTTCAAAACCGCTGGCCGTGTCCAGCCCCGCGCCCAAAGTGTCTTGCTGCGCCGCAATCGCTAAATTAACGGTAACACCCGCCGCTGCTGCCGCGTAGGACAAGGTATCATCCCCGCCGCCGCCAACCATAATGTCATTGCCCGAGCCACCTTCGATAACATTGGCATTACCGTCGCCCGTTAGCGTATCATTAAACGCCGAGCCGCGTAGGTTCTCAAACCCCGACAGCGTATCAGTGCCGCCCCCAACAGTAATTTGCGCACCCGCATTACCAAGATCAACAAGAACGCCGGTGATCGCACTCGCATAAGACACGGTATCATTGCCCGCACCGCCGTCTAATATCTCATCATTGAGACTGCCAGACAAAATGTCATCAAATGCTGAGCCAATCAGGTTTTCAAAATTTGACAGTGTGTCTAGACCCGCCCCTATTGTGTCTTGTTGCGCGCTATTACTCAAATCAACACTGACACCAGCTCCTGCGCCCGCATATGACAAAGTATCGATGCCCGCACCACCGTCCAAAACATTATCAAGAGTATTGCCTGAAAGCGTGTCGTTAAAACTGGACCCTATCAAATTCTCGACGAAAATGAGTGTATCCAACCCCGCCCCGAGCGTATCTTGCTGCGCACCTCCTACACCGAGGTCAACGCTAACCGCCGAGCTTGCACTTGCATAAGACGCAGTATCCGTACCCGCATCACCGCGCAGAATATCATCGCCCAAACCACCAACGAGAATATCATCGCCGTCGTCGCCGCGAATTTGGTTGTTTCCGGCATCGCCTGTGAGCGTATCGTTAAAATTGGAACCAAATAAGTTTTCAATATTGCTCAGCGTGTCAAGCCCGGCTCCGAGCGTGTCTTGTTGGCCTACAATACTCAGGTCGACTGTAACACCCGCGCTGGCACGAACATAACCAACGGTATCAATATCCGCACCACCGTCCAGGACATCATCACCAGCACCGCCCTCAAGAGTGTCAATACCAGCCCCACCGTTTATCACATCATTTTGTGATGTACCGATAAGGAATTCGTTGCGTAGACTACCATTGATAATAACGCTATCCGCCGCATCCCAATCGGTGAACACATACCCTGAACCGTTAAATGCGGTGCTGTTAGCTTCGTTCATTTCGATTTGCAGTGTATCCGCGCCGCCCAAATGGCCAGTAATTGCAGCCGTTAAGGAGAGCTCACTTGCGTTATTGATATTATCAATGCTGAGGATCAGTGTCGCCGCACCCATGCTTGTGCGGTCAAAGGCTATGGCTTCCATATTTAGGAAATCCATGCCCGGATCGCTAAAATCGAATACGCCAATACCCGCAATGCTAATGGTATCGAAGCCCGTACCGCCTTGCAAAAAATCGTCGTTATAAACGCCAGCGGCCGTATAGAGGAATGTATCATTGCCCGCTTGACCGTTGAGCCTGTCATTACCAGCGCCGCCAAAGAGCACATTATCGCCGAGATCGCCCGCCAAAACATCATCAAAGTCCGAACCCGTCAGATTTTCAAACCCGTGAATTCTATCCATGCCCGCCCCGCCCGTATCATGCGGCGTAAACACAATAGCGAGATTAACATTTACGGCTGAAGCCGCGCCAGCATAGGAAAGCGTATCAATACCCGCCCCGCCGATCATCAGGTCATTACCCAGACCACCTTCGATAGTGTTGTCATTTCCGTCACCAAGTAAAATAGCATCAAAGTCCGACCCGATAATATTTTCAAATCCGGTGAGCGTGTCCAGCCCCAAGGGTGTCTTGTTGTACGGCAGTGCTCAAATCGACCCGCACCCGCGAGCCAGCCCCAGAATAGTCGACCGTGTCACTACCCGCACCGCCGCTCAGTACATCATCACCAGCCCCGCCCGTGATGATATTATCATTAGCATCGCCCGTCAGCGTGTCATTAAACGCAGAACCAATTAGGTTTTCAAACCCGCTAATCGTATCCAGCCCCGCCCCGAAAGTATCTTGTTGCGCGGCATTGCTTAAATCAACCGTTATACCAGAAATCGCCCCCGCATAATCTAGCAAATCCGTCCCTGTACCGCCGCTCATGATGTCATTGCCAAGACCGCCGACAATGACATTGTCAGCGCTATCGCCAATTAACATATCATCAAATGCCGAGCCGATTAGGTTTTCAATTTCAAGCAGGGTGTCTGTTCCGGCACCAACCGTATTTTGTGCTGCACCACTTCCTAGGTTAACAGTAACGCCCGCCGCAGCATCCGCACAAGACGCCGTATCTGTACCTGATCCGCCGTGCATGTAGTCATTACCTATGCCGCCAACCAGCACATCATCGCCGCCCATGCCGTAGAGTTGATCATTACCGTCGCCGCCGTCCAGTGTATCGTCGCCTGCAATAACAGCCGTTCCTGTTACCGCATGTCCTGTGACCGAAATATTAACAAGGGTTTCTCCGCCAATGGCAATATCACCGCTCGTCACATTTGCAGAATTGTCCTCGGCATTATTAACGCCGTTATATTGACCAATACGGATATAATACGTCCCCGCCGTAGTCGCTGTGTATTGCAAAAACGACTCGAATGAATTGTTTTCAGGGTCAGATGCGATGTTCGGTCCATCATCATTAAATGCCAGTTCTACACCTGCGTCGTCAACGATCTGCACAACTGTATCAAATGTAGAGAAATCTATATCAACAGTTATGGTTTCGCCCGCACCTATCGTCACCGCAAAATATTCGGCCTCCCCAACCCCCGTCAAATGAATGGTTGTGTGTGGTATAGTACTGTCAGTGAAAGTTGGGTTTATCTCCGTTGATCAATAACTCGCCGCGTCAATGTTAACCGCCCCTGCAATGGTGTCGTTGCCACCGTGATCCGTATCGATAAAAGGAAGCGTAGAATCACCAAACAAAATATCATTGCCGCCAAGTCCGTTCAAGGTATGGTCTGGGCCACCTGTTATCCCAAGCAAATAGTCTGTTCCTGCCGTACCTGTTTGTATCGGTCCAATTGCTTGTAATGGCATAGTGCTCACCCCTTAAATTTCAGGGGTAATCTATTGCGCCCCTTGCTACACTTTGCAACATCACCAATACAAAAACTATAGAATAATAAAATAATAAAATAGTAAAATAAACCTGAAAAATCAAAGTGAAACCACTTAAATCTAAGATGCCGTTTAAGATGCGGGAGTAGAATTTGAACCCGCGTAGTGACCATAATTGATTTTATCAATTATAACGAAGCGCGATATTTTCGTGAGAAATTATTGAGGTTTGAATCATGCTCCAAAAACGAAAAAACCCCGCCAACGGCGGGGTTAATTTGGTTGCGGGAGTAGGATTTGAACCTACGACCTTCAGGTTATGAGCCTGACGAGCTACCGGGCTGCTCCATCCCGCGTCAAATATGTAAGGGTCATATAAGGAACCCTAATCAGTATTGCAAGCCT
>Ga0209345_10005489_pt1 | contig 11742 bp, 7 predicted proteins | sample Cruoilmetagenom7_FD_187294 | JGI IMG/M metagenome (GOLD analysis project Ga0209345, IMG submission 187294) | Oil polluted marine microbial communities from Coal Oil Point, Santa Barbara, California, USA - Sample 7 (SPAdes) (version 2) | ecosystem: Environmental > Aquatic > Marine > Oil seeps ...
CTAATAGCCCCCATTGCGATGGAAGAAGGGCTGCGTTTTGCGATTCGTGAAGGTGGCCGTACTGTAGGTGCGGGCGTGGTGGCTAAAATTCTCGATTAATCTCGGGATCCCAGGCCAGCTTACAGCTTGGTAGTAATGGTATTTGAAAATATCACAGGGAAGTCGGCCACTTAAGTGTAATTACAAAAAAACCAATTAAAGCAAAATGTTATAGTTTTACATTTTTTGTGAGCCTTGGGGGCATTGTTAGGTAACGTTTCCAGGTTATGGTAATTTAGGCCAGTAGCTCAATTGGCAGAGCAGCGGTCTCCAAAACCGCAGGTTGGGGGTTCGATTCCCTCCTGGCCTGCCATTATCTAAACGTTTTTAAGTGGTTTTAAAAGCGAGGAAGTAAAAGTTGCTTACCAGTCCGGTAGGTTCTTTTAAATCCCTGGATAATTGGCAGGGCTCGATATAAGCCGTGAAACCGATTAGTTATAAAAAACCGGCATTAAGATAGAAAATCTGAGTGTATTCGCCACTAATTTGTACTATCATACGGCAGTTATTTTGTAAGGTGATTTATAAAGCATGAATGCTACTCCAGAAGCTCAAGGTTCGAAGCTCGATTGGCTGCTATGGCTGTTGGTGGTTTTGTTAGCCTCGTGTGCAGTTGTCGGAAATTATATTTTCGAAGATCAGCCCCTTTTGTGGCGGGTATCAGGTGTTGTGGCACTGGGTATTGCGGCCATGCTGATTGGATTACAGACAACCTCAGGTAAAAGCTTTACCGAGTTTTTTAAAGGTGCCCGCTTAGAAATAAAGAAAGTAGTTTGGCCTACGCGACAGGAAACCATGCAAACAACACTGGTTGTAGTGTTGGTTGTGGCTGTTATGTCGTTAATTCTATGGGGGCTCGATTCCTTGTTGAGTTATTTAATATCGTTAATAATCGGGTAGGTCGTGGGGTTATAGAATGTCAAAACGCTGGTATGTGGTTCATGCCTACTCCGGTTACGAAAAACATGTAAAACGTTCGCTGGAAGAAAGAATAGCGCTCGCCAATCTTGAAGATAAGTTTGGTGAGATCATGGTGCCGACCGAAGAAGTTGTAGAGATGAGGTCGGGGCAAAAGCGAAAAAGTGAACGTAAGTTTTTCCCGGGTTATGTTCTTATTTCCATGGATATGGATGAAGAAACCTGGCATTTGGTAAAAGACTGCCCCAAGGTAATGGGTTTTATTGGCGGTCGCGCAGATAAGCCTGCCCCCATAACAGAAAAAGAAGCCAATTCAATTCTTCAGCGAATTGAAGAAGGTGTGGAAGCGCCTAAGCCAAAACGCCTATTCGAGGCAGGTGAAGTGGTTCGAGTAAACGATGGGCCCTTTGCTGATTTTAGTGGTGTTGTGGAAAACGTGAATTACGAAAAAAGCCGTTTGCAGGTGGCTGTTTTAATTTTTGGTCGATCAACACCTGTAGAGCTGGAATTTAGTCAGGTAGAAAAAGCATAATTTATCATGGTCTTTGCGCTCTTATTTGCGGTTTTATAAGGGCGTGGCGGTCTGTTTTTAACCGTTGGGGAGCTATGAAGTCGAAAGACTAATGTGGCGCTTGAACCCGAGAGGAAATTACGATGGCAAAAAAAATTGAAGCTTATGTTAAGCTCCAGGTGCCTGCTGGTAAGGCAAACCCCAGCCCCCCTGTTGGGCCCGCCCTGGGTCAGCATGGCTTAAACATCATGGATTTTTGTAAAGCGTTTAATGCTCAAACCCAGAGTTTAGAGCCAGGTCTGCCTGTGCCCGTAGTGATCACTGTTTATAGTGATCGAAGCTTTACCTTCATCATGAAAACCCCACCGGCTTCTATTTTGCTTCTAAAAGCTGCAAAAATTAAGAGTGGTAGTGGTGAGCCCAATACCAAAAAAGTGGGTAAGGTTAGTCGTGCTCAACTGGAAGAAATCGCCAAAACCAAGGAGCCTGATTTAACAGCAGCTGATATGGATGCCGCTGTTCGTACCATTGCGGGTACCGCTCGAAGCATGGGCCTTGAGACTGAGGGAGTTAACTAAGATGGCAAAGTTAAGTAAACGCCAAAAGGCGATACGAGAAAAAGTTGAGGCTGGTAAGGCTTACCCTATCAGTGAAGCCATAAATTTGCTGAATGAGTTACCTGCCTTGAAATTCAAAGAATCTCTAGATGTGTCTGTGAACCTGGGCGTTGACCCTCGTAAATCTGATCAGGTTGTTCGAGGCGCCAGCGTATTACCTCACGGCACAGGAAAAACGGTAAAAGTGGCGGTTTTTGCCCAGGGTGATAATGCCGAAGCGGCTAAGGCTGCGGGTGCTGATATTGTTGGTTTTGATGATCTTGCTGAGTCAATTCAAAAGGGTAATCTTGATTTCGATGTAGTTATCGCCACTCCGGATGCAATGCGAGTTGTCGGTAAGCTGGGTACGATTTTGGGGCCACGTGGATTAATGCCTAATCCAAAGGTAGGAACGGTAACTCCAGATGTGTCTACTGCGGTTAAAAATGCCAAGGCAGGCCAAGTGCGCTACCGTACAGATAAGGCCGGCATTATCCATTGTTCAGTTGGCCAGGTAGGTTTTGAAGCAAGTGCAATCAAGGAAAACCTTGAGGCATTATTGGCTGACCTTAATAAGGCCAAGCCATCAGCGGCTAAAGGTGTTTATCTGAAGAAAATAACTGTTTCTTCTACCATGGGTCCTGGTTTGGTGCTTGATCAATCTACATTATCACTTTAGAGACATAGTCTCTTAGGAATTAAGAAGCTCACTCCAGTGTTTAAAACTGAATTGGGTTTCGAAGGCTTTGCATTCTCCGTTTTAATGGAGAGCGTCAAAGACCGTAGGTGCTGAAAGTGGGTTATTCAACCCGCTTAAGCTTAATGCCCTACGCAGACGCGGTGGATCATGTCCCTGACGGGTCGCCGCGGTCCTCGATTTCTTCGGAAATCACAAACTGTCTTTCTTTATCGATAAGTTATCGGTAATAAAAGATGTATTGTTAGACCGTAACCAGGAGGTTGACCAGTGGCAATTAGACTGGAAGACAAAAAAGAGATAGTTGCTAAGGTTAGTGAAATAGCTTCATCGGCAATATCTGCAGTGGTTGCTGATTATCGTGGCTTGAGCGTTGAACAGATGACTGTTCTTCGTAGCCAGGCACGTGATCAAGGTGTTTATTTGAGAGTCGTGCGTAATACTTTGGCCCGTCGAGCAGTTAAAGGTACAGAGTTTGAGTGTCTGGTGGAAAATTTGGTGGGGTCTACTGTATTGGCTTTTTCCAAAGAAGATCCAGGTGCTGCAGCGCGATTGATCAAGAATTTTGCCAAAGATAACGATGATCTTGAAGTGAAAGCATTGGCCGTAGGTGGCCAGGCTTATGAAGCAAAAGATATCGATATTTTGGCCAAATTGCCTACCTATGATCAGGCGATATCGCAGCTTATGTCTGTTATACAGGCACCGACTACCAAGCTTGCGCAAACTCTTAATGAGGTGCCGGGCAAATTGGTTCGTACGGTTGCTGCAGTTAAAGCGCAGAAAGCGCAGGAAGCGGCTTAACCCGTTTCCACCAAAACAAGTAACTATTATTCTAGTTTATCCGTATGTAATTTGAGTCAGGAGAAGTGAATCATGGCTTTATCAAAAGATGATGTATTAAACGCCATTTCTGAAATGAGCGTAATGGAAGTTGTTGAATTAATTGAAGCAATGGAAGAGAAGTTTGGTGTGACTGCCGCTGCAGCCGTAGCGGTTGCAGCACCTGCAGGTGGTGAAGCCTCTGCTGCCGCTGCTGAGCAAACTGAATTTGACGTAATTTTAAGTTCTTTCGGGGACAAAAAAGTAGGCGTTATTAAGGCAGTTCGTGGCATTACAGGATTGGGTTTGAAAGAAGCCAAGGATCTTGTTGAAAGTGCGCCCGCTCCAATTAAGGAAGGTGTAACAAAAGACGAAGCTGAAGAGTTTAAGAAGCAATTGGAAGAAACCGGCGCTACGGTTGAAATCAAGTAAGTTCTTAGGGATTGAGTCGAGCGTTGTCACTTGCATGTGACTGTTGGCTGGTGGCGTTTAGCCGCCGGCCTTTTGGTGTGTTTATTGTTAATTAAAGACCCGTTCAGTTGTTTGATTAATTTTGTTGCTGGTTTTTTAGTTACCTTTGAAGATTTTTTTTGTACCTTAATGCATAAGCTGAGGAATTCATATGGCCTACTCTTTTACTGAAAAGAAACGAATTCGTAAAGATTTCGGAAAACTTCCCTCCGTTATGGATATTCCGTATCTACTTGCGATCCAGGTGGATTCTTATCAAAAGTTTTTGCAGAAAGGAGTGAAATCTGAAGATAGGAAAAAACAGGGTCTTGAAGCCGCCTTTTCTTCTGTATTTCCCATTTCCAGTTACTCCGGAAGTGCGGCATTAGAGTATGTCAGTTATGAGCTGGGGCAACCTGCTTTTGATGTTAAAGAATGCCAATTGCGAGGGGTTACTTACTCCTCTCCTTTGCGCGTAAAAATCCGCCTGATTATTTACGACAAGGAATCCTCCAATAAAAACGTAAAAGATGTTAAAGAGCAGGAAGTCTATATGGGTGAAGTACCCTTGATGACTAATAATGGCACTTTTGTGATTAATGGAACCGAAAGGGTTATCGTTTCTCAGTTGCACCGTTCACCGGGCGTGTTCTTTGATCATGATAAAGGTAAAACTCACTCCTCTGGTAAACTATTATATTCTGCCCGGGTGATACCTTACCGTGGTTCATGGCTGGATTTTGAATTTGATGCCAAAGACCTGGTGTATGTCCGCATAGATCGTCGACGTAAGTTGCATGCAACGATTTTATTGAGGGCTTTAGGTTATGAGGAAGAAGAAATTCTGGCCATGTTTTACCAGCGAAATAAATGTTTCTTAAGCGAAAGTGGCTATAAACTTGAGTTAATAGCCGAGCGTTTGCGTGGTGATACTGCTTTATTTGATATTAAAGACAATAAAGGCAATGTCATTGTAGAAGAAGGCCGTCGTATCACTGCACGTCATGTTAGAAAACTTGAAGAAGCCAAAATGACGGAACTTGAAGTCCCTGCGGAATATATGTTGGGCAAGGTTCTCGCTCATCCCGTTATTGATGAGGAGAGTGGCGAGATAGTTGTGGCGTGTAATGAACCTCTTAGTGTTGAAGCACTGGAAAAACTCAGTGAAGCCAAAATCAAGCAAATTGAAACCATATACACCAACGAGCTTGATTGTGGTTCCTTCATTTCCGATACCATGATGGCAGACCCTACATCAAATCAGCTTGAGGCTCTGGTAGAAATTTATAGAATGATGCGACCTGGCGAACCGCCGACCAAGGACGCAGCAGAAGCATTGTTCAAGAATTTATTTTTCAGTGAAGACCGCTATGACTTGTCTCAGGTCGGGCGGATGAAATTTAATCGTCGAGTGGGTCGTGACGAAATTACCGGTAGTAGTATTCTGTCTAATGAAGATATAAGCGAAGTGCTCAAAACTTTGGTAAATATTCGTAATGGTAGAGGCATAGTTGATGATATTGATCACCTTGGCAACCGCCGTGTTCGTTCAGTGGGTGAAATGGTTGAAAACCAGTTTCGTGTAGGTCTGGTTCGTGTTGAAAGAGCTGTTAAAGATCGTTTGACCCTGGCTGAATCTGAAGGCTTGATGCCACAGGATCTTATCAATGCCAAACCTGTATCTGCAGCTATAAAAGAATTCTTTGGCTCAGGCCAACTTTCACAGTTTATGGATCAGAATAATCCTTTATCTGAAGTTACCCATAAGCGTCGTGTGTCCGCACTGGGGCCGGGTGGGCTTACACGTGAGCGAGCAGGTTTTGAAGTTCGGGACGTTCATCCTACCCACTATGGTCGGGTCTGTCCTATAGAAACGCCAGAAGGGCCTAACATTGGTCTAATTAATTCACTGGCCGGATACGCCAGAGCTAATGATTATGGCTTTCTTGAAAGCCCTTATCGAAAAGTAATCGATGGTCGCGTTACTGATGACGTTGAGTATCTTTCAGCGATTGAAGAAAGCAATTACGTCATTGCTCAGGCTGATGCCACTGTTGGTGATAATGATCAACTGGTTGATGATTTGGTATCGGTAAGACATTTAAATGAATTTACCTTAAAGGCACCCGATCAGGTGGACTTTATGGATGTTTCTCCCAAGCAGGTATTGTCGGTTGCGGCCTCACTTATTCCATTTTTGGAGCATGATGATGCTAACCGTGCATTGATGGGTTCAAACATGCAGCGACAGGCGGTACCCACCTTGCGCGCTGAAAAGCCGGTTGTGGGCACGGGTATGGAAGCTATCGTTGCCCGTGACTCGGGTGTTTGCGTTGTGGCAAGTCGAGGCGGACTTGTTGATCGTGTTGATGCTGGTCGAATAGTAATTCGTGTATCGGATCAAGAGCTTGTGGGTGGTGAAGCGGGTGTAGATATTTATAACCTTACTAAATACACCCGTTCCAACCAGAACACCTGCATTAATCAGCGACCTTTGGTAAAAGTTGGAAACACGGTAAAAGCCGGCGATATTATGGCCGACGGACCTTCCATAGACATGGGCGAGTTGGCTCTTGGGCAAAATATGCGTGTCGCCTTTATGCCCTGGAATGGATATAACTTTGAAGATTCAATCCTTATTTCGGAAAATGTAGTTAAAGAGGATCGTTTTACCACGATTCATATTCAGGAGCTAACCTGTATCACACGGGAAACCAAGCTTGGACCTGAAGAAATAACGGCTGATATTCCTAATGTAGGTGAATCTGCACTGTCCAAACTGGACGAGTCTGGCATTGTCTACATTGGTGCTGAGGTGAAGGCGGGCGATATTCTGGTGGGTAAAGTAACACCCAAGGGTGAGACCCAGATGACTCCGGAAGAAAAACTTTTGCGGGCTATATTCGGTGAAAAAGCAGCGGATGTTAAAGATACATCATTAAGGGTGCCTTCCAGTGTGAAAGGTACCGTAATTGATGTTCAGGTTTTTACTCGTGATGGTGTAGACAAGGATCAGCGAGCAGTCACTATTGAAAATCACCAGCTGGATACTTATCGTCAGGATTTAGACGATGAACGAAGGGTTGTTGAAGAAGCGACTCGCCATAGATTGAACACTTTACTGGTTGGACAAAAAGTTGATGGCGGTGCAGGACTTGCAAAAGATGCCATTATTACCGAGGAACATTTGTCTGGAATGAACTTGTCGCAATGGTTTGAAATACGCCCCAGTGATGACCAGGTAGCAAAACAACTGGAAAGTGCCAGTGCTTATCTTGATGAGAACGAAAAAGATTTAAATGAGCGTTATGAAATTAAGAAAGGGAAAATCACCGGCGGTGACGACCTTGCCCATGGCGTACTTAAAATTGCCAAAGTGTATCTGGCTATCAAACGTCGCCTTCAGCCTGGGGATAAAATGGCAGGACGCCACGGTAACAAAGGGGTTATTTCAACTGTTATGCCCGTTGAAGATATGCCTTATGATGAAAATGGCGTACCGGTTGATATTGTCCTGAACCCTCTGGGTGTTCCTTCTCGAATGAACGTAGGGCAAATATTGGAAACCCATCTTGGGCTTGCAGCCAAAGGTTTGGGCGATAAAATTAATAAAATGCTTGCTGCCCAGCAACAGGTGGCTGAGATTCGTCAGTTTTTAAGCGAAATCTACAATACTACGGGTGGCACCTCTGAAGATCTGGACTCTTTCAATGATGAAGAGATCCTCACTTTGGCTAATAATTTGAAAGCGGGCGTTCCTATAGCAACCCCCGTTTTTGATGGTGCTTCCGAGGGCCAGATAAAGCAATTATTGGCGATGGCAAATTTACCAGAGAGTGGCCAAATGACGCTTTACAACGGGCGTACCGGCGATGCTTTCGATCGTCAGGTAACCGTGGGTTATATGTATGTGTTAAAACTAAACCATCTTGTCGACGATAAAATGCATGCCCGTTCAACGGGTTCTTACAGTCTTGTTACCCAGCAGCCATTGGGTGGTAAAGCCCAGTTTGGTGGGCAAAGGCTGGGAGAGATGGAGGTTTGGGCTCTGGAAGCTTATGGTGCGGCCTATACTTTGCAGGAAATGTTAACCGTAAAATCCGATGATGTGCATGGTCGCAGCAAGATCTACAAAAACATTGTGGATGGTGACCATAGTATGGATCCCGGTATGCCAGAGTCCTTTAATGTACTGGTTAAAGAAATTCGATCTCTCGGAATTGATATGGAACTGGAGAGCGAGTGAGACAATCACAATCGCAATACTAGCAGACGTTTTTAAACGCCCCATTGACTGAAAGAATCACCGTTTTGGAGGAAAGGCCTTGAAAGACCTACTCAATTTACTGAAATCCCAAGGGCAAACAGAAGAATTTGACAAGATTCGTATTGGACTGGCGTCACCTGAACTGGTGCGCTCATGGTCATTCGGCGAAGTCAAAAAGCCTGAAACAATTAATTACCGAACCTTTAAGCCGGAAAGGGAAGGTTTGTTTTGTGCTAAAATTTTTGGTCCAGTAAAAGATTACGAATGTTTGTGTGGTAAATATAAACGTTTGAAGCATCGTGGCGTCATATGTGAGAAGTGCGGTGTTGAAGTTGCGCTGGCAAAAGTTCGTCGTGAACGAATGGGGCATATTGAGCTGGCCAGCCCGGTTGCGCATATCTGGTTTCTAAAATCTTTGCCATCTCGTATAGGTCTGTTGTTGGATATCACTCTAAGGGACCTTGAGAGAGTGCTTTATTTTGAGTCCTTTGTGGTAATCGACCCAGGTTTAACGACACTTGAGCAAAACCAGCTGTTAACAGACGAGCAATTCTATGATGCGCTTGAAGAATTTGGTGATGAGTTCGACGCACGCATGGGTGCTGAAGCTATCCAGGCACTTTTAAAAAACCTGGATATGGATCAGGAAGCGGCTGATATCCGTGATGAAATTCCCGGGGTTTCTTCTGAAACCCGCTTGAAAAAACTTTTTAAACGCTTACGTCTTATGGATGCGTTTATTGCTTCTGGCAACAAACCCGAATGGATGATCTTTACAGTTTTACCGGTTCTTCCACCAGATCTACGCCCATTAGTGCCTCTAGAAGGTGGTCGGTTTGCGACATCTGATCTGAACGATTTGTACCGTAGGGTAATTAACCGTAATAATCGATTAAAGCGATTACTCGATTTGAGCGCCCCCGATATTATCGTGCGAAACGAAAAACGTATGCTTCAGGAATCTGTGGATGCTCTGCTAGATAACGGTCGTCGTGGACGTGCAATTACAGGCTCCAACAAGCGACCATTAAAATCCCTTGCCGATATGATTAAGGGTAAGCAGGGTCGTTTCCGCCAAAACTTATTAGGTAAGCGAGTTGACTACTCTGGTCGTTCGGTCATCGTTGTGGGGCCCACCTTGCGTTTGCATGAGTGCGGGTTGCCCAAAAGAATGGCGCTGGAATTATTCAAGCCCTTCATTTTCAGTAAGCTTGAGGGTCGTGGTTTAGCAACGACCATTAAAGCTGCTAAAAAAATGGTGGAAAGAGAAACTGCTGAAGTCTGGGATATTCTTGCCGAAGTGATTCGTGAGCATCCTATCTTGTTAAACCGTGCGCCAACATTGCATAGATTAGGAATTCAGGCTTTTGAACCGGTTCTGATTGAAGGCAAAGCCATTCAATTGCATCCTTTAGTCTGCGCTGCTTTTAACGCTGACTTTGACGGCGACCAAATGGCGGTACATGTTCCTTTAACGATAGAAGCGCAGCTGGAATCCAGAGCGTTAATGATGTCTACCAACAATATTCTATCACCCGCAAACGGTGAGCCGATTATTGTACCGAGTCAGGATGTGGTCCTGGGCTTGTACTATATTACCCGGGAGCGAATTAATGCCAAGGGTGAGGGTAAGACATTTGTAGATTTCAAAGAAGTAATGCGCGCCTATGCTGCTCGGCAGGTTGAGCTGCATTCACGTATCAAGTTGCGGACAAAAATTGCCGTTGAACAAGAAAATGGTGAGCGCGTACTTGAAACTCAACGGGTTGATACGACGGTAGGCAGAGCCATGTTGTGGGATATCGTACCTGAGGGTATGTCTTTTGATTTGGTAAACCAACCGATGACTAAAAAGGCGATTTCCCGATTGATTAATGCCTGCTATCGTCAGTTAGGTATGAAGCCCACGGTTATCTTTGCTGATCAGCTGATGTATCTCGGCTTCTCTCAGGCAACTTTGTCAGGTGCATCTGTAGGCATCGAAGATCTTCAGATTCCTGATGCAAAAGCCGAGATTATTAATGCCTCTGAAGAAGAGGTTAAAGAGATTGAAGCCCAGTTTTCTTCAGGTCTGGTGACACAGGGTGAGCGCTACAATAAAGTAGTAGATATTTGGTCACGAACAAATGATCGGGTCGCCAAAGCGATGATGGATGCACTGGGATCTGAAAAGGTCATTGATAAAGATGACAATGAAGTTGATCAAAAGTCCTTTAACTCCGTCTATATGATGGCAGATTCTGGTGCTCGGGGTTCTGCGGCTCAGATTCGTCAGTTAGCGGGTATGCGAGGTTTGATGGCTAAACCCGATGGGTCGATTATTGAAACACCTATTACGGCTAACTTCCGTGAAGGTTTATCGGTATTACAGTACTTTATCTCTACTCATGGTGCTCGTAAAGGTTTGGCCGATACGGCACTCAAAACTGCTAACTCCGGATACCTGACCCGTCGACTTGTAGACATTGCCCAGGATCTGGTAGTCATTGAAACTGATTGCGGTACGACTCACGGTCTGATGATCACTCCTTTAATTGAAGGTGGTGATGTGGTTGAGCCCTTGAGAGAAAGAATACTAGGCCGGGTAGTCTGTAATGATGTTCCCAAGCCTATGGTTGAGGGTGAAATTGCTGTTGAGGCAGGTGTTCTGCTTGATGAGGCGTGGGTTGATAACCTGGAAGCTATGGGAGTGGATGAAGTTGTTGTTCGTTCGCCCATTACTTGTGAGACACGTTATGGTGTATGTGCCATGTGTTATGGCCGGGATCTTGCTCGTGGTCATCAAATAAACATTGGTGAGGCGGTGGGTGTCGTCGCTGCCCAGTCAATTGGTGAGCCGGGTACACAGCTTACCATGCGTACTTTCCATATTGGTGGTGCTGCCTCAAGGGCATCAGCAGTTAGTAATGTACAAGTTAAAAATAATGGTACGGTACGTTTACATAACCTGAAAACGGTGAATCAGGCAAACGGTAACCTGGTAGCAGTTTCTCGATCTGGAGAATTGGCGATTGCCGATGAGCGCGGGCGTGAGCGTGAGCGTTACAAGCTACCATATGGCGCGGTTATTACCGTTCAGGATGGCACTGAAGTTGCTGGCGGGCAAATTGTTGCAAACTGGGATCCACATACACACCCAATTATCGCTGAAGCAGAAGGCAAGGCGGTGTTTGAGGCTATTGAAGACGGCATTACAGTAACCAATCAAACCGATGATATGACCGGGTTGACCAATATTGAAGTGATTGACCCCAAAAACCGGACTACTGCTGGTAAAGATTTAAGGCCTATGGTGAAACTGGTTGATAAAAGTGGCAATCAGGTGGTAATGAAAGAATCTGGCACTTTGGTGCAATACTATCTTCCAGCCTCATCTATCACTACCTTGCAGGATGGCGGCAAAATTTCTGTAGGTGATGTGGTCGCAAGAATTCCACAGGAA
>Ga0209345_10005490_pt1 | contig 11740 bp, 10 predicted proteins | sample Cruoilmetagenom7_FD_187294 | JGI IMG/M metagenome (GOLD analysis project Ga0209345, IMG submission 187294) | Oil polluted marine microbial communities from Coal Oil Point, Santa Barbara, California, USA - Sample 7 (SPAdes) (version 2) | ecosystem: Environmental > Aquatic > Marine > Oil seeps ...
AGTTACATCATTTGTTATGTCCGCCCCCAATGCATGTTCGCTCGATCCCACCATAACTCTATGCGCATCGTAATCAACTTTTAACTCATCTGCTAATGCTTTAACATCTGCATATATTGTAGTATCTGTTAAAGTGTTAGTAGTATCTGCTGCTAGATGATGAGTACTTGAGCCTAAATGAGCTGCATACTTGGCATCCATATCTTTCTGTAGATCTATAACCGAATCCAGGTCGCCGCCAACTGCTGCTGCTATAGTTATAACATTTGTTACATCATTAGTCTTATGGGGGTTTGAACCCCCAATAGTTATTGCCCTTAATTCATTCAATGTATTTATTATGAGATTCATTCTCTCATACATTGCTTTCCATAAAGGACCTGCCAATTTCATTCTTTCACCCATATTCATAATAAACCACTAAGCCTCCTTTTGTTTTAATTTTGTATCCATTTAGGTTCCCATTTTTCCGTGACTATACAAGTTACGTAACCGCTGCTAATCCCAAACATACCAGCTATTGACCGACGAGTAATTTTCTTATCTGCCAACTCTTTAATACGCCTTACTTTTTCCTGTGTTAATTTACTACCTATAAGACCCATCTTGCCAGCATGCTCCATGTTTTGTGAACGGGTTGCCCATTCCAAATTTTCTACTCTATTGTTTGCCTTAATCCCATCTTTGTGGTTTATTTGGGGCAGATTGTTAATATTTGGAATAAAATGCAGAGCAACTAGTCTGGATACCAGGTAATTCTTGTGTTTTCCATCTTTAAACAATCTTACATTAAGGTATCCTTGTTTGTTTTTGAATGCCCGCATTATCCTTTCTATCCGTTGATGCCCTCTTGCATCAATCCTTTTCAGGCTTTTTACTCTACCCAAATTGGATATCTGATATAAATTTTCGTAATACTTAATGTCTTTGAAAATTTCTTCCATTTTTTTATCCTTAAAACCACCCTAATGTAGACGGGGCAATATTGATTATTTTCACCATTTGCTCTCTTTTTTTCAGCCCCAATGCTCCAAAAAGAAGCATTAGAAATGGGTAAACTGCAGCGTTTGTAGGGTAGAGATCAAATTTCATCATCGGCAAGAATTGCTGCCATTCAATTGCATCATACATCCCATTCAAATTAAGAAGATAACCAGTGGAACATCCTGGGAGATATGCGTTTGTGTCTTTTACCACTTGCGCATCACTTGTTCTTGCTACTTGGAACATAAACTTCCATCCGGTTGTTTCATCCACTTTTGCTCTATAAATCTTCCAGCCTGTGCCTGCTGTTCCACCGTCATTGCAGGTTATAGAAACTTCCTGTCCCGTTGTAACAGCCTGCTCAGAATTACTAGAGGCAAGTGAATCACCATACTTATTAACGGCTACAACTTTGTAACTATAAGTACCTGCATCCGCTGCTGCAAAATCAGAACCACTGCCCGCTGCTGCAAGACCGATTGTTGGCTGTGAAGGTCTCAATGCTGTTAAAGTAGAAGCAGCTGGAATATCCCCTTCGAGAACAAAAAGATCATCAACCAATTTAGGAGTTCCGAAAGGAGTTGGATACTCAGTAAATACCGCGCCGCCTAGAACTTCTCTTTTAGCTTCAAATCTGATTCTATCCTTTAACAAATCTTGCACATCAGACATTGTCATTAAAGAACAGTAAAGATCTGTTGCAATACCATAATTTTGTCTAATCACTCTTGCACCATTTTTCATTGCACTTTCAAATTCGGCAGAATTTGCTGTCTTTCCCCTGATATCTATAATGTTATCTGAATCAGTTATTAACTTATCCAAACCATCTGGCTGTTCAGTAACAACAGCAGAGTCACCATTAAAAAGTATCTTTTCTACTTGTTTAATGATCCATAAAGTTCCACTTTGTTTTTCTAAAGTTATAGCATCTTCTATTGTGTTAGAAATAGTAGCTTGCAAAGTAACTTTTCTAAGAGTCTGGAGATACTTCATAGTGGCATATGCTCTTTCAATATCACTGTCTTTCTCTTGTGAATCCCCACCTTCTGCTACCCATGCTCCATCTTCATCCCCAACTCCTGTTCTTCTTACCCATTGATGAACCGGGGATTTTACTGTTTGCTTTTTCAATGCTTTAAAAAGCTTTGCTTCTTCTTGCTTCCAAAGGACATTAACAAGGGTTGTATCAAGAGACTCAGGAATAAGTGCTCTTCCCCCTGTAAAAGAAGCGGCGTCAACTCCTGAACCAGCTTCAAGAGCCTTAAAAAGGGACTCCATCATTTCCTGATTTCCTTGTTGGAATCCGCTAAAACCAGTGTCTAATTGTTCTAAAATCATTTTTCCTCCTCTATTTATCCGAGCCTAAAATAAGCTCTTGAAATTTTTCAGGGATAGGTTGATCCTTCTGAATTCTACCTTCTAGAGTTGTTACTTCTGCCAAATCAATCTTACCTGCTTTATGAAGAGCAGTTAATCTACTCAAACTTTCCGCTTTTGATATTTCTACCTTTGTCTCCACACCTTCTGACTTTCTTATTATCTCCAGGTTTTTTCCAAGATAACTTTTTCTGGGAAGAGGGGCATCACCTATTTCTCTTACCGATTTGCTGATCGAACTAACCAATTTGGCTTGTTTGTGATTAAGAGTTTGGTTATCCGATAGTTTTTCCTCAACTTCTTCAACTCTGTCAGAAAGGTAAATAATACCTTTGGTTAAATCAACAATTTGATTCTCCAGAGAAGTTACCAGAGATTTAATTAGCGGAAAAGCTTCCACAGTTTCCTCATCAACTCCCTCAATCAGTGACTTTGAAAGATGCTCAAAATCAGGTTCTTCTGATTTATTGGTTTCCTTCCCTTCTTCTTCCTCCTCTTCCTCCTCGAATTCTTCTTCTTCCTTGGGAGAAAGTTTTGAAACTGCCTTTTCTAGCGCATCCTCAAGTTCTTCAACCGATGCTTCTTCGGCTTTTTTCTTTCTAAACATAAATCTTGCCTCCTTTAATTTTTTTATTGCTTTCATTTTTATCCTTCTTTTGCTGCTTGCTTAACTGCTTCCGAAGGATTTTTAATATACTTAATTGCTTCCCCATCCTGTTTCACTGCTGCCAGTTGAACTGCTTCTGAAGGATTTTTGGTAAACTTAATTGTGTATCCATGATATTTCGCTGCAGCTAATTGAACTGCTTCCGAAGGATTATCGAGGTGTTCAATCATGAAACCGTCCTGTTTCACTGCTTCCAATTGAACTGCTTCAGAGGGATTATAAATACGCTTAATTGCCTCCCCGTTCTGTTTCATCGCGGCTAATTGAACCATTTCAGAAGGATTGTAAATGTGCTTGATTGCGAGCCCGTTCTGTTTCATTGCGGTTGCTTGAACTGCTTCAGAAGGATTGTTAATATGCTTAATTGCGTTCCCTTTTTGCCCTACTGCCGCTAACTGAACTGCTTCAGAAGGGCTATAAATATGTTCAATTGCGAATCCATCTTTTTCCACTGTCGCTAGCTGTTCTGCCTCCGGTCCGCTAGTTGTTCTTTTAGCCGCTTGTTCAGACTGCTTACTGCGTCCACCGCTTCCGGGTCTTGAATATTCGTAACGCCATTTGCCGTCTTTGCCTTTCCAACGCTTGGTGTATTTAGCTTTGAGTAAGGACTCACCGGTTCTAAGTTCTAAAGCTTTAACTAGGTTTTGCATTTTTAACTCTCCTTAAATTTTTTTGTTACTAACTCTTTTAGAGCACCATAAAGGAAAGGAACGTTTTTATAATCCAAAAACTCTTTAAAATCATCATCCGTTCTTATTTCTCCTTTGGATAGCCTCCATACTAATTCTTCCACTACTTCTACCATGGCTTTTTTTCCATCTGCTCCTTGTAGACTTTCTCCTATCAAAGCTCTTCCGCCTGAAAATTCCGCTGGGTTGGTTCCTGAACCTGCCATTAATGCTTTATTGAAAACTTCCATAGGTATTAAACTTACTCTTCCCATTGTTGAACTATTAACAGGCTTGTAAGTAATAGCCACCTCATCCCACATAACCCCACTTATTCCTGATAAAGAATCATTTACAGGTTCCCTCTTTCTTATAAAACCCCCAATGGAAGCGCCTAATTTAGTTGAATTTGCCTTGGCCAATCTTCTTACACTTTCGGCTATTTCAACTCCCTGGTAAAGTCTTGCTTTAACAAATGTTTTAGGGTTGGAGAATTTTACGTCTAGTGGTTCGCCTATTATATATTTAGGATCTCCTTCTATTTTGTGAAGGTGGTCCCACGACACTATTCCTCTATTCAAATAACTTTCCCTTTCTTGTTCCAAAGCTTTCATAAATACTACTTCTTTTTGCGTATCGGGTTCTTCGTTGGAAGCTTCTAAATATATTATATGCTCGTCTTGTGGGTCTGATTTTATAATAAAACTTCCTAAAGGACAATAGAAAGGCTGTGTGTTTATATCATTCATTTTATTTCCTCTTGTATTGTTCTATCCTTTTGCTGCTTGCTTAACTGCTTCCGAAGGATTTTTAATATACTTAATTGCTTCCCCATATTCTTTCACTGCTGCTAACTGAACTTTTTCTGAAGGGTTGTTAATATATTTAATTGTATATGCGTCCTCTTTAACTGCTGCCAACTGGGCCGCTTCTGAAGGATTATCGATGTATTGAATTGCAGCTGAATTTTCTTCCAATGCCTCTAATTGAACTGCTTCAGAAGGATTTTCTATAAAATCAATTGCACATCCATCTTGTTCCATCGCTTCTATCAGAACTGCTTCTGAAGGACTATCAATATATTGAATTGCTTCTCCGTCCTGACGCATTGCTGCTATTTGAACCGCTTCAGAAGGACTATCAATATATTTGATTGCATGCCCGTTCTGCCTTACTGCTGCCATCTGAACTCCTTTAGAAGGGCTCTCAATATTTTGAATCGCAAATCCGTTTTTACTCACTGTTGCCAATTGGTTTTCTTCAGAAGCTGCCGAACCAACTGCTTGCCCATATACTTTGATTGTCGGACTCCCCTGCTTGCTGCGTCCACTGCTTCCAGGCCTTGCATACTCATACTTCCATTTGCCGTCTTTGCCCTTCCAGCGTTTGGTGTATTTAGCTTTGAGTAAGGACTCACCGGTTCTAAGTTCTAAAGCTTTAACTAAGTTTTGCATTTTTAAAACTCCTTAATAATTTACTATTATCAGCTCGTTTATTTGTCCGCGTCCACTGCCATTACAACTAATCATTCTGCGCGCTAAAATTTTCTCGATGGTGAATTCTTTATAAAGTTTATCAAAAAAGTCGTTTTCAGGCTCTTCGTTTTTAGGGTCTGAGTTGCTAAGCATTAAATATATTCCTTTTTTATTCATTTTTTTAAAAAATTCTGCTAATCGTTTTTGATCTTCTACGCTGAAACCTTCTTTTGAATAATTTGTAAAGCTTGATGTTCGGCTTAATGGAAGATATGGAGGGTCCATATAAACGAAACTTCCTTTATCAATATATTTTTCCGATTTTGTAAAATCACCGCAGACTATTTTTGTATTTCTTAATGCTTTATTTACCGCAACAATATTTTCAGTGCAACATATTTTCGGATTCTTATATCCCCCATGCGGGACATTAAATTCTCCTTTTTTGTTTTGTCGAAACAATCCATTAAAACAAGTTTTGTTCAAAAAAATTAAATAAGATGCTCTTTTTATCCACTCGCTATTATAGTTTGTATAATCAAAATCAAGCATTTGCTTATTATAGATATTTCTAATTTCATAATAATATTTCTGTCTTTTCGCAGCTGTTTTGTCTAAATATTCTTTTTCAATTGCTTCTAATTTGTTTATCAGTTTCTTAAAGTTGTTTTGTATAACCTTATAGCCAACAACAACTTCTCTATTGATATCAGATAAAAAAGACTCTTTGATGCTATATTTATTTTTCAAGTAAAAAAATATTGCTCCCCCACCAACAAAAGGTTCAATATATCTATCAATAACCATATTATCAATTATACATCCGGGTAGCCTTGCAATAAGTTCGTCCCGGATTTGAGTTTTACCGCCTGCCCATTTCAAAAATGGTTTTGCGTTTGTCATTTTTAAAACTCCTTGAATTTTTTTTGTTGCATACATATTTTGTTTTCACATATCATCAACATAGTCACAATAAATTTAGTTTAGCGCTTGTTATAGAGGAAGAAGCAACAGTTATTGTCTTTTCCAGGAAGGATCTATCTAATAACAAATCTTCGTATTCTGATTTCCTTTCCTGGTTGTTTACCAATTCTTTTCTTAACTTTTCTAATTTAGGGCCTATGGCTTTTTTTTGTTTTTCTGCCAGGCTTATAATTTGTTCTTGTTCTTTTATTATTGCAGCTATATATATTTTACCTTTTGTGTAACTTTTATTTAAAGTTTCAATATCTTTTTCTGTTGTTTTTATTGTAGCTTCCATTTTTATCCTTTTGCTGCCTGTTTGACTGCTTTAGAAGGGTTTTCTATATAATCAATTGCGTCTTTATCTTGTTCAACCGCCGCCAACTGAACTGCTTCGGAAGGATTTTTAATATGTTCAATCACAAGGCCATCTTGCTCTACTGCTTCTAGCTGAACATCTTCAGTTGGGTTTTCAATAGAATCAATTGTATATGGGTCTTGTTGCACTACCATCAGCTGAATATCTTCAATTGGATTCTTAATATATTCAATTGCATACGGATCTTGTTCAACCGCTGCCAACTGAACTGCTTCGGAAGGATTTTTGATAGACTCAATTGCAGCGGGATCTTTTTCCACTGCTGCTAATTGTTTTGCCTCCGACCCGCTAGTTGTTCTTTTAGCCGCCTGTTCAGGTTGTTTATTGCGTCCGCTGCTTTTAGGTCTTGCATATTCGTAATGCCATTTACCGTCTTTGCCTTTCCAACGCTTAGTGTACTTAGTCTTGAGTAAGGACTCGCCGGTTCTGAGTTCTAAAGCTTTAACTAGGTTTTGCATTTTTAAAACTCCTTTTTTGTTATGAGGGCAATATAATACAATATCTAAATTTTGTAAACGAATTTTTTATTTCCTTATTCCTGGATATCCTTTTTCCAAAAAGGCTATCGTCTCTTTTTGTTGATGTTCGCTCAAATCAGGTGGTGCTGCACTAAAAAAGCGTTGCTTGAGCTTCATAAACATTTCTTTTATAAGTTACGCTCATATAGAGTCATACAGGATGTAATATTAAAGACATCCTGTATCTGAGATATTAGCTTCAGATTCAGAATTTTATCAGCTGTAAATAATTGAGTTATATAACTTTTTGAAACATTTAATTTTTCTGCAAGTTGCGTTTTGTTAATGAATTTTTGTTCCATTAAAAGAGTAAGTTCATTCATTATATTTAGATGAATCATTTCAGTAATGAGCTGAATTTTTTCATCTTTATTTTTTATTTTTATTAATTTTTTAAATCTATTTTCAGTATTATCATTTAAATTCATACTCATAGCCTCCATGGATTCCTTTTTTAGATTGTATTATTTAACACTTCGAGAAACCCGCTTTCGTCATAAGACTCTAAATAAGCTGGGTTACCCAGTATCTCCATTTCTCTTTTCTTTCTTTCTATAATATCTTTTCTGCTTACATCAAAGGGAGAGTTACTAACAAGAGTATATGTAGTAACATCCCTGTCCTGTCCTTTTCTATAGATTCTCTTGTTTCTTTGTTCTATTGATGCGTAAGTTGGGGGCAAATCATAATTAAAAGTAACTGTTCCGCCAAATTGTAAATTATGCCCTGCCTCTAATGATTTAGTACCAACAATAAATTTAACTGGGGAATCTGGGTCATTAAAGGATGCTTTCGCTGACTCTGTTTTGCTTTTTGAAGAATCCCCATGTATTTCTACAACACTTCCCTTTCCATATCTTTGCTCTAAACCTTCTTTTAATGTTTGTAGTGCTTTTCTTCCTGTGGTGTGCACAACAGCCTTTTCTCCTTGATGATCATTATCCATTAGTTCTATGATTTGTCTGGCCTTACTGTTATGTTCAGGGAGGCCATCATGCAGTATATTATAATTTCTCGAATCCCTTCTTGCTGCAGCCCCTCTTCTTTTGGACTCTACGGATTTTTCTTCTGCATACAAAGCTTCTGATTGTCTATACATCTTTCTTTGTTGTGCAGTTAAATCTACTTTTATCTCTTTTTCTGTATTTTTCACATTCAAGTTGTTCTTTTGGGTATACGACCAAGGGCTGACACTCTCCCTGAAAGCTTCCGTTGATGAGCTCTGAAATGCTCCAACTCCCTGGTTCAAACCTTTATATTTATTTTCAAATTCTGCCATAGTTCCCAAAGTGTGTTCTGGATCTATAAAATTTATTTTCTTATAGAATTCCTTTTTAGAGTTTTTAATGTTTGTTCCTGACATACCTATTTTTAATGGAATATCTTTTAATTGCATCATTCCGTCAAACCTTCCTGAATCTTCTGCTGTATCCGAAGGATTTGTCATTTCATGTATTTCATCTATAACTACCATATCAAATCCGGCTTCTTTTATAGCGGGCCAATCTGTTCTTATCTGATCGTGTCCTGTTATTATTATTCCGTCTTTTTTATAATTTTCTTTTCTTACTGTTGGTCCTTTATCATTTAGTGTGACGTTTTCCTGTTCTTCTTGATTTAGAAAAGTTTTTCTCTCTTTATAAAATTGGCTTCTTAATTTGGCAGGGGTTACTACCAATACTTTTTTGGCCCCTTTCTTTTTAATAGCTTCCATTGCAGCTGCATAAGCTATAGATGTATTGTGAACTACAAAGGCTCCTGAACCACATATTAGATTGTGATATTTTTTTACTGTCAGTCCATACAAATATCTTTCTTTTTGTTTTTTTATTTCTTTTATCCTAGTTGTGTATATATCCGCACCTAAAATCAACTCTAAATCTTCCATATATTCTTTTCCCCCTTCTGTGTTTTTCAAATTATTTATTATGGTTTTTATATTTTCTTTGGTAACTAATCTTTTGCTTTTGAATATTCTAGGGTTTCTTATTATTCTATTGGCTGAAACGCCTAATTCTTCTTTCATTGCTATTATCAAATCGTTTATTGGATACCTGTTTTGTTGGGGGAATTTTAGTTTTTTCATCTTGTTTAGCCTTTCTTCTTTGTGTTTGCATCCTGCAAATCCTATTTCTTCTTTAAATATTCTGGCACCTTCACATCCTAAACTTAATTGCCAATATTCCTTTTTTTCTTTCCAACCTTGACATTTGCTCATTCTCTTTCTAATGGTTGTTCTTATCCCGAATCTTAATAAAAGATAAGAAAGTTTAATTATTATATTTTTTGAGACTGAAACAACCCCAATGTGATTGTGGTTAGCTATATAGCCATCTCCTGAAAAATAACCCCTTATAAATGCTGCTGTCGCATCATTGTTGGCCTGCATTACAAAATCTGGAATATCTTTTGCTTCTCTTTTTCTGTCCCAAATATAACCTTTTGACTCTAGTAGTTCCCTGTATTGTTTTGAATTGAGGTGTACACATTCGCATCTGTCTGGGTGTTTTTTTGAATAGGCGTTATGGTATCCCATAGATTCACACAATTCCAAAACCTTATTTGTCGTTTCTTTTCTTACAGTGGCAATTATGAGTGAATTTTCGTGTTCATAACCATCGGATAATTGCCATCCCAACAGTTCCATTAAATTTTGATCTTCTTCTTTTCCTTTGAATGGTATCTTTTTTGGCATTACTATATAATCACCTTCTTCCAAATTGAATGCTCTTTTCCATTTTATCTTACCGTATTCTAATACTGGGAAAGGCTCATTGTAAGAAAAACCACCTTCAAAGCCGTTTTCTGTTGTTATCCTGAAAGTGTCGTTGTTTATTTCTTGTCTATATACTTTTTCAACCTCTCCTTCTATTATTTTTCCTTTTTCATTCATTGAAAATACTTTCAGTTCTTCTTTAGGAGTGAGCCATATTTCTTTGTTGATTTCCTTTTCGTTATTATGATTTGAATCAAATATTTCCCCTGCTTTTCTTAATGTTCCATCCGCTAAGTTAATTAAAGTATCAAAACCCAGCGATTTTCCTGTGCCTGCTTCAAAATCTAACAATACTTTTTCCTGTTTTGAAAAGAATCTCAAGCCGGCTTCCTGTGCTGGGGGCAATTTTATTTTGCTATTCATTCCTTCTGGTAAATATCCATTGTTGGCCTTAAATGTTTTGATTTTATCTAATTCTAAATCTCCTTTGTTCTTCAGCATATTTCTTTCAAAAATAGCTGTTATAGTTTCTTTTGGTATTTCTGCAATTAGACGGTTATCTTTTGTTCTAATAGAATATTCTCCTTTTTTCAAACCAATTGTCCTCATTTTTTTTCTTGCTCTTGTTAAATCTATTCCAACATCTGCCAAAACAGAATCAGCGGCTCCTTCTTCCAAAGCATTTATAATATGAGCAGCGGATCTTAAAGAACCAACTGCGCTGCCTAGAACCTGCTGCCCCCTTACCAACTGTCTTAAAGCATAACCATTAGCTGATGCTTTACTTAATATAGCTGCTGAATCATCTGTATCGACTGCCATATTTCTTATTTCATCCGCATTTTTAAAACGTTTATCAGACTCCTTAAGAGTTGTATCAACAATCTTCATATTGTTTGTTCTCGCAAATTCTTTTAATGCACTGCCTGCCATTTCTGCTTTTCCATCCATATGAAGTTTAGCGGCCAATAACCTTGAACATGCTTCTATGCCCAAAGATTCAACCAATCCATATGAGAATACTGTTCCAGTTTTGTATAAATCGTTTGTAATACCATTTATAGAGCCCAAGCTGCCTTCATCAATATATTTTTGAATTGACAAAGCCTGGGCATCTAGTTTCTCATATAGTTCTATATTTTTTGCTGTTTCCACATGCTGCTTTACTTCTTCTATCATTTTATCGTCTATACTATTTGAATCCAATCCAGCAAAAGTTTCCCCTATTTTTGTCTTAGTTGGAGTTTCGTATTTATCGCTTGTTATTTCTTTTAATGTCTTTTTGAATGCTCTTCTCGCCGCCAACACTTTTTTTGCTTTTTCTATATCTAGCATATTTTTTAATTCTTCCCGCTGTGTTGGATCCAAATCATCACCCACATAATCTGCAACTAACGCATCAAGAGCTTCTTTTTCTATTTGTTTTACTTTTTGCTTTTCTTTTTTTTGCAATAATTTATCTTCTTCCTCTTCCGTTTTCTGTTTATATTCTTCATCAGTTAATTTCTCTTTTTGCTTGGAAACTATTTTCTTGGCCTCCTGGGATATTCCTCCGATTTCTACTTTAGAGATAAAATCAACTCCTACTATATTTTTTATTTCTTGCTGGTATAAAGATCTTGCATCCTTCTTCAACGATATTTCTTCCTTTCTTGCCAAAACTTGTTCCTTTATTTCTTCCGCAGTTAATTCTTTTACTTCTTTTGCCCTTCTTTCTTGCGCTTCTTTTTTATATTCCTCGGGCGAGAGCAACTTATCGATTTTGAAATGATTTAATCCCCCACTGCCGCCACCGACCACAACATAGGAGCCATCTTTAAGCCCCTGGACTAAAATATGATTGCCTCTAATTGTTACCCATCTCATATTTTTTGCTTTTAAGTCTTCTTTTGAATATTTTTTTGCTTTTGATATTATCTTTCCTTTTTTCCTCTTAACCTTGTTTTGAAAATCTCCCATTTCAAATTGCTCTATACTTCCAAAAAACTTC
>Ga0209345_10005492_pt1 | contig 11739 bp, 20 predicted proteins | sample Cruoilmetagenom7_FD_187294 | JGI IMG/M metagenome (GOLD analysis project Ga0209345, IMG submission 187294) | Oil polluted marine microbial communities from Coal Oil Point, Santa Barbara, California, USA - Sample 7 (SPAdes) (version 2) | ecosystem: Environmental > Aquatic > Marine > Oil seeps ...
TAATCCTATAAACCAAGGAACACTATATCCTTTTTTATGTAGATGTTGTCCTCCAAATTGATAGATAGCTTTATTTCCTTTTACACCATGTCCATCGAGTAATCTATTGTAAAAATTAAAGAGGCATCCAATTAAAATTGCATCATAGAGATCACCTTCACTCCATCCTGCTGACAATACTAAATCAACATCTTGTTGTACTAGTTTACTTGGACTTAAAGTGAGTTTTTTTTAAATATTTGAAAATTGGTTTTAACTTATTATCTATTGGGGCCATATCAATATCTACAACCATTTCTTCAATGATAATTGGATCCACACCAAATTGTTCAGCCACTGCTTTATGTGATCCAAAACAAAAACTGCATGTATTGAGACCTGAAACATATGCTGCCATCATCTCCTTTTCTCCTGAAGTAAAAGTTGATTTCCCTCTCATTATTCGTTGGGAAACTTTATCCATTGGACCAAGCCTTTTTCGGTCGTTAAAAGTGATATCTGTAATGTCAGATAAATCATCTAAATGTTTAAAAAAAGACATATTATTTTGTTTTATTTATTCCTAAAATTTTATTGAACTTTTTTACTTCGCATCTATAAAATTTTGATAATCTATTTTTTGTAATTCGGTTTTTTATCTTTTCCGTTTTAGTTGTATTCATAGGTTTAAATTTCGTTTACAGATTAATTTTTTATTAATGCAGTTATGATTAGTAATAAAAATGAAATAATGGAAGTAGCAGTTCTAATTAAATGCAATCGATTCCATTCATCTTCAAACTTATCTCGTAGTTGTTTTAATTCATCTATACTTGCAGCACCTAAATCAGTTTTATCTAGCATTTCATTTAATGGTACGTTACCAAAAATTGTGATGAGTACTACACCAAAAAAGTAAACGGCCGTAGCAGCTATTAATAACCACATAATGTTTGTAGCACCTTTAAAAAAATACAAATTGATTAGGTTTAATAGAAAAGGTCCAAAAAACACTATTAAAAATAACGGATTAATAATAGCCCTATTCATTTTTTGAAATGCTTGTAAAAACCCAATATTGTCTAATCTACCTATTCCAGGTGTAATAGCATTAGACCACGTAAAGCATAATCCAGCTGATAAACCTGTGAATACTATTATGGATATAAGTAGTATATTGTGAATTGTTATTTCCATAATCTACTTTTTTGGCACATTAATATTAGGGTATACACGAACATACCAGTATAGTGATGCAACCAATAGAAACTCAAATGCTATAATCCAAAATACAGGTGTAGTAAAAAACTGATAATAACTTCCTCCGTTTGGGATCTCAATTAAAGGAACAGTAATTAGAGCGTCTAAAGCGACACTTGTTAGTAACATGGTTTGCCCAACCTTTATTCCATGTGTATGATTGTCTTTTTTATAGTAGTAATGACACCCTATCCAAACTAGAGGCATGACTAAAAAAAATAGAACTGTATTTGCTTGTGTATTCACATCTTTTAAAATTGGAACGTAATATGAGATTGAATAAAAAAATACAGCGATAATCCAAATGACTATACCTATTAAAATTGCCCGTTTTGTTTTCATGTCTTTATATGTTTAAATTATAAGACAAAAGTATCGCAACTTTAAAAGAGTGACTTATCTGAAAAGAATTATGATTTGTTCGAAAAGGAGTTTACTTAATTTGACTAGGTCTGTAACCAAACTTTTTTTCAAAGGCATTTGAAAATGAACTAAGACTATCATATCCTACGTGCCAAGCTGCTTCTTGAACTGTAGCTTCTTGATTTCGAATCATTTTATGAGCTAATGTAAGACGCTCGTTTTGAAGGTATTTAAAAACAGGTACTCCAAAAAACTCTTTGAAATCCTTTTTTAGTTTAAAAGTGTTTAACCCAATTTGTTTAGATATTTCATTTAGAGAAGGTGGATTATCCAAATTATTTAATAAAATATCTTTGGCATTATTTAATTTTTGACGTTCAGAGGTATTAATTTTTTCAGTTTTTAAGCTTGCTAGTTGGCCAAAAAAATGGGAAAGTAATGCGGTAATTTGACTCCTAAAGAACATCATTTTGGTTTTACCTTCATATTTAATGTTAAATAATGAGTCAACAATTATCTGCATTTCAGGTGTCATAATAAAACTTGGTCCTTCTACATAATGATCTGTAGGGTTAACCAATTGATTAAGCATTTCACCAAATAACTCTCCTTCTTGATTAGGAAGGTTATCTATTATATTTGTAGATGTTGCAATTACAATACATTCTAATGGTTTTAAGTTAGATACAGTATGGGTGAATTCCACCTCTTCATCTGCATAAAATGAAAGAGCTAGTCCTTTAGTGTAATTAAAGTCCTTTTCCTTTTTGCCATATTTGACAGTGAGATCAACATTCCCAGAACCATAAAAGGCAACTGCTATTATAGGTTCATCAAAAAAACAGGAATCAACCGATGGAATATCAGAGCTGCCTGTTTCTACAAGAATTGTAAAATCGTTTATATCAATTATATCTCTAGTCATAAATCAATAACAAAGTTACAATATTTTTTTTATAATAAATTCCTCTTGTACCCATTGGAAATATGTAATAATCCACTGTGAAGTCTATATTTAAGCGCTTGTTTGGACAAAAATGTATCTGCAAATAGATTTGAGAAATAGACATAATTGGTCGCTGGGGTATTTCTGTTTGATTCTAAATGCAATATATTATGTAGTCTAGTTGGATGATGGACCATTAAAAAATACAATTATAAGTTTTTTGAGCATAGAAATTCAAACTAGATTTTCTTGTTTATATAGTCATCTTTAGCATTTCATTGAGGTAAATCAGCAGAATATTTATTCTAGTCAGATTGTACCCATTTATTAACTTTTTTAGTTTTAGTTGAGCGAGATCTATTTAGAATTATGTAGCCTTATTTCAGGACGGGTCAACATTACATACAACGGTTTACAGCATGAAAAATTGCGATTGGTAAATCGTAATTTCCCAGTGTTTGTTATTAAGTTAATTAAAGGATTGTAATCAACATAATGAAGTGATTTTTTTGCATTGTTATGGGTACTTATTCATTTATTCTATTCTCTTCGAATTAAATCACACTGAAAATAGTATCTAAAGATTTACGAATTTTTTTTGAATTTTGAGCATTATCTTCAGTATGCCTATAACCTACCGAACAGAACACAAGCATTCAGTCCTTCTTTTGATAAACCTAATTTTTCATTGTAGGCACTCGTTTCAAAACCTTCCATAGTTGTGCAGTCAATTTGTAATTCGGCACAAGCATTCATTGCATTTGACAGGGCTATATATGTTTGTTTGGCTGTCCAATGTAGCATTTCTTCTTCGGGTTTTTCTTTAAGTTTTTCCTTTATAAAATCTCCATATCCTGAAATTTTATCGATTACAGAATACAAATAAATGAGAAGCGTCTGTAATCTGTGTTTGATTCCAAGAGAAAGATTTAAGATTTGCCCTTAATTCAGGATTCTTAATATCCAGAATTTTGTAGGGTTGCAAGCCATATGAAGAAGCAGACAATTGAACTGCCTTTGTGATATAATTAATGTTCCGTTGCTATACTTTTTTTGAAGCATCAAACTTTTTAGTAGCATACCTCCCTCCATTTTAAACTTTCTATAAATTGCATATCAAGATTGTTTAATGAATTGCACATCTACAATGAGTTTTATTTTGTCGGAAACGACTATGTTTCCTGCTTCAGTAACACCACTCCAAGTCAAATTAAAATCTTTTCTGTTTATTTCACCTTTGATTTCAAATCCTGCTTTCGTTTGTCCATAAGGGTCTAAAGCTGTTCCATTAAAATCTACATCTAAAACAACCTCTTTAGTCACATCTCTTATCGTTAATTTACTTTTAATTGTTAAACTATTTTTGTTTTCGACTTAAAGATTCATTGGTACTTCCATCAAAAGAACACGAGCATTTTCGGTTGCTTTTACCTTTACGGAATCTGTATCCCAAATACCCATTCCATCCCTTTTAGAAAGTTTTTCATTGTTAATTTCGACTTCACCTTCAAGAATAAAAGCATAGACTCCATTTCCCGATTTTTGAATTATATATTCGTCCGAATTACCCTTAGTAAATTTACCTATATTGAACCAAGCTTCTTGATTTATCCAAACACCTTGGTCTTCTTTGCTAGGAGACAGTATTTGGTAAAGTTTGTTTTCTTTCTCAATATTTTTTATTGAAATTTGGTCATAGCGAGGTTCTACATTTTTCTTATTTGGTAAAACCCATATTTGAAGAAATTTCACATTCGTATCTTCATTTTTGTTGTACTCACTATGGTATATTCCTGTCCCAGCACTCATTACTTGCACATCTCCCTCTCTTATTATAGCTACATTCCCCATACTATCTTTATGTTCTAAATCACCTGATAATGGAATAGAAATAATTTCCATATTGTCGTGTGGGTGTGTTCCAAATCCTTTTCCAGGGTCCACTTGGTCGTCGTTTAAGACTCTAAGTACACCAAAATTCATTCTCTCTGGATTGTGATAATTGGCAAAACTAAAGGTATGATGAGATTTTAACCAACCGTGATTTGCGTGTCCTCTTGTTTCTGCTTTGTGAATTACTGTGTTCATTGTTTTATTTTCTTTATTTGGTAAATGATTAAAGCCTACTTCTTGGATAAATTTATCATAGGCTGACTCTTTTAGCTTCACATTTTTTGACCTTAGCATTTTTGGTGCTATTACTCCAACAACACTTGCTAGTAATTCTTTTTTTATAAATTCTTTCCGTTTCATAATTTCGGCTATTAATTATGGTACAAAGATTAGACAAATTGAAGAACAAGAGAATATGAGAAATCGGGATAGACTTATGAAAATCCGATATAAGGGGTTTTATAAATAGAAAAATGGCTTTTTTAGCCGATTATTTCTTTTTTCTTGAAGTTAGAGGGGGAAAGTTGGGTGCATTTTTTAAAGAATGCACTAAAATTTGCAGGTTCATTAAAACCAAGTTCAAAGCCAATCTGCTTATTAGATAAAGCCGAGAAGTACAATAACCTTTTTGCTTCAGTGATAATTCTAGATTGTATGTATTCCTTGGCTGTTTTACCAATTGTTGATTTAATAATTCTATTTAAATGGTCAGGCGTAATGTATAGTTGGTTTGCATAATATGTCGTAGAGTGCTCATTCCTATATTCTTTGTCTACCAATTTTTTAAATTCTCTAATAATATTATTGCCAGTTGAGTCGGTATTGATTTCCATTGGATTAATAGAACAAACATTGTTACATTCAATTAGTAAAAGCTTTAAAAAAGCACCTATGGACAATTCTTTCATATCATTATTTCCAGTATGAAGCGTATGTATTTCTTTAGTGAAATGTTCTATTTTAATGAATTGTTTATTATTAAGATTTAGGGGCGGGCTTTGTCCATAATTTTGAAAAAGGTTAAGACTTTCGATAAAAGACAATTTGATAGAATTCTCTATTAAAAACTGTGTTGAAAATGTCATTGCATAACCTTTCGACTTTTCATTTTCAATTACTTGGTGTACTTGTCCTGGAGCTACAAAGTAAATTTGTCTATTGGCTAAATCATAAGCCTTAAAGTCTATTTTATGTAGTCCTTTTGCATGTTTAATAATTAAAACTGTGTAATAGTTGTGTCTATGAGGTTCGTCTGCAGTACCTTTTCGTATCGTATAAATATCTTCCATTTTAGATATTCCAAAAGTGATATATTCTTTCCCTGAATTTACTTTTTGATATGTTTTGACGGTGTTCATTTAAATTAACTACGGTTTAGGGAATGGAAAGTTACCGTTTTGAAACTATAATTTCCAATGTTTAAAATTAAGCATTTTTTAGAAACACTCTATTTTATTGAATTAGACAAATTTTTATAACCCGTGTTGTGTAAATTGATTTTGAGTTCAAATTAATCAGTTTTGTTAAAATTTAATCTGCTACAACTTTTTAATTCGATAGAGTAAGAGTCAATTTGTAATTTGTCATTATAGTTTCAATTTTTATTATTTTCTTTTTTTATTCCAATATTCAAATCCTTTGTTTCATTACTGAAATTCGTTGTTATGCTCTATTCTATCCATTTCAATTAATCAATCCGTAGTTATGCTAAAATCATTCCGTTCCACCAAGTCTTCCGTTTCAGTTTTTAAATCTAGGCGATCAATATTTATATCATTCCGCTCTTTTACTGAACAGTTCAACATTTTAAGCGCCAATTACCAGCTGATAGTAACACAGTGCCTAAAGTTTGACAATATGAAAATGGAAAAAATTATTTAAAAATAGAATTAGTAAAAATTGTTAATTTAACAATACTTCTAATTTCTCTCTTATAACTGATTCTGGAACAGCTCCATTTAATTTATCAACTACTTTTCCTTTTTTTAAGAAAAAAAGAGTAGGAATATTTCTTACTCCAAATTTTGAAGCTAGTCCACTATTTTTATCTACATTCACCTTTTGAATTTCAATTTTGCCTTCGTACTCTTTCGCTAGTTTTTCCACTGTTGGTAAAAGAGATTGGCAAGGACCACACCAATCTGCGTAAAAATCTAATAAAATTGGTTTTTCTTGTCCTATTAAAGTTTCATAATCCTTATTGTTTTCTATTGTTTTCGTCATTACATTATTTTTAGAATTATATAAATTTAAATTGTGTCAAAAAAGAGTAACGTCTTTTGTTATTCCAGTTTGTACGTTTAGTTGTATTGAACACCTCAAAATTTAAGGAAACTATTTTTTTAGTTTGGTTAGTGCCAGATTTACTAATTAAATTTTCCATTGTCTATTGTTTAAATTGTTAATAATTAAGTTTGACAATGCAAAGATGCGAAGTGAATGAAGGGATCTAGTAGGTAGGGATTCCCGAAGAGTTAACGATATTACCTATCTAAGCATTTTCTTTAAATATGGACGGGGAAATACCCTCTTGTTTCTTAAAAAAACGACTAAATGATTGTAAATCTTCATAACCAATTTCATATGCTATCTCTTGTATTTGCAGATCAGAATAGCGTAAAAGTCTTTTTGCTTCTAATATTTTTCTATCTTGAATATATTGTAAAGGTGACCTAGAACTAATCTTTGAGAAAATATTTGATAAAGTTTTAGGAGATTTATTTAATAATTCGGCATATTCAGTGACACTATGTTTTTTTTTAAAATGTTGCTCTACTAAAAAATTAAATTCTCTCACAATATCTAAGGATACTTTTTCATTAGGGTAATGAGCTTGAGATTTGAAGAGTCTTGTACAGAGGATTAAATATCTCTTAAGCATCATTTGTAACATATCTATTTGCAAGCTATCTTTTGATTGCATTTCAATAGTAAACATTTTCCACAATGTCTCAAATTGTTCTAATTCCTCATTTGGTATTTTAATAATTGGTAGTTGAGAAGCTCCAAAAAATAATATTCCTTTACAGCCAACCTCTGCGTCATGGTCTAACACGCAGTAGAAAGATCTATTAAATTTTAGGAATCTAATTTTGGAAATGTTATTTACCTCAACATTATGAAACTCTGTTAAAAAAACTATTTGATTTTTGGTGAAAATATATTCTTGTCCATCAATTATAAGTTTATTAAAATCTGATTCAAACCATAAAACTGTAAGACTACCTTCAATTGTTTCGTTTAAAACATCACAATTTTGCTTTTTAAGTGTTTGAAGCTGAAGATATTCTTGGGTATTACCTATGAATTTCATATTGTATAATTATAGTTAGTAGTGCTCTAAGATAGAGAAACTTTCCTTGTTTCTAAAAAGTAAAAAGCACAAAACTATTAGATTTTCGCTTTCGATTTATTCACTAAAAATATAATTTTTTAGATTATATCAATAGTAAAACCTGCCTTTTTAACAGTTTCTATTACTATTTTAATATCGTCATTGTCCAAATTAACTTCTAAAATTTTATTTGCTTTTTTAGTGTCTACTTTCCAAAAATCAATTGTATCCACTTCATTTAAAAAAGGTACTACAGATTTTATACAACCATCACAGTTAATATTTGTTTTAAATCTTACGATTTTCATATGTATCAAGCTATTAATTATTCCTTTTTTCGATTTTATTAGTTTAATCACAATACAATTATTTATTGCACAAATTAAATTATGGTTAGTTAGTTACTAATTTTCCACTTTTAAACTCCCCAAAAACAATCACTTCTTTCACTTTTTTATACTGTTCAATTGCACTTAGCATTTGTTCTTTATTATCTCTTCTGATTTTTACACTAGCTTTTGAGTTTTTATTTCGAACTTCTATATAAAATCCATCTTTTAAATTTCTAGGTTTTGTTGATGGTCTTCCCATAATTATAATTATTAGTGTTTTAAGATTGAAAAGTGATTCTTTTTAAAGATTATATAATAAGAGGAAGGATCCAAATAACCTTCCTCATTAGTTAAAAACTACTATGCCTTAATTATTCCTTTTATATCATAATTGATTAAAAAGATTAATGGAACAGCATAAGCCATGTGTCGTGCTAAAGTAATTATTGGCATCATTGGGGATGCATCTAAACCAGCTACTCCTGCACCTAATAGTGGCAACATAAAGAGCCACACTAAAGCAACAGTTTCACCCACAACAAAAATTAAAGGGCGTAACCATTTAGGTCCCCAAAGTGATGGTGCAATACCTGCAAATAAGATTGCTAATAAAATACCATTACTATAGTGTCCTACAACACCATAAGCCAATCCTAACCCTGTTTTCATTCCAAGTAGCCCTGGAATATCCCACCATTTCCCTGTTAAAAATAAACCTACAATATCAAATAGTATTGTTCCTATAATTCCTGCAATTATTGTACTTTTCCAATTGATTGTTTTCATAATTTGATTATTTTAAATGATCTTACTCATGATTTTGACCACTCTCTAGATTTAAATACAGTATCGAGAGATGTCTCTGCTATGTGATTAAAATAGTTGCTAAAGGTTTTTACACCTACCCCTGTAATAACACCTAATACTTGGTTCTCATTATAACCAGCATTCATAAAATCTGCTATTTCTTGATTCGTAACATGACCTCTATTTCTAGTCACAATTCTTGCGAACGTACTTAAAGCTTTCAGTTTTTCATTATTAATGATTCCATTTGACCGGATTGCATCTGTAATTTCAGTAGGAACTTTTGAAGCTTTGTCTGCAACAAAACTATGAGCTGCCATACAATAATCGCATTCGTTTTCGTAGGCTACAGACAAGAAAATAACTTCTTGTTCTACTGAATTGAAACCTGAATTTTGACGAAAGGTTTTATAAGAATGTATATAAGAATCTAATAATGCGGGATTATTAGCCATTTTAGCGTACATATTTGGTACAAACCCCATTGTTTTTTTTGCGTCATCTAATATTGAACTTGCTATTGAATTAGCAGTCTCAAAGGTTTTATGTTCTAAATTAAGTTTTTTCATAATTGCTTATTAAGTATTAATTATTTTTTAAGTTCTTTTTTTAATTCTTCTGTAGTGTAAACATGGCTTGCAATGAATCTGAAATTTGTTTGCGCAGCTGCATTCCCATCATATCCAGGGAGTATTGCTGATGCTGTTGCATCTCCAACTACTGAAACTTCAAATCCGTCTTCTAATAGTTCTCTCATGTGTGATTCTACACATAGATTCCCTGACATTCCTGCAAGGATTACCTTGTCTATTTTTTGTTTTCTTAATTGTAAGCTCAGATCATTTTGTTCAGGACCAAAAACTTTATGAGGACCAACAACTGTCACAAAATCTTTTTCAATATATTTTTTATATCGTTCTAAAAAATCTGCTCCAGAACCTTTGAATCCTTCAAGAGAAAGTTGATCTTCACGATCAAACATTGTTATTTTGTGCATTAAAGTTTCTAAAGCTCCTTCAAATTTCCAAGAATGATCATGTTCATAATAATAGTGAGGTGAGATAAATACTTTAATACCATTAGCTTCAGCTAACTTAAAAAGCGTTTCTAAATTTTCAACGGTATTATTGGCTGTCACACTTTCTCCAACAACACCCCATGTAACGCCATTTGGGCTTAAAAAATCATTTTGTGGATCAGTGATTACAATAGCTGTTGTTCCATCTATTTCAAACCTTGGGTCAGGTAATTGCGCTAAAATGTTTGTACTAATACCTACTATTAAAAATAATGTGAGTATTGATTTTAAAATTTGTGTTTTCATAATTTTAATTAGATTTTATGTTATTAATAAATTTATTCAGCAAAGTTGCGATTTGAAAAGAGGTATTTAATTGGTCATATTTCCCGAAGAGTATGCAATATTTCCTTTACATCTCGGATTCTTCTATTTTGATTATACTCTTCTTTCTGATTTAGTAATTTTAACAACATTGGCACTCATATCTCTTATTTGCATAAGACTATCCTTCTTAAATTTCCAATGCTCATTTCCTTGGGTTTTATACCATTGATTAGTATTTTCTTTAAGCCATTCATATTCAAACTATACATAATTTTTTAATATTTGGAGTTGGTAATTTCTAATATAAGAGGGTTAAGTGTTCCCTAGTATTTATAAGTTGATTTTGGTAATTCTAATTTTATAGTTTCGACCATATTTAAAACTAAATGGCTTATCTACATTTGAAAGTAGCATATCTCCTTTTTTAGAATATATTTTATAGATGAGAGAATTACTGTTGTATTTTTCTTTATAAACAAAATATAAATATTCATTTATTAATATTTGATTACTTTTTTATTAAATTGTAAATATAATTTGTAGAACAAAAAAGCTAAAAACTGCATACATCCTCAAACCTTACAATAATAACCAGCTAAAAGCTTCAATAAATTTAGCTTTATTAAACTTTAATAAATAATCATTTCAATCCCAGAAAAAGAAGAAAACATGGCCAAACTGCAACTTTTAACAATTAGAGAAAAAGAGGTGCTTATTACCTTATCATCTGGAAAAATTAGCAAGGAGATTGCAGATGAACTAAATATTTCTACATATACCGTAGAACAGCATAAAAAAAAATTAGAAAAAAATTAAATCTTATAACTATTGGAGAGTTGATAAATTTCACAATGTCTACAAAACTTTTAGAAATGTTTAGATAATGGTTGTAGGGTTTTAAACTTCATCTAATATGCAAAAAACCATATATTATTAAAGTTTTATCCGGTAATATTATAAAAAAACTTGAATAAAAAAAACAAATATTTGTAATTTTTATTAATATAAAAAAATAAGTTTATTGTACTTTTATCCAATAAACAATAGCTAAAAGCAACTAAAATAGAACACCTTAGTTACACCTAACCTTCTCTAAAGACTTATAAACAAAGAGAAGTTACTTACTGTATTGGGAAGTAATTATCTTTCTTTTGTTTTCTAACTACTTGTTTTTATTGACTTAATAGGTTTTTACTATCTCTTTTTTGTTGCCCTAATAGCTTATGGACTTGCAATAAAAAGTCGGACATTTTTTTAAGACCTATTCTACATATTTTAAGTAAAGTATACGATCATCTATAGGAACTCTAGTTTAGGTTAAAAGAGTAATTATTTTTATACTATTTAAATATAATAAATCTTAATAATTAGATCATTATCGAATTGCATATCCACCATCCACTCGAATGGTTTCACCAGTTACAAAATCAGAAGCTTTAGATGCCAAAAACACTGCAGTACCTGCTAATTCTTTAGGTTT